>Ga0114922_10002878_pt1 | contig 16077 bp, 17 predicted proteins | sample AartaG_FD_100975 | JGI IMG/M metagenome (GOLD analysis project Ga0114922, IMG submission 100975) | Deep subsurface microbial communities from Aarhus Bay to uncover new lineages of life (NeLLi) - Aarhus_00045 metaG | ecosystem: Environmental > Aquatic > Marine > Oceanic > Sediment | place...
CAAAGAATTCTGCTTGTTCATAAAAATCCTCTCCAAAATTGATTTGGAGAGGATCTACCACAGCAAATACATAAACTCAAGAAATAAAAGACTCTCTTTAGACTTTCGTATTAAATTACAGTTGATAGCGACATCATTTGTCCAATTAATGTGCATTGCCTTATGATTATCGGTAGTTATGGCACCTATTGTACGGCTAATTGTCGAGGTCTGTACTAATACATTTTGGCCACCCGGCGAAAGCCTGATCTCCTGGTCATTCGCTAGCTTGACAGGAATCCGTCTTATATCTCGTTCTCGCGCATAAAGCTTCTTCAGAGTCTCTACTGTACGCAAATACTCTTGCAAATGCCTACCCCAGGGTGGTCTCCCAAACTCGCGGAGCAGCTTCAAAGCGGATGGCTCGATCTGGTACACTGCCTTTGGGCTATTTGTCGGCCTCGAAGGCTTATCAGGATTAGGTACGATCAGGCCCGCTTGCACAAATTGATGAACCGTTTGGCGGCGCACGGTCTCCCGGGTGTTCGGTGCGTATTGCCTGCCATAGTGCTCAGCAAAGAACTCCATCATTGGCGTGATGCCCATCAGAGGATCGCTCGCCACTTCCCATGCGTCTGCGGGTTTGAGATTCAACAACGAAAGGAGCGTGAGCGCAGAGCGCTCGTTTTGCTGCTGCCGAGGTAAGCCGAGCACTCCCAAAATCTTCAGTGCTTCCTTGATTTTTCGTTCGGCTTTCTTCTTGTCCAGTTTCTTAGCCATCACTGTTGCATTCCTTTTCCAATATCTTGTCTACTGTTTCCTGATCGGGCATCCGGTCTCTCACATGTGCACCGAGCCTAAATAGCTGCTCTCGAGTAGGATAGCGCATCTTTCTGAGGTCCGTTGCGTTAACTTGCGTATGACCGCTGAAAAGCCGGAAATACTGATCGAAGAGCGAGGAATTAAGGTACAAGGCCAAACCTTTCGCCAAGTTCGCTGCTAGGTCTTTACCCTTCGCATGGAAATAGTTCAGATGGTTCTCAAACCCAACAAACGGCGCTTCAATCCTGCTGGGATCATATATCGCAGCCACTACGCGGCGCGGCTCTTCCTTCGCGGAGAAACGCTTTGTGAGAACGTAATATCCAGCTTGGACCATCAAATCTCTTGTGCGTACCGAGGCTATGATCGCATTTGGCTTCTTTGTGGATTGTACTGGCCAACTCACGAAGCCAGCATCGAAATGGCAAGGATGTATCAGCGGCAAAGTCCCATCTTCAGGCAGAGACTGAAGATATTCTCGCACGCGAAAATCCACGACGCGTCCGGTGGAAACATCAAACCCGAGTTTGACGAGTGATGTTCCAAAGGCTCCCATTCTCTCCATCACGCGGTCGTCAGTATCGTCCAACACAAGGTGAATGAAGGCATCGCGGTCGCCCGGCAAAACTACGTGGTCGTATGGGACAGACCGGCTCCTTGATTTATGGAAGTCCAGACCTGCGGACGATGTGACGATCACGTGCTCCGGCTTCCGTTGTTCCCGAACCGCATGGTAGATCACATTTTCCTGGAGCACATCGTCGTCACCGAACGCCTTGTTGCGTGACTCGAACACGTGAATACTTCGCAGGCCCATCATATCTAGGAACCTAACGCGGAACCGGCGGAAGTACGGCCCGTTACAGAAACTACGGGGCGTAATCGCCACCATTTCGCCCCCAGGCCTTAGCATCCGAGCCGATAGCCACACAAACGCGGCATAAAGGTTGGATACGCCGATCCCCGAAGCATCGAGCAAGCGTCGCGTTGGCGTTTGACTGTTGATCTTCTTGTAGGGGGGATTCAAGATTGCATGAGTGAAGCGTTCGCCCTGAACAGCAAACAGGTTTGCTTCCGTCTCCGCTATGGCAGCTGCGACAAAATCCTCTGCCCGTATCTCCCCCTGAAAGGAGATACCAGCTCTGTTACAGGTTGACTCGCACCTGCTCATTGTCTCTTTCAAGTACGGCAAAAGCTTCTGATCGTTTTCATATGCAACCACGTCTATTAAAAGCGGACGCTGTTTTCCCGAAACGTAAGCCTCAACACATGCCGCAAACAGAACTCCCGTCCCAGCGCCAGCATCAAGAATCCGTACACTTCCCCTCTCATGCTGAAACAGCGATGCCATGAAGCGTGCGATTTTGGCAGACGTCAGGAACTGCCCGATGCTTGAGCGTTGAAGACGACAGGTACTACAGTTCAGAGACTTACGAACGACATCAAGTCTGTTTGTCAAATCAATAGCCATATGAATTCTCTCTAATCGATATCCCTATCGCATCCCTTTTCATTTGACCTAAGCTGGGATAACCGGATGGAAAAGGCGGCAGCTTTTTCCAGTCCGCGTTCATCCCATGGTTAGCCCCTTCGATATCCTATGCTGCTCGGTATGCTTTTATATTATAGAATTCAAATATTCTCTTTCGCTCGCTATCGGTCAATATCCCTGTAAATGGACTTGAAGAGCGAAGTCGTACTGATTCTTCGGAATCGCTCTCAAGTATGGACAGAATCTGCTCTTTGGGATTTGTATTCAGGATGTGCTCCCATTCCCTTACAGCCGGTGTCAGTATGCCTCTTCTGCTTTTCCATTTAGCTATGTTACGCTTCGGAATATGCCAGAGACTCGGATTATTTCTGAGTTTCTCAGCAATCTTTCTATGAAGCGCCTTAGATCTTTCATCCGAACGTATCTGCATACTCATCGAGAAAATCCCCTCACCATAAGTTTCTCAATAATACTCCTCACTTCCCCACCTTCCCGGCCAGTCATACAGCACTGTCCATCGGTACTATGATCCGCTAAGACTTCCAAATGCTCATCTCGGGTTTGTTCACTCTTCGCTATCCGCCCCCAATACCTTGTATCGCCCGTCTTTCACGTTTGTGTCTCTGTCGCTCAACAAACTGAGTGACAGACTCATTGATGGGCGAGACTCTCCACATCAATGCCGGGATTTTGCATACGCCGGATCTCCCAATACCTTCCTCTTACACAAGGAAACATTTGGACCTCCCAAGTTCCCGAGCTACCCCTTTGAGCACATGCCCTGGTCTAAGACTCCCCCGCCTGCCTCGCCTGAGCCCGCCCGGCATTCGCCTGAAGCAAAGCCGACCCGCCTGCCACTGCGAGGCCCGTCCTCCTGCCAAGCGGAGCGAGGCGGACAGGGCACGAGCGGGCAGGTGGCGGACGGCGAGAGCGATGGCGGGCAGGGGTGGTATCCTGAATACATCGCCATAGCGCATCCAGGACTGCTGCTTTCCGGCGCATCAAGACCGTCGGCTTTCACTCTCGGTTTCCCGAAAGCTATCCAATGACCACAACTATACACCCGCCTGCCACCCGCCTGCCGACGCCTGAGACAGCATTCAGCTTATATGCCGGCACCCGCCTGCCAGCGCCACGTATGGCATGCATCTTATATGCTAGCATCTCTGGCAATGGCGGGCAGGTCTCTGGCAATGGCGGGCAGGTTTTTCGGAGCTCAATATCCCGCCTTGCGGAACACCCTTGATCCATCCAGCTTCGGACTCCCTTTACAGGGCTTACCCGCAGGCTTCGCTACTGACCTGTTGGCTATACTTTAATCAGGTGGGACTTTTCCAATTTGGAATCACCCACTGGGCAACAATATCGAATTTCATGAACTTACGCCCAATCCCAACGACTCGGGCTTAACTTGGCGCGACCAGTGGCTTGTTATGCCCTTTTTAGGCGTTCCTTTAACCAACCAATGATAGGCTCCAGAGGGGTTCCCCTACCTTGAAATAGAATATCAAGCTCTTCATCGTAAAATATTCGGTACTGAGCTTTGGTGAGTTTAACTTGGAGTAGAGCCACTCGTAAACCTTCCAGCCTCTCCATTAGCTCTTGAAGTCTCCTTTTTTGGGTCTCACCGGGCGCATTGAAGCTGTTCAGCGAACCCTTGTACTCAATGATGTATGGGCAATCTGCCTTAAAACCAAAAAAGTCAAACGGAGTTCCTCTGAAATCAGGTCCCTTCTCAACCTTTTCAAACCCCTCGTAATTTTCAAGTATGTCTGGAACAACAATTTCAGATAAACGCTCGAACTCTAATTCAGACATGTTCACGTCGAGACCATCAATCGTTTCTTTGTATTTGGAATTGTCAAATGATTTTGGGGTAGGCCTTTTTTGTTTCATGGATGATCCCCAATGATATTTAATAAAGGCATAACGCAATTCACCGGCGCGGAGCGAAGCGTAGCGTCCGAGTGAAATTGCCTTGTTAGAACCGTTTTTAAGATTCATTTGCCAAGCGCTCTTCATCCTTTGATTTATCCCATTCAGAATGAATAATACCCTTGAACTCAGAAGGATCTATCTCCTTTCTTACGGAATAGTGCGAATAAACTGCGACAACAAGGGAAATTAAAGCAATTAGAAGAGCACTTATTGTCTCTGCAAAAGGACGTTGTGCATCAAGAAATATTATGATGCTGGAGCTAGCAACAAAAAGGAAAACAAGACCATTCAGAAAATACATAATTAAAATGTATGGATAGCTGCCGGAGTCATTCGGCCTGCGTACTACATGCTGGCTCCATACACGCCAAAAATTATCGACCTTAAACAAGCTAGCTATTTCTACCATGCGAAAACTAAAAATATAGAGAGAGCGAGTTAACGACCCTGTCATTTTTATCTGCGCTATTACCAGAAATGGCAGGGCGATTAAAAGTACGTATTTAAACGACGTCGGAGAATCGATGCCCAATTTAAGCATTAATCCTGTCAGCGTTAAGCCTACACCGAGAACAGAGGCCCTTATTGTCCAAAATGTACGCAAATGCCCAGCCATTTCATCATACTCCTTAAGGAGCATTTTCCCCTGTTCATCATTCATGTGTAGCTCGTTTGTAGTTCGCTTGAAATCACTGGCTGGACTAGATGTACCAGAAAAGCGATCCGGCTTACTCCCGTCCAGTGCATTGACTTGTTATCTTGCGTCATCTTCATAGTAAAGAAGCCAACAACGCCAACAAAACTTAACCTCTCCTATCGCTGACCATAGGAGTCTCATGGGTAACTTCCATCCCACTTCAGCCATAAACTTCGCAAATTTTCTCATTGTCGTTTTCGTTTCCCAAGAGCAAGATAATTGGCGAGTTGAGCGGAACCCCCGACTTGGAAGAAAATGGAGAGTTGATGGATGTTGGGGAAGAAGCCTCTATAGGTTGACAGTGTTCTCAATTCTAGGGGTTGTCTATCAACTCTCCATTTTCTTCCAACAAAGGGGGCGGAGCCGCGCACAGCGCGGTTTCCGCTCGAACGATTTGTTCGCGCCGCTTGCGGCGGGAACAAATCGTGAGGTTCCGCTCAACTCGCCATTCGCGCCGCCGCAGGCGGCGCGAACGTTGCCGCTAAGGGGCCGGGAAATTCCCCCTATGGCATATTTTATAGCCTGAAACTTCAGCCAACTTATATATGTTGAAAAAAGCCGCAGCCTTTCCCGGTCCCGCTTCAGCGGCCTTGTTAGCCGCAAGCTGTGGCCCCCCGAAAAGTGCACCTGCTTACACACCATATTCTGCCAGCTTCTGCAGGAGCTTACATTCTGCCCCCTTTTCAAATAATAGGTGCTTTCGGCCCGCTCCTCGCCCTCTTGGAACAAGCAACTACAGGACGACTATGGGCGAAGATAGTCGACGAGATAAAAATTCTTGCGGAGATACGTGATTAAGTCGCTGCTGGAATCGGTGGAGGGCATATTCTCAAACCACCTTCCAGTGACGTGTTTAGCATTTATCTTTTCTGACATCCACCAGTTTGACCAAGCCTCATGGTCCCTGCCGAAATCCTCCCCGGTTATGACCTCCAGATATCTTTCAGCAGATGCATCTCCCACTTCGCCCCGATCCACAGAGGCAAGGAAAGAGATCAACGTTTCAATTGCATGCGGCCTAGAATTCCCGCCAAACACATTAATGATTTTCTCTTTCAGAGACCTGTCACTTGTCTCATGATAGGTGGAGACCAGGAGAGCCACCGCCGGTTCTCCGATCTTACTCAGGGAATTTTGGGCCGCACCGTATACATACACGGGTCCGCTACTAAATATCCCACGTTTGCCAGGAGCCTCCCCTTTGTCTACTAATGCAGCTATGAGGGCTTGTACAGCAGTTGGATCGTCAGAGTATGACAACAAACTAGCGGCAAGGACTCGTGTTGTTGGATCAGCGGATTTTTGGAGTAATGATGTCACATGATGTAATTGACCAGCATCCCTTAGTTCGTCTGGTGCAATGTCTTTGTATAGAAGCACCGCGCGAGCAGAACGCGATAAGTACTTAGATTTTTGGGAGACTTCTATCAAAAAGCCAATACGGTTCTCAGTGAGTTTAGAGAACCCATCCACCAACATAACCTGTAGATGATTGAGGTATAACCACTTAGCAGGATTCAGAGTATTGCCCGAACCATATATCTTAGACGGAGGCTTCTCCACGAATGCAAAATCTCGACGTTTGATGACTGGAGCTGTCTCACCTTCGATTGCAAAGAAGCCCTGCAGAGTTCCACCAGCCTCGATTTCTTTCGGCTTGTCCCACAAACCTGCGTTCTTCGAGATGTACTTGGCCGATTGGGGCGCACTCCGCCCTGAGAGAATGATTTTTGAGTTTTTCAGTCCTGAAAAGTAAGTAAGAAACGCTATATCCCGTTCAGGGGAGAATTCTGACGTAACACCGCTTTGCATGACACGAATTTGAATTTTACGTACCGTTTTAAGCCGATGGATAAATTCATTTTCCGCGGTGGCTTGGTATTTTTCATAGAGGGAGGAGCGCGACCAAGTCGAAATAAAGTTGAAGTAGGAATCAATGTTGTCAGTAGTTTTTGCAAGATTCCAGTCGGTCTGTATCGCTTTTTCACGATCGTCACTACCGAAAAATGTGAAGCCAGTAAGGGTAAAGGAGAGCAGGATGACTATAATGGCAAGAGGGTATCTCTTCATCGTATGTTTCCCTTTATAATTTGTAATTTTATCATCTATGTGAATCAACTTTCAAAGGCTAACGCTCCGCTTCACCGGGCGGGCGGCGCATCACGAAAACCGTCGAAAAGCAAAAGAGGTTGAATAAAAACAACACTCAAAAACGCGCCGCTGTAGCCCGCTCCGTGTGCAAGCGGTTGTTATACCGCATTCTCAAGCGCTGATACTGAATCAACAATTCGTTGACGTCTGAGTTCATATTCTGCGCTTACAGGTTCTTGGCTGTGTGTTGCCATGAAGAAAAGTTCCGATGAAACCTGACGTAACAATCTTACAAGCTCAGACTTTGGGCCAAGTTGATTCGCGATAGCCCAACGTTCTATGGCGTTGGATGAAAGACCAAACAGTTCCTCGTTAGAGGTAATTTTACTATTGACGGCATTAAGAACATACCGCTGAGTGGCCATTCTGCTTACAAACTCATCCATTCGCTCCAACCTCCTTGCATAACTTATTTATCCAAAACCTACAATTTTCAAGCTCGTCAATTATCTTAGAGGTGTTTTCTTTACTTATATCATCGCCCATTGCCCTGATCGAGAGTATACGCGCGCGCATCAAAATTGAATATGTGGCATCTGTTAGCGGAATGCTTCGGGAACCTAACTTACGAGCAGAATCTCTACCGAAAGTTGGATTTGGTAACTTTGCCAATGAAAAGCATGTAGCAATATTTCGTATGGATAGAAATATCGTCGAAAGTTCAAATACAAGGCTTGGAGTTCCCTTTTTGACAGATGAAAGTGCAGCCTCGAATATTTCACGAAATCGGCGGCAATCATCTGCGGCATTTACATATTTAGAAGGCATTCCTAAATCATGTATGAAGTCACGTCCATCTTCTGAGTAGATAAGTTTGCTCTCAAGTGCTAGATGCCATGCAAAAGCATTGCCAGCTCTCCATAGTTCACTAATACGCTCATACGAATAGATCGAAAACTTGTCAGGATCAAGTCTTAGATCACGACCATTGACAAGTGCCAAGAGATCGATATCTGATTCAAATGAAATATCTCCACGACAAACTGAACCAAAAGCGTAAATATGCATCATCTTCGACTCAGCCTTTTGATGATGATTGATACCAAACATGCAATCAATATATAGCGAAGAGTCGCAATACCAGCCAATACCAAGCCCGAAAAGTTTGGAGGTCTATACAGCCCCAGAAGTACCTCAGGGGCTTGTAAGAACCCAGAAGTATAGCTTGAGAGCATATAACCATTCCTCAGAAAATAAACATCACCCAAGGCAATCAATGCAATAAGAATGGCCAACGAGCGCAAAAGCTTGAGTGGACTTTCACCGTTGCCCCAGAAAAAGTCTAAAATAATAAACTCAAGCCATTCAAAAAACATTTTTGCCCTTTTAAGTCCTGGGTATTTCTTTCTATAATAAGACTCTCGAGAGCGCCAAGCCTTGTATAAGTGAATACGATTCGCTTCAAGTTCAATTTTTATGGCTTTATTTGCAGCTACAGTATCACCTATTTGGTGAAAGTTTAAGCGGAGAGCTCGAGCGAACTTCTGCTGAATATTCTCTTGGCCAGGGCATCCCGTGTCCAGTATTTCAGCTTCGACATGAGTATTGGAAAATTGCACGTAATCAAAAGTGCAACCGATAAATTTGCTACCTCTCAAATTTGTGTTTGAGAACTTGCATCCGATAAATTTGCAGGAATCAAAAGTACAATTCCTTAAATAAGCAGCATGAAAATCTGAATAACTAAAGTCACAATCGTCAAATTTCTTTTTTATAGCGACCAAACGCTGGAATTGATGATTGCGAAAATCGCACCCCGTCAAGTCATGCTTTACGGCTTGATCAGTAACAATTTGCCTGCCGCTGCCTCGGAGATGTTCATTGATGATGTCTTTATCTATTTTTGTTTCCATGATTGAGCCGTCTTATAATTATCGTTTTTATATCTATAGGGTATAACTCACGGGTGAGCGGCGGGCCAAGGACGCTCAAAAGAAAGAACCAAAGAAATTCCCGTCCGCTCGACCCGATTGTTAGCTGAAGCTCACTATCGTTCGTCAACAAAAACTGTACTTATGAACTTTGGTTCCTCTCTATACCTAATACCTACTGCACTTCAATTTGCGATTCCTTGTTAATAATGATTTGGGGCTGGGGCTTACCCTTGTATGTTGATATTTTTCCTTTTACCTCCACTATTTTATTTTCTAAGTGACTAAGATTTCTAAATTCGCTAGTCTTACCTTTAAAAATTACCAATTCAAGCTTATGCCTTGGATATTTACCTCCCATGTTTAGATAGATATTACCTTTTTTTGCATACTTTATTTGTGATATCACGCCTTGAACAATTACATATTTACCGATATGTGGTTTGACTTCATTTAGCGAGATATAGTCTTTTTTTTCGCTTAGTATGCTTCTTAGTCCAAAGAAAGCGGCGAGTGCTACAATAACAACTACCGCGCTTACAATCAGCTTTCTCAGAGAACTTATCTGAGATTCAATCCTCTGTGCTTCTCTTTTCCTATCTCTGTCCATTTCCGATAAGCTTTTCTCAACCGTCGATTTCTCAGCTATCATACGCTCTCGCTCTTTCTCTAGGCGATTAATATCTAATGCTGTTGATGCAGTTCTTGCACTTTTGTTTTGTTGTAAAGTTTCCTCTAATGCCTTAATTTTTCTTTCTAATGCTTTCTTTTCAGTCTCCTTCTTGCTGACTATTTTATTGTGGCAATCGATGCAGAGTTTGAATTTCTCTGATATTTCTTTACCACACACATTACATTGGTTTCGAGTATATTCATAGCCATGAGAAGCCTTATGACAACGTTCACAGAGGACTATGAAATTTTCAATTGGGTATTCCCAAGGCATTTTGCCCCTGGCGTATGTCTTATGGTGAACATGAGGAAATTTAGTTGAGCCACACTTCGAGCATTTCTTCCCGTAAAACCTGAAGACATCCTCTCGCTTTTTCCTCCACAAAGGGTGATTAATAAACTCCGAATACTCTGTCTTATCCATATTAGATATTTATTTGATTACAGCCGAATATAGGTGAACGCATTTACTGATCTACAAGGGTGATTTCAAAATAAAGCATCCTTGCCATAGGTCTTGATCGGGCAAAATGCGAGGGTTTTCAAGATTTGATTCGGTAGTCATAAGTTGTTCAGCATCTGGAAAGTCAAGGAGCATAACAGTAGTTGCAAGTCAGCTAACGCTTGAGCTAAGCCACGGGGCTACGCGCTGAAGATGGGATACAGCGTTCCCCCGTTGGCTTGAGCGATTTGTTATCTGTTTCTGGCGCAACATACTTTGCCCATCTTTGGCGACATGCTTCCACAGATCGATTATTCCCAAATTCTTGATTAACGCGCTCTGCGACTATTCGCCAGGGACAAGGCATACCTTTTTCGCCATATTCTGCCCATGTGTCCAGTTCATAAAGTTCGTCTTCTGACCATTGTTTTGCCATATTTCACCTATACAGATAACGCCCGCATAAGCTGTCGCTGTTGAGCAGAAGCGAAATAGCGATCAGTCTTCATGCGGAGGTTAGCCTCTCCTTATTCTTCTTAAAGTCAATAATAAAATCAGTCCCCAATCTCACAAAGTCGGATGACATGCGGCAATTTACTACTTCCTCGTAGTGATAGATCATTAATCAACTGCATAAAACGCTCGGCGGCAAGCGCCTCACTCGCTGGACCAACCACTTGAAAGACTCTTGTCTCATCATCCAAGCCGATTTCATGCTTAATGTCCTTTCGTTCAAGACAATCTACAATGACTACATTCAATCCCTGTTGCCCTAGAGGAAGATGTCTGTTGAAGGCATCCTTCAATAGAGCATTCACGTGGCTATCCTGAAAGCTATAACCGACGACCACGCAGACTCGACTTCTCCGTAAGTATCTGTATAACAACTCATACATTCGAACAAACGGAACTGCTGGCAGGAATTTGAATGCAGTTCCAAAGATGATCCGAGGGAAATAGACATGGTTCTTTTTGAGCCAAGCATCGCTTTGCCACAGAACTTGGTCGCTGGCTGCTTCGAGCTTTACCAGTGGACCACAGGGGTTGCGTGCACTATATAGCGTGCCTCCCGCCGCAGCGCGAACAGAACGATAGATTTCATAAAGATCGTTTGTCCATGTTATGTCAGAAAACTGCTCAAACCAACTCGCGGATCCATGAAGCTTGAAGATCTCGACTTGAGGATCCGACTCTGGTCTTTCGGCCTTCCATACAAGAGCTTGCATGGGAGCTTCTGCATGCAAGTCGGTGCCAGCATCCGCAAAGACGGGCACACAGTTGAGGCTAAGTGCACCATTCCTAAAACCATCAGTCCAAGGAATACCCAGTCGCTCGCAGACAACTTCGACAGAGAGGTCATAATTGAGAGTAAAGATCTTCAGCCTTTCTGAAGGGAAAAGAGACCGCAGCTTTATAAGCGAACTCAAGTAGTCAACCTTCGCCCTATCGACCAGCAGCCACTTCTCCTTGAGACGTGATACCAAGTCCAATTCGATGATTTCAATGTGACTTGGATTGACACCTTGGAATTCGCGCGTAAGGCGGCTAACAGGTGACACTCGCGAAAGAACCTCGCTATCTGGATGCGTCGCCCAGCAGGCCAATGCAACTTCTTCAACATTTGGTGCTCGCCCAAGACCATCTGTGAGATATCGCCATATCGCGTACAAAACGTCTCCCGGCGTAGCTTGAGACGAGTCTAGCTGGGCTGCGTCTTTTTCAAGTGCGGCGAGGGGTCTGCCCTCGAAGGCCCAGGACATAAATTCGCTAGCCATTGCCATGGAAGTCAGCGGCCCAGCTTCTGCGGAAGCACCAGCGCCTAGAAGGACCACAAGCATGCGCCTCACTTCATCGGGATTCGGTTTTTTTCGTCCTAGCAGTGTCATGATCAGATACGGCTAACGATTAAGTCACCGGCCGGTGTGAAGCGAAGCGGAACACCGGTCAGGTGCACTGAAAGGTTGGCCGGTGTCATTTGTGGAGGACCTTCGCCTTATTCAGCAGAAACGGCAACTCCGACCTGTGCACAGGTGCCAGGACGTTGTATCTACGTGCAACGTCAACTACCAGGTCGAAGAACCAGTTACCCGCTTCGGGAGCGACAACGATTTTTAACAGGAACTGGTCAAGATTGACAGGGACACGGATTGGACCTGGTACTTCTCCAATTTGTCGAGTTACCACAATGCGAACTTCTTTCTCAAAAGAGTAAGCGACGTGCTTAAGACCGAACACGCTCTCATCCAACCCGTACACCCCATTGGGTAAGTGCCCTGCATGATTGATGTACCGCACTTTTTTTACATTAACCCTCCCGAATTTTCCCCAACTAGGTGCAACAGATATCAAGCGGTTAACTGTGGTTGTGATGGCGACAGACTTGGTGGTACCCCCATAGATCTTCCAAAGTGCCATATTGTCTTTCGATCCTAAAGTCCAACAGCTCAGACAGGTTCGATTCTTGTTTTTTTGTTCCCAGATGGACGGGTCACCGTGGCTGTCAAGGAAGTCAGGCAATTCACATATGCTCTGACGGATTTTCTCAGGAAGAGTTCCTTCAAGATGGTCATCGAAATGTGACGCCTGCTCAAGATACAACTCGCCCGTGCGTAAAAAATCGACAAACTTTGGCAGATCAAGATACCTACGTAGAATTTGGCGTTTCTTAAGCTTGATGTCAATATGCGCGACGAGTTTTTCCTCCTTCATTTCGTGAAATATCCTCAAAGGCCAACATCAGCATCACCAGCCGGCCACCTAATTATAGGTACCGACTTACCAAAACGGCTCGCGGGTGGCCGGTCTGGTGGATGCACTTGTTAGCCTCCAGATTCGACTTTTATAGCTCCTCCTTGCGAAGGAATAACGTATCGAAATTTCCTTCTGGCTCCCGCCCAGACTATCACAACACCACCTATGAGGAAAAGAAGGCCTGGGGCAACAGAAGCGAAATAAGCTTTTATACCCTTAAGATCCAGCCCAATGTTGAACCCACCCGTTGCACCCCTGATGACAAGGTAAAAGCCTAACAAGATGCACACGAAACCAACAACCGAGCACAACCAGACAACCAGTTTAGAGGTAGCAGTCTGGCGTTTGGCAATATCGTAACTTTCGGACAACTTTTCAGAATCATGAGGTTCCATATTCATTTTTCCAGTTTAGGCTAACGATAAGCTCGGCGACGGCTTCACTACGCCCGTTGGAGCGCCCGGTTAACTCAATAATTGTTTTATATTATGTTTTTCAGAAAATTCATTTCCTGATAGGTATTTCATACGATAATAGGCGTTTTCAAAGGTCGCCTTTAGTTTAGTATGCACTTTCTTACACTTCTGTTTCCTAAGATTAACTAACAGTTTTAAGTCTACATATTTTTCCCCTGTTCCAGATACTATTCTGTCGTTTTGTAAATGATTTGCATAAGTCACCCCTCGCCCAACTTCAATTGTAATTTCATGTAAATGAATCTTGTTTAAAAATACATAAGATGCTTTTTTGTCTGGCTTATGGCTCATTTCATCGAGGATTTCTTTGTAGATAGGATTGCTGTCATCTGGTGTTAAGTCTTTATATCTATTTTTCCAATCTTCATCTTTAATCCTGTTATATCCATGATTGTATATTAAGTATCCATTGTGTATCACTACTTTCTCAAAATTGTCTTCATAAGTAATTACACCATTTTTGTTAATTCGATTCCTGTAGTCAGCTATAAGCAAACATCCATCTTTACATCTTACACCGATTATTAGACTCATATCAATCCATCCTAAAGCTAACGCTGCGGATAAGCCGATGAAAAAGCCAAGAGGAAATTGGCTAAAGGCAAGTGTGATAATGAATTATGCAGAATAGAAATTGCACCGGCTTTTTCAGTCGGACTTAATCCGCCTTGTTATCTGCTTTTACAGACACATTCCTGTTAACTGCTCCTCTATGTCTCTTTGCTCCATTCTTATATCCTTGAGAGATTTTTCAATACGGTCCCGAAGCCTATTAGTCCTCTGTATGTCCGTCTCTATTTCATTTTGGTTCATTTCTATTTGCTTTCGCTCTTCCTGAATAATCTCATTAGATGACTCCCTGAGGATATCGTATGAAGAGGTTTTCATATTTTCATGGCCAAGCATTATATTATTAAGCTCTTTTAAGCCATCCTCTAAGACATTGCTTCTTGATTCTAATTCAGCATACTTATTTACTAAGCCGAATATTAGGGCATCCGTGACCTGCGGTAAGTCTAAGCCATCAATGAATTGCTTTATCGTTAATGACGAGTCATCCCTCTTTTTAATGTCAATCCTGCTTCTTTCCGAACAAAAGATGCCTTCATTTTTTATGAAAAACACGCGACTTGGTTCAATAGGAAGTTTAAGCAATTCCTTCCATTGCTTAGAAAATTCTGGATCAAACAATAATGCATGATTTACACAATTACAGCATTCTGCCCGCTTTTCCAGCATAACGAGTGCAATTGCTTTGTTATGCCATGACGAAGCACTTGTTTCATCTATCTTCAGCGCCTTGTTACAGCATTCTATCGCTTCTTCGTATCTTTCTAGTGCACACAAAGCATATGTCTTATCATTCAATATCTCGCACATTCCGGCGTGCTGTGGGTTTATTCCTAAAGCGGCATCTATGCACTCCAGTGCTTTTTCATACTCTTTTGATGCATTAAGTGCCTTTGCCATATTTAACAATGCCTCATCCATCTCTGGAGATGCCTTAAGAGCATATTCATAGCATTTAACGGCCTCTGTACATTTCCCAAGTTCAGTGAGGGCGAGACCTTTAATGTTCCAAACTTCCGCATTTGTGGGTTCTATGTCTAGTGCTTTGTCACAACACTGAACCGACTCTGCATACTCTCCCATACTCCACAAAACATCCGCTTTGTTTCTCCAAAGTACAGGTTCTGATGGCTCTAGCTCAATGGCCTTATTAATACATTCTACCCCTTCTTTATATCTTTTTAGTTCCCACAGAGAACATGCCTTATAATTCCATATTCCGGCGCGGTTTGGATTTATTTCCAGTGCCTTGTCTGAACAAACTACTGCTTTTTCATAGTCCTTTAATTCCATGCAGGCCTTTGCCTTATTACCCCATGCTCCTCCTCCAGCCATTTTGGGAGCTATATCTATTACTCTGTCAAAGCATTCAACTGCTTCTTCGTATTTTTGAAGCTCAAGTAATAAACTTCCCTTGTTAAGCCATGCTCTGCCATCTAATGGCTCTGTGTCTACTGCCCTGTTATAATTTTCTAAAGCTTCTTTATATTTTGCCGCCTTATGCAAATCGACGGCTTTGGCAAACCACGGTTCTGAATCCAATAGAATATCGCTCGGCCTGGCCAGTATAGCATGTATAGACTTGGGCCCAGTCTTTTGGAAAAAAGTTAGTTCTAGATTTGAACCTTCTAGCATCAATTTAACTAAGTCTTTCTTATCCATTTTAAAGTGGGCTTTTTTACCTAGTCCCAGGTTTGCCGCTACCTTATTGTATGCTTCAAGAGCAACACTAGCACTACGTACACCAAACAAGACTGGAATTCCTGCAATATCTTCTAAGGCAGATGTAGTTATTGTACAGCCTCCTCGAATTCCTTTAAGTTCTTCATACACCTTTTGCGCCACTTCCTCACCGTTTTGTTCAGCAATCCTATCCAGAAAACAGTTCATACCGTATTCAAATGTTTGTGGCAATATCCCTTTCATCCTATGCTCATAGAAGGGATCACCTTCGTACTTCTTACCCTTTTCTAAGGTCCTTTCCAACATAGAAATTTTTTCTTTTCTTGATTCATCATGCGGAATTTTGGATCTATGTTTTCCAAACCAATTTAATAAACCCATGTTTCTTTTCCTTTCTTCAATGAGCAGATAACAATGATTAGCGGGCGAAAAAGCGCAATATTATGGAACCAAATCGCGCATGACATTCGCACCTTTTGTATAGTTTACAATTTGTTGTAGCCCGCCAACGCCGAATATTGAGATCAGAAAAG
>Ga0114922_10002879_pt1 | contig 16077 bp, 13 predicted proteins | sample AartaG_FD_100975 | JGI IMG/M metagenome (GOLD analysis project Ga0114922, IMG submission 100975) | Deep subsurface microbial communities from Aarhus Bay to uncover new lineages of life (NeLLi) - Aarhus_00045 metaG | ecosystem: Environmental > Aquatic > Marine > Oceanic > Sediment | place...
ATTGATTGGTATGGTCAAAAAGGATGGTTAGGCTTAATTATAGGAGAACCTGAATATTGGGGGCAGAAAATAGGAGAAGAAGCAACTCGTTTACTGATTGAATATGCTTTCAACGAACTAAACCTGTACAAAATTTATGCTGGAATAAATTCTGTTAACATCGGATCTTGGCGTTGTGCAGAAAAAAATGGCTTTATTCGCGAATCTACATTTAAGAAAGACGCTTATGTTAACGGGAAATATTATGATATGTTTGTTTATTCGCTATTTAAAGATGATTGGTTAAAAAATAACAAATAAAAAAATCAAAAAAGAAAAAAATAATAATTTTTTTAGTTTTAAATTATCCCCCTGCAAGGGGAGGGAAAATCGCTATAATATCACCATTCTTGACAAGTGTTTCTCTTGTTTTGTGTGGTGCACCGTTTATTAGAATAATTAATTTTGTTTTTTCTGAAATATCAAACATCTCTAATATGTTGCGTACCGTGCTTCCTGGGAGCAATGCAATGTTTTTCTTAGCTGGGGCAACACTTCGCAAAGTAGCAAAAAATTTCACTGTCGCGCTTATCTCTTTTGTTTTATTCATCTTCATGTTTTGTAAAGTACCATTTGTATAACAGTTTCATATTATTAGGGAATAAACCGACTCTATCGCCATCTTTTACTTTCTTCTTAAATCCCGAGTATGTTCCATTAACAAATAGATGACCGGTTTCTTCCTTTTCAATTGCGTATTTATTTAATATATCAGCAATAGTATTAATTCCATCGCTATCAATGTCTAAATTTAAGGGTAATGAGTTTTTGACATCAAACCCTTCAATTTTTTTCCGCAAGTCACCGAAAAATTTCACTAAGATAGTCATACTTTAAGTTATTCTCCCCAAACTCTATCTAATTCTTCGTCCGTTACACCAAAAACGTCATTGTGAGGTGCAATTGGCTCCTTTAAGAAGAATTCTGGTAACCTATCGTGTTTCTCTGTAAATCCTGCTGCTTTATTAAACGCTCTCTCAGTATCTATAATTGATTTCCCATAACCTGGAACATCATCTACCGTAAGACTTGTCCCTAATACCCCATTAAGCGTATCAACAACACCTTCTAATCCTTCAGGGATATCTAATATCGCAAACGCGATGAAAAGACAATACCCTGTTGCATCAACAGCGGCTGTAGCAATTTGTAAGTTGCGTGACAAATCTGCTTTCTTTGTATCTCTAGGGTCTGCTGTCCCACCAACTCCCATAATTTCAGTAGCAATCGCGTATCCTGCTGTGTGATCTGCTCCCATAGGTGTGGTTGCGTAAGTCACGCCTATTCCTTTTATCGCTCGTGGATCGTAAGCGGGTAAACTTTGCCCTTTAACAACAGGAACTCTAGTTACACCGAACGCTTTACCTACATATGCGGTTCCGTTAGCTAAAATTCTACCGGTAGGGGTTTTGTTCTTAATTTCGTCCATTAATTTTAAAGCTCCTTTACCGTTTCCAAATTCAGTTAAGCCACCTTCCATTGCTACTGCAAGTAAATCACCCGTTTCAATCGTATCTAAACCTAAATCGTTACACTTTCTATTTAATTCTCCAATGATATCCAAATCGTAAATACTACAATTTGGACCTAACGCCCATACGCTTTCGTATTCTAATACTCCAACGGGATCTTTTCCTCCGGGTTTTGTCCACACTTCAGAACATTGAATAACACATCCTGGGCTGCAGAAGTGAGGGCGCTGGCCCCCTCGTTTCTTAATTTCATCAGCCTTTACTTCTCCAGAGACTTTCTCAGATCTATCATCTTGACCCGATGAAAAATTTCGTTGTGGTAAGCCTCCAGCCTCATTTATAATGTTAACTAAAACGGCTGTACCAAATGAGTTAAGAGCTCCACCCGGTTTCGTTACATCGTGGGTCGTGAGTGCATTTGTTAGCTTTCTAACACCCATATCAAAAGCTTCTTGGTTCAGAATTTCTACTCCAGGTGCTCCAGTTTCGTCAACTACTATGAATTTTAATCCTTTTGAGGCCATCACCGCTCCAAGTCCTCCTCGTCCTGCGTATCGACTAGGTAAACCTTCAGGATCGTTAAAACATATTCCTGAGGCAGCTCCCATTATTTCAGACGCAATACCAACACCACTAATGCCTACTTTATTCCCAAATTCCTTGAATAAATCTTTATAAACTTCGTAAAGTCCCTTGTTTAACCACTTAGCAGCATTAACGAATTCAGCGCCATCCATTGTTACTTTTAACAGATAATAATCGTTTCCAGTATGTTTACCTTCGACTACAATAGCTGCTATCCTCATTCTTCCTAATTTCTGAGAAAAATTGGTTCCAGCATTTGCCTCTTTTATACCCCCCGTTAACGGAGACTTTGCTCCAACCGAAATTCTTCCCGAAGTTGGAGCTTTTGTTCCTGTCACCAAACCAGGAGCAAATACAAGTTTATTATTTGGACCTAATGGATGACAAAGTGGATCAACTTCCCTCGCAACAATTGTAGATGTAAGAGCGCGCCCACCTAGAGCTACGAAATCTGCGGGTAAGTCCTCAAATTTCGCTTCAAGTTTCGTCATATCTATTCTTAATATTCTTTTTGACATAATTTCACCTCTATTTTTAGGCATTTAATATATGTGATAGGCAATTATATAAATTTACGTTATGTAAAGAGAGTAATATCGTTATAACGATTTTCGGTTGGATATTTTATTACATATTGAAAAAATAAAAAAGCAGGCCTGAGGGGATGTGTTCAAGACATGCGAACTACAAGTCTCATTGAACCCCCGACCTTCTGCTTTCTCCATACAAAGTATGTAGGAGGCAGCTGCGATATCCATGCTTCGCTACAGGCCTAGGATAAAATTGCGCTTATTATGATCTTAAAAACACAATAAAATAAAAAATTACAGATAATACTGTGATCTTTTTAAATACCTTAGAATAAATAAACAAAAGGTTTTAATTCTGAATTTTAATTTAAATTATTATAATAGATTTTTTTGAAATAGTTTTTTTTAGTGTTAAGAGAAATGGAAAGAAGAAATTATCAACAGGGTAGACCTAACAGACCTATAGATTATTTAAAGAATTCTGTTAATAAGGTCATATTAATAAAAGTTAAACGAAATCGGTTGTTTAGAGGCATGCTTATGGGATTTGATGAGCATCTTAATCTATATCTTGAAGGAACAAGTCAACTTTTTGAATATATGGATGAAGATGGTGCTATAAAAGAAGAGCATGAAGACCTTGGAAACATCGTAGTTCGCGGAGATAATGTTATATTTGTAAACCTAGCAGGATAACTCTACCGATCTTAAGTTTTGGAAGAAGAAAATGATTTTTTCCATCAGCGGAAAAGCACCGCTAATCAATAGAACAACTTTTATTAAAATTAGCAATCGCATTTTAACAATAATCTTAAGGAGATCTTAAGATTCAATAAGATCAAATAAAAACTTATTAGGCCTTGAGTCTTCTTCAATAAGTAAGAAATTAATAATGAATTGTGAATTATTGAACCTTGATTGAAACTGAGAGTATTCGACCCAAAAATGCTTTACTGATTAGCCCAAATTTGGGACATCCTCTATTTCTAAATATAGATAGTGATTTAAAGAATCATGAATTTGAAATAAAGTTATTATTTGTAAGTAACCTTGACTTTTCTGCACAGTTTGAGGAATATATCAAGAATAATATAAGTTTAACTCCCATTCTTGAATATAAGTGGAAATTGTTAGAATATCTTGAGAGATTTGAGAAGGTAAAAAAAAGAAGCATTTGGAGTAGATTTAAGAGTATTTTTAAAAGGGAGAAAAAGAAGAAGATTGAAGCAGCAGCAGCAATCGAAGGTGGACTTACGGATTCTAAGGGCGTAAAATTTGATATTATCCCGACCGAAGAAATAACCAAATTAAGACCACGCGCTTTTCGTGGAGAAGAGATAAAACCGATAGTGTTAAATGTTGAGGATGCAAGTTTTTATGAGATTGATAATCCAAGATTTGATAACTATAACAACCCTCAGAAATATCTTATCAAGCACGAAATTTATGGAAGTTTAAGTAAGTATTACACAGCTACGATCAATTTTAACCTTTCTAACGAAGTTATTAAGTTTTTGGCCAGTTTTAACTTCATTATGTTTGATATTGAACTAAGCCGACCTGATAAGAAGGAGTGGATCAATTATCATTCTATAGTTGTATCAAAAAACGAGTGGATAGATTTCAAGTTTTTTCACGCAACGGATTTACATCTAGCTGAGCGCAATGACAGAATTTATGAAATAGTTAGAAAATGGAAAACTTTAGTAAGAAAATCAGATGTTAGCGATATTCTTGCTAAAAGTGCAAAAGCACTTTCTTTTTTCCAGCGATTATTAATGAAGCAACCAGAGGAAAAAGCTAAAACTGTAAAAGCTCTCCACAAACGATATATAAACCCTAACAATAACTTTAGAAATTTTATTAAATTTACAAATAAACAAGTAATGCAAAATGATTTAGATTTTATAGTTCTGACTGGTGATCTTATCGATTTTGCAGTACTCTCTAAAATTGACAAGGAAAAAAGAAAATATTTAGATTTTGACTACGAATATACTAACTGGCGAATTTTTAAAGAAATTGTCTTAAATCTTCCTCAAGAAAAAAGAAGAGGGATGGTTTCTGGAGATGAGATACTCTGTCCTTTATTTACAGAAGTCGGAAATCATGACTTCCGCAATTATCATTACGACCTCAGATGGGGTAATCTATACAAGAAAATAGGTTTAACTGGAGATGAAGCGATCGCTTTAAACGACGAGTTGTTGGCAAGTCCAATAGGTTCAATTTCCAAAAGTTTTCAATCTCTGAAGGCTTACCTAAGAGAAATCAATTCCTCTTTGGATTATTACCTAAAATTAGGAGAAAATAACTTCGTATTCTTAAATTCAGGCTCAGACTCATTTAAAAATATAATTGATTTCGTGAGTGGACATCCTTCAGTTACTGGACTTACGAACAAACAGATAAAGTTTTTAGAAAATTTAGCTAATACTGAAATTAAATCAGGAAGCAACACATTTCTTCTGATTCATGGCCCTCCAATTAACCCTAAGAAAAATATTAGCTCATTTAAACGTTTTTCTTTATCAAAAACTCCTCAAGACATTCTTACCTCAATTGAACAATATAAAGAATCTATCTTAGCGAAATTAGGAAAAAAAGGGTCCTCAGCTCGAATTGACGGCAAATTTGATTTAAAATATGGAACAATTTCTTCAAACTGGGCTAAACTTCTTAAATTTTGTCTCGATTTTTGTATTCTTACGCTTTCGGGACATACACACCAATTAAAGGAATTTAGACTGAGTAATCCTCAGAATTTAACTACTACTGCTTCAAGCACGCGTCCTTATAGTTTAGAGAAGTTAGATATTCCTGCAGCAATTTTTTACGATTCTTATTCTGAACAAATCGATACTCCAGAAGAAGTTGAACTTAAAGCTCCTTATGTTGTGCAAACTCCCGCATTAGGTTTAGGAAGCTATTTTAAACCAACATTAGCAGGAGCTTTTCGAGAAATTATTATCGAAAAAGGAAAATTAGCTTCCTTTAAGGTCGAATATATTAAACGTTAGTATAGATAAAGAACTAGAAAATTAATCATTTAATCCTATAGGTCTTGACTTCTTGTGAATAGCCATCCCATATACATCTTCCATTCCTTCAAGAACCATTTCAGAGAGCGTAGGATGACTGTGTATTGTTTCAGCAACATCATGAACAGTTAATCCGTTTTTCATGGCTAAAGAAATTTCAGATATTAATTCTGGTGCTCCTGCTCCTATACATGACGCTCCAATTACTTTATATGTTTTTTTATCTGCTAATATAAGTAAAAACCCGCGTTCCTCTCCAATACATTTTGCCTTTCCTAAAGCCGCGTAGGGGAACCTTCCAAATAATACATCATAACCCATGTCCTTAGCTTGTTTTCTGCGTAACCCAACGGAACCAATATTTGGAGTTGTGAAAATAGTTGCTGGAACAACGCTGTAATCCGTAGCTCTCTCTTTTACTGGAAAACCTCCTAAGCTAGCTAGAGCGTTTGCGACTGCGACATCACCTTCGTGCCTAGCGACATGAGCTAGCATTATACCTCCAATAACGTCTCCGATTGCGTAAATTCCTTTTTCAGATGTTTCCAAAGTCTTGGAATCGACTTTGATTGCGCCACGATTGGTTTCAATTCCGAAATGCTCTAAACCCAAACCACTCGATTCCTTCCTGCGACCAATAGATACTAAACAATAATCCGCTTCAAAAGAAGATTTTTCAGCAGTTTCGATTTGCTCTCTTGGAATGTTAGTTGCAATAGTAGTCGCTTTTACAGCTGATCCAGTATTTTCAATTGACAAAACATTTTGAGAAACATGAATTTCTATTTGTAATTCTTCAAATTTCTTTTCTAGTTCTTTCACGACCATCGGTTCCTCTGTAGCTATTGGGGAGGGAAGATATTCTAACATTATTACTTTGCTACCGAAACTAGCGAATATATTAGCAAATTCAACCCCTGCTACGCCTGCCCCTATGATAAGTAACCGTTTCGGAACAATTTTGAACTCGGGGTCTAGCATATCGTCGCTCGTTAATATTCTGTCGTGATCTATGTTGAATGATGGAATCAAAACGGGTGAAGAGCCAGTAGCTATGATAGTTCTTCTACTTTTTATAATTTCTTTTTCCCTTCCTTCTATAGAGATTGCAAAACCATCTTTAGCATTACCACCTAATAATTTTCCATGCCCCATAAAAACATCGTTCTTCCACCCTTTTTCTAATGTAGCAATCCCATCCGTTAACTCTTTTACAACTCTGTTTTTTCGATCAACAGCTCTAGTAAAATCGAGCTGAAAATCGCTGATAATCCCGTGATCAGCTCCAGATTCCCTAAGTTTTTGTATCAGCTCTGCAGAAGCCCATAATGCTTTTGCTGGGATACATCCTGTATTCAAGCACGTACCTCCCAATTTATTTTTTTCAATTAAAGCAACTTTAGCTCCATATTGGGCCGCTCTAATTGCAGAATGGTATCCTCCCGGTCCTGAGCCTATAACTGTTAGATCATACATTTCCGAATCCGACATCTTCCAAATGACTTCTTTAATTATGATTAAATACTTATATAAATGAGATAGATTCTACATACAATATTAATTTTAATTTATTACTTAGAAGAAAACATTATAGAAAATATACCTTCAATTTATTCGTGTTTAAATTTGTATATAAAAAATCTCTCACAATTAACTCCTAACGACATTAAGGAAGAATCTTTAGCGCTAAGAAAAGTTGGATTGAATGCTCTAGAGATAGCTCTTAATTCAGTTCAAGCTGGAAAATTGATAAAAGGAGCCGTTAAAATTCTCAATGATATGCTCATAATTCGCAACGAAGAATTTGATCTCAGCACTTTTAGAGAAGTTTTAGTTATTGGGGGTGGGAAAGCTTCTGCCCAAATGGCTCTAGCAATTGAAGAACTTCTAAAAGAATACTCTAAGATTAACTATAAAGGAATGATTAATATCCCAAATAGTTTAAATATTGATAACAGTTCTGCTTCAAGTACAATAAGAATGAATTTAGCTTCTCATCCAATACCAGATAAAAATGGAGTAAATGGCACAAAATGTATGTTTAGTTATATTGATGATACGACCAAAGATGATTTAATTATCTTTTTATTATCCGGCGGCGGCTCTGCTCTATTATCTATGCCTAAACAAGATATAACCCTAGCAGATTTACAAAAAACTAATTCACTTTTACTAGCCTCCGGAGCGTCAGTTCTCGAAATCAATACTATCCGTAAACATTTATCTGATTTTAAAGGAGGAAATCTTGCTAAAAAAATCTATGAAAGTAGTAGAGCTACAGTTATTACATTGATCATATCAGATGTAGTCGGTAATAATATGGAATTCATTGCTTCTGGTCCTACCATTCCTGATACTACAACTTTTAAAGACTCCTATCACATCTTAAAGAAATATGGTTTATTAAGTACAGTTCCGTTTCAGGTAAAACAACTCATTGAAACAGGAATGAGAGACCCCTCGTTAAATAATCTCTTAAATCAATCCGCTTTCTTTAAAAATGTTCACAATTATTTAATCGGAAGCGTTGAATCAAGCGTCAATGAAATAACAAGATATTTAGAAGATTTAAATTTCGAAGTTGACTACTTTTCAAATGAAATTGTTGGTGAAGCTGCTATTTTCGGAAAAGGATTACATAATTTCATCGTTCACAAGTTGCAAAATTTTGGCGAAAAATCCAAGAAACGGAATTTTGCCTTATTAGGGACCGGAGAATTAACCGTAACAATAAAAGGGAAAGGAATTGGAGGGAGAAACCAAGAAATGTTATTAAGCTTCCTAAACGATATAAAAGATAAGAATATCGAATACAAATTTCTAATTATTGGAGCAAATCTCGATGGTATAGAAGGTAATAGTGAAGCTATGGGTGCTTTAGTAGATAATGCTCTCCTCTCTCAATCCGTTGAAAATGAAATTGAATTTAACACGTATCTAACAAAAAATGATTCAAATAGCTTTTTTAAGATGGTAAACTGTGATATTATAACTGGCGCTACGGGGATAAATGTAAATGATTTGCTTCTTATCCTAATAGATATCAACGACTAAATGCAATTTTACAAAAAAATAAAAATTTAAATGAAAATGAATATAGAATATTGATAAATATGAGTTCTAACCTTTTAATTACTTGCCCCGCGTGTGGATACACATTTAGAAACGAAGCTTTAGGTCCAAAAAAGAAGAAACTCAACTGTCCAATGTGTAATTATCAATTTAGAGATCCAAATTTTCCTCCAAATAAATTGGATGAGTTCTTAGTATAATCTACTACCGACAAAAAAGTTAAAAGATTATTGTTCTAGCTGTTTTAACTTTTAGTAAAAAAATCTTTTTTAACTATCAAGAGTATATCTATTATTAATCCATAGATATAAATGGATATTACGAAAATGTAAAAAATATGGTAATCTAACATGGCACGTAAAAAAGATAAAAGGCCACGAGAAGAACCCCGACCAAGATATGGTTTTGCAGCTGAAGAAGAAGCCGAAGAAAAAATGGCTGAGGGTCTGAAAAGGTCTGACTTAGACGATGGTAAAGTGACATTAGTTGATCGAGATATTTCTACTCCTGTAATTGAAACTTACGACGCAACCACAGGTGAATTAGAAGGTTCGATATTACTTAAAGATGGAAATCGAGATGGTTTAACAGGTTTAGTAAAGATTATCGAAAATGTTGATGTTGAATTAGATCACAATTCGAATATAGAATCCATTAATTTTAAGGGAAAGTTAAATGTAGAGAATCAATCCAAAAAAGACCGAATTTGGGATATTGATTTATCGCTTAAAAATATCGATAGTACAAGTCTTAAATCGAAAGATATTAAGATAAGAGAGCTTGGAACTGACGAAAAGACAAACACATATTCCGAAGACTTCGTAATTAAAGAAGAGATTAAAAATATGCTCTTAGTCCAAGAATATGTTAATACCCTTCCCGATGCTGATAGCGTTTTAAACATTAGAGATATTGAAACTAATTTATTACAAGCCAAAGAAAAAACCGCCAAAGCTGGGGCTGATGTGAAAGAAAGAGTAGCTCCGGTTGAAGAGGAAGAAGAGGAAGAAGAGGAAGAAGAGGAGGAAGAAGACGAGGAAGATGATTCCTTTGAAGATGGTGGAACTGCCTCTGATGAGTTTTCGTTACAATCTTTTGGTATTTCAATTGATAAGGAGAATACAGTTACATTTGCGATCGCTATGAGAAGTTTATTCGAAAAACCAATTAAAAACGTTAAGGTAGTGAAAAATATACCAAGCGATTTTAGCAATCCGGTTATAAGAGATACTTCAGTTGGGCGCGCAGATGTAGAAGGGAAGAAAGTCGTGTGGACTATCGAGAAATTGATGCCAGAACAGACTGTATTACTAAAGTTTACTTGCGGCATCATGGTAACTGACATTACAAAGAGAAAAACAGGTACATTAGATGTAACATATGAAGCAGCATCTTCTTTTGCTGAAGGATTAGATATCGATAAATATGATGCGTATACAAGGAATAAATTTTATGTCGATACGGTAGAGAGGGACGAAGAACCTGGCGTGTGGGACTGTAAACTCGTTTTCGAAAATCCGTCTGAATTTATAATTCAATTGTTTAATGCAGATGTTTATTCCCCTGAAAACGAATCTGTCAAATTTGTTGACATTGATCCTAAAGATGTTCCATTATTACCCGCTGGAGCTCAATGGCATTCTAGAAAATGGAAGTTTGAATCCGATGAATATCCCGCTTTCAGAAAGAAACTTGAATTTCGAGTTATGCCTGATTTCCAAACTTCGGTATATGGAACTGCTGCAATTGCAGATGTGATATTAGAAATTGCTAGTATAACTGGAGACATGGAATACGATATCGATCAAGTTCCTACCTACAAAGAAAAAGATGTAATTGCAACCTTGAAATTGGTAAATAATGGTTCTGCACCTTTGAACGAAGTAACGATTGCTCAACAGTTTTTCACAAATGAATATCAGCCACCCAAATCGGATGAGGTAACACTATTATGGGATGGAAAGGAAGTCGATCTCAATTCAGGAGCGGTTAATTTCGATGGAAGCGTATTTAGAATCACACTTAAGGACCTTAGAAACTCAAGTAATGGATTGCTTATGCCAGATTCCTCTTTAGAATTTCAGTACCCAATTCACTGTGTTAATCCCGCTCAAGATTCTAAATTTGAATCTGAGATCATCTACTATACAAACACATTCCCGGTTTCACAGGAGTTAGAATTCAGACCAGAAGTACCTGTAATAGAAGCATTGCACTTAAGAAGAAGATTCAGAATTGGAAAGGAAGTCCTTCCAATTGGTGCTTTAGGGAATTACGAAATCATATTAACTGTAGAAAATATTGGTACAGCACCTCTCCAGAAGTTAATTTTGATGGACAAAGTTCCAGATAGTTTCGAATATTCTGATTACTCAATGAAACCCGAGATCACAGACGAAGTAGGACAAGATACGCTTAAATGGACAATTGATAAACTAATGGCTGAAGAAAAAATCGAAATCAGCTATAAAATTAGTGGTACAGGCGCTTACAGTCCAAGCGACGCACAACTTGGTTTATAAATCTTTAATCAACAATTTATTTTTTTTTATATTATTTTAAATTTTCATATTCATTTAATAAGCTTGAAAGAACTTCTATATTTAAGATTAATAGAACATGGATATGGATTTTTTTAAATTAAATTTAAAAGATCTAATAATTTGTGATAAATCTCATGCCAACACCCAAAGAAAGCTTCAATTTGAATTGGATGTTCGAATGTCCTGATGCTGTTTTAACTTGTTCAACTTTGAAATGTGGAGATAAATCTTATATAGTATTTGGAGGTCATGATAAGACTTTATATCTGATGGACGAAGGTTTGAACATCCTTGATAGTGTTACTTTTGATGGATGGGTAAGAACTACGCATTCCGTGGATATAACAAACGATGGGTGCGAAGAAATACTTGTAGGTGCTGGAGATGGCAATTTCTTAGTTGTGAAATTAGTAAAAGGAATAGATAAATTAGCCGGTATAATGAACTATAAATCTAAAGGCAAAGTTCTATCTGTCATTGCTGGAGATTTTACTAGAGACGAAAATATTGAGCTAATTTATGGGAGTGAGGATAAAACTCTTAAGATTTTTGAAAACATTGATTCTACTGAACCAAAATTCACATTTTATTACGATTCATGGGTGACAGCGTGTACCCTAGGATATTTAAAATTACTTGATGTCGATACGCCTATTTATGGTTTATTAGCAGGTACTAAAAATGGTTTGCTTCAATTAATTGAATTTAAGGAAAATAAACCTGACATTGTTTGGCAAAAAGAATTTGGGGCCCAAATTAATATTATTGAAGTAAACGATGTTTCTAACGATGGATATCACGAAATAGTAGTTGGAACTGACGATTCCTTTGTAAAAATACTAGATAGCAGTGGTGAAGAATTAAAAGCAATAAAAATCGAACAAAGTCGCCCAGTTTCTCTAAAAATCATTGATATTGATGGTGATAATGCTAAGGAAATTATAGTGGGGTGTGCTGATGGTACGCTTAATATATATCATAACCCTAAATTAGATTCGTTAGATATTGAATTGAAATGGAAAACATCTGCCTCAAATTCAATAAAAATTGTATCCTCAATCATCAACCCCGAGGATGGTACAACAAATATTTTATTTGGAGGATACGATCGTAGTATTAGGTGCATAAGCGACCTTGGCTGTGGTGAAACACCTCCTTTAGAAGTTCCTCATAATATAATTGTTCCGAAAGCTCAACCAACAGGAGCAGAGGAAGCAATGGCTAAACCTATCGTATTTGAAACAGTACCCACAAACATTAGAGAATATATTTTCAAATATTTAATAGACAATAGAATTATCGAAGGAATTGGAGCGGAATTAGAGAAAAGAGGATATCTTACCGATAGCGTTGTCGAAGAATTCCAACGAATGATCTCAGAAAAGGCTGATTCTTACGAAAAAATTACTTATTCGGTTTGGACATTACCCAAAGATCAAATAGGTGAAGGGGGTACCACTGGAGCGCCCGCCAAAGCTCCGGAGAAAAAAGGTAAGAAAATTAAGCCCGTTGTCATAGAACAAGAATTACCTAAGCAAAGAGGGGGAATGCTAATTGATGCTTTAAAATCAGATCCTGATAAAGGAAAGGGAAAAATTGAAGAACCAAAATCAATAGCAGGTACAGCGGCAGAAGGTAACATTAAAACCATAATCATTACTCATTTAGAAAAATATAAACTAGTCCCAACAAAAACTAAACTAGTTGATGATTTAGTCATACTCGGATACGATAAAGACATGGTAGAAGCACAAATAGACAAGTTACGAATGGAAGGTGTACTCCTTTATTCTCGCTCAGAACCAAAGGGATGGAGTTTAGGGACTTACTAATTTTATTTTAGGCAAGAATAAACTCTTTTATATCATTTTGAAAAGGCTCAAATTGATTAATCTCTGAAAAATCTTTATGACCATACCTAGAAATAAAAAGATTTAAAATAGGGTCGATTCTTGAAAGAAATTTTTTAACTATTTTATCGGTGTCTTTTTTACTTTTATCTAACAGCCCATATAAAATAATTGGCTCTTTAACATCACAATCAGAAGCTTGTATCTCATACGCTTTGAAAACAAACAATATATTACCAGATTCTAAATACTCTAAAGACAAATTATTGAAAGCATTCTTAGCAAATGTATTGATCGCTGAAATAAAGCTCCCTCTCAAATCTTTGTTTACTTTATTGAGATTTTCTTCTTTCTCGACTTTCTTAAACTCATAACTAACTAAAATAAATCCTCGAAAAACAATACCAATCTCGTATAATTCTTTCATTTTTTCATGGTTTAATATTAATTTAAAAGAGTTATCTAATAACCCTATAATCCTTATAAAAATTTACATATTTATTATTACACAAAAAGAAAAATTCAAAAAATCATTCTTAGGTTAAACAATTGAAAAAAGCATGTAAATGGTATCAATGCTGTCCGATTAAATATTTTGTAGATCACGGAATGCTTGATAAAAAGTGGGTTGACGATTATTGTTTAATAGGAAATAAAAAGTGTGTTAGATATCAGAAAGAGGAAAGTGGGGAATATCATCCCGACAATCTACTCCCTAATGGAGAGATTCGAAAAGAATTAAAATAAATAACTATTACCAACACAAATTACATTATATTGTTCAGAAAATCTATTTCTTATTTCCCTAATTTTTTGCGTACAATGGCAAGCTCCTATGAATTTAATTCCTTCCAGGAAAGATAGATCCCGAAATCCATGAAAACCCCCAATAACAGCGTTTATTTCTTTTGACAGCGTCTGACCCTTTAAAATAAATGTTTTTAAACCTGGGTGTGCGCAACCTGAGATAATTATTAAATTATTATTATTAGTTTTTAAAAATAAAGCTTGCTCTTTTAAGGACATACTTCCAAATTGACCAGAACAAAAAATATTCTTATCAACCTCAACCATTTCAGAGATACCTTGAACTTGAGCTTCGGGGTAAACCCCTGTAAAAGATTTCATATCTTGGAGTGGTACGTAAATTTCAATATCATGGTTAATCTGGTAAATTTCTTTTAAGCCTCCAGCATGGTCATAGTGGTTATGAGAAATTATAACCTTCTTTATATCTGAAACCTTAATGTTTAATTTGTTAATGTTGTGAACTAAAATATCCCCTTTACTTCCTGTGTCAAACAATAAGTAAGTTTTTGAGAGAGAATTATAAATCAATGTTGAAAATCCAAATCCCATCAAAAAACCCGGTTGTGCGCAGAGATCGTCATATACAATGCTAATTTCAAAAGAAAAGTCAGACTTCATATACATTAAAAGAATTTTTCCAATATTAATTATAAGGTTAACAATCCTATAGACTACTTAATCTTCATCAACGAGGAAAAAGAAAGTTAAATGATAATATAAATTATGAGGCTTTCTTTAAAGTAATTGCTTTTTCAGGACATTTTGATACACATAACCCACAACCGAAGCAATTATCTGGGAAGAAATTAAACTCCTTTCTAACTAATTTTCTTGCTCCGAAGTTACAATGTTGTTCGCAAATTCCACAGTTATTACATTTTGTTAAATCTGTACAAGCTATAAAGTCGCTTTTAATCATCTGTGGAGACCCGTTTTTTAGGAAATTATTCATAACAACACAACAGCACGGACAGCAATTACATACTACATAGTAGAACGATGGATTGGGAAAATAAATTATCTGGTGAACTAATCCTCGTTCGTCGCATTTTTCTATAAGCTGTTTTATCTCATTCTTTGAAACTTTGACTAAGTTTTCGGATTTATATGGAATTTCGCGAAGTGATTTTCCAAAACCAATGTGGATACAGGCATTAATAGGATGGTCACAATTTGGTGCGTCTGAATGTTTTCTTTGTGTCTCTCTACAATAGCAAGTAGAAATTCCTGTTACTTTTGATCTACTTAAAAGTGCTAAAATCTCCTGAGAAGGCAGAAACTTAGTTTCAACATCAAAGTTTACATTTAATGGAATAACTTTTCCGCCCCATCTACTCTTAAGAACATATCGGTTCGCTATTCCAAACGAGTTAATGTTTAGCTTGGTGTCAAAAAACCGAAGAGTTTCGAGTATGAAATATTCAAAAACTCCAAAAATAAATGACAGAATTTTACCTATTGGAGGTACTCTGTCTAAAAGAATGTCGAATTTATTATCAAAATACCTTGAAGGGAAAGTTGCCATGAAACCGAATAGAAACTAGTTTTAAATTAAGAGTGAGAATTATGTAATTAATTTTATTATTTTTCTTTAATTATTTATTATAATCATAATTAATATGATATAATTGTTAGGGGAATTGAAAATTATGAGTAAAACTAATGAAGAAATTATAGAAGAAGCGTTTACATTAGGGAAAAAATACGAAAAAGAATGCACGGGATGTGCTCAAACTACAATCGCAGCGATTTTTGAGGCATTAGGGATTTGGAACGAAGATGTTTTTAAAGCGGGGAGCGGTTTAGCAGATGGATTAGGCTTAACTGGTGATGGCTCTTGTGGCGCATTGGTAGGTGCATCAATGGTGATAGGATATCTTTTTGGGAGAGGTCGCGAGGATTTTAAAGATATGTACAAACCTTTGAAGTCATATGCGCTCGTAAAAAAATTGCACGACAAATACATCAAACAACATGGTTCTTGTCGCTGTTACGATGTGCAAGAAAAATTCATGGGTAGAACATTTAATATGTGGAATGCCGACGAAATGAAAGAAGCTTTTAAGGCGGGAATGATGGATCATTGTTCTACGCTCGTTGGAAATGTAGCTAAACTCGCAACAAAAATAATTTTA
>Ga0114922_10002880_pt1 | contig 16076 bp, 18 predicted proteins | sample AartaG_FD_100975 | JGI IMG/M metagenome (GOLD analysis project Ga0114922, IMG submission 100975) | Deep subsurface microbial communities from Aarhus Bay to uncover new lineages of life (NeLLi) - Aarhus_00045 metaG | ecosystem: Environmental > Aquatic > Marine > Oceanic > Sediment | place...
CGCCGCCACCTACCCCCGCACCCGCTCCCGCATCTCCCGCTCCACCTCGCCCACCGGGTGCCCCAGCGCCGCCTCCTTCAGCCTCTTGAACACCGGATACCCCGCCGCCCGCTCCGCCTCCCACTCCTGCGCGAAGCTCCCGTCCTTGATCTCCGCCAGCGCCGCCTCCATGCACTCCCGCACGGCCCCCGGAAGCGCGCTCTCCATTCGCGTCAGCGTCCCATACTGACTCGTCAGGGAATGGAAAGCCATCTGCTCGAAGATCCCCACCTCCGCCATCTGCTCCAGCACCTCCGCGCTCTCCTTCGACCCCCACAGCTCCATCAAAACCGCCTCCGGCTGGTAACCCTTCTCGGTCAGAAACTCGAACGACCCCACCAGCACCCGGAACATCGCCGGCCACACGAAATGCTCGCTGAAATGATCCAGCTCCGTCTCCTCCGCGAACGTGCTCTCTATCGCCCCCGCCCGAGTGCACCCTATCGCCCGCGCCAACGCCAGCACCTTCGGCCACGCCTCCCCGGACCCGTCCTGGTGCACCGCCACGAACGCCGGCACCCCCTTCCCCTCCGCATACGCGTCCCGCACTCCCACCCCGATCATCCGCGGCGCCACCATCACCACGTCAACATCCTCTGGCGGCGCGATCAACCCGTAGTGCACGGTGTACCCGTGCGCGAAATCGAGCGCCTTCCCCGGCCTGAGCTGAGGCCGGATCTCCTCCTCGTACACCTGCTGCTGCACCTCATCCGGAATCAGCAGACAGACAATGTCCCCCTCCGCCGCCGCCTCCGACACCGACATCGTCCGGAACCCGTCCTCCTTCGCCTGCTCCAGCGTCGCGTCCGGCAGCCCACCGACCACCACCTCCACCCCACTGTCCCGGATGTTCAGCGCTTGCGCCCGCCCCTGGTTCCCGTACCCGATGATCGCCACCACCTTACCCCGAAGCACCCCCATGTCCGCATCACCGTCGTAATAGATCTTCGCCATTCCTACCTCCTAACTCGTAGGGCAGAAGTCCCTAGGCCCGCCGCAAGCCGCCCGTTGCCGTTCTGTAGGGCGCGCATATCGCCCATCCTGCATAGCCTTGGCGAAGCAGGACCCATGCGCGCCAGCCGTTGGCGTAGCCGGCCGTTGCCGTCCTGTAGGGCGCGCATTCCCATGCGCGCCAGCCGTTGGCGTAGCCGGCCGTTGCCGTTCTGTAGGGCGCGCATTCCCATGCGCGCCAGCAGTTGCTGTAGCCGCCCGTTGCCGTTCTGTAGGGCGCGCATTCCCATGCGCGCCAGGCGTTGGCGTAGCCGGCCGTTGCCGTTCTGTAGGGCGGGCATGTCTCTGCATGCCCGCCGGCAGTTGCTGTAGCCGCCCGTTGCCGTTCTGTAGGGCGGGCATGTCTCTGCATGCCCGCCGGCAGTTGCTGTAGCCGCCCGTTGCCGTTCTGTAGGGCGCGCATTCCCATGCGCGCCAGCCGTTCCCCCATCCCGTAGGGCAGACCCTGTCCCGAGCGCAGTCGAGGGAAGCGTGCCTCCTGCCCTTGTAGCTCCCAGCGCCAGGCATTCGGATTCGCCGCCCCTCGACCCTACCGCGCCCCGCTGAATCCCCAGCGCCCGAGCCTCTCCCCCGGCGCGCAATACTCTCCCCACCACGAGAACACCCCATCGAATCGCGTCGGATCGACTCGCTCGTCTCCCGTCACCACCCCCGCATCCGCCCGCGCGGCGACGATCTCCCCGATGAACCAATCATGGCTCCCGAGGTTCGCCGTATGCACCACCCGACATTCGAGGTTCACCGGGCACTCCGCGATCAGCGGCGCCGAAATCACCTGCCCCGCAATCGCAGTCAACCCCGTCTCCGCGAACTTGTCCCCATCCCGCCCCGATACGCACCCCGTCAGATCGGCCTTCGCCAGATCGGCCGCCCTCGGTATGTTCACCCCGAACTCCCCCCGCGCCGCAATCAACCCGTGCGAGTACCGTGCCGGCGCCACCGCAATCCCTATCGTCGGCGGATTCGCAGAGCACGCCGACGAGGCCCCGATCGCTATGATGTTCCCCTTCCCCGCTTCATCCGCACACGTCACCAGCACGAACGGGAACGCGTAGAAATGCTGTATGCTCGGCTTCAGCTCCACCTTCTCCGATTGCCCGGACATCTACGCCTCCTGTTCATTGGCTTTCCGTCGAGCCTGCAGCCACAGCATTCTCACCGCCGCTGCTCTCCCTGCCTATCATCCCACCTTCGCGGCACCCTCGGCACTACTCCGCGTTCCCTCTTCGACGAGCTGCCCCCGCTCCAGCCTCACTACCCTGTCCGCAAGCCTCCTCGCCTGGTGCGGGTCGTGGCTTGCCAGGATGACCGTCGTCTGCCTGCGCTTGCGCAGTCCCCCGATGACCTTCTCGATCGAGCGCGCGTTGTCCTGATCTATCTGTGCGGTGGGCTCGTCCAGCAGCAGGACATCCGGCTCCAGTGCCAGCACCCGTGCCAGCGCCGCTCGCTGTCGCTCTCCCCCTGACAGTTCTCGATGCCCCCGCTCGGCGAGCCCCTCCAGCCCCACCTGTCTCAGCACAGCCTCCGCGCGCCCCCTGGCCTCTCTCGCCCCAAGCCCCCGCACCCGCAGCCCGTACATCACATTCTCCAGCACCGTCCTCTTGAACAGCACTGTCTTCTGAAGCAGAATTGGACACCGCCGCCGCGCCTCCAACGCCCCTCCCTCCTCCCACACATCCCGGCCGTCGAACAGCACACGCCCTTGCTCCGGCCGGTGCAGGAACGCCATTGTCTCCAGCAGCGTGGACTTCCCACTTCCGTTCGCGCCCACAACCGCCAGCGCCTCGCCCGCCTCCACCTCCAGTCGCGGTACTCGCAGCGCCTCTACGCTTCCTCCGCCCCGGAGCCCCTCGTATCGCCGCACCACCTCATCCAGCAGATATCGCCCCATTACTCCTCCGTCTCCCCCTGAAGGAGCTGAAACACCACATTGATGGACAGCGATACTGCCAGCAACACCATCCCCAGCGCCAGCGCCAGCGCGGTCCGCCCCATGTCTACGTTCACCACGATTGCCGTCGTCATCGTCCGCGTAAAATGGTCTGCGTTTCCCCCAACGATCATCGCCACCCCCACCTCGCTCACCACCCTTCCGTATGCCGCAATCACCGCCGCCAGCACTCCAAACCGCGATTCCACAGCAACCGTCCACAGTGCTTGGTGGCCGCTCGCCCCCAGCGCCAGCGTCGTCTTCCGCACATCTCGGTCCGTGCGCGCCACCGCGCTCAACGTGAATGCAGTCACGATGGGCAGAATGAGCAGCACCTCCCCGACCACTATCCCGGGCACTGTGAACAGCAGCCCCGAACCCCCTAAAGGTCCGCTCCGGCTAAGGAAGCTGTACACCACCAGTCCCACCACCACCGTCGGGATCCCCAAAAGCGTATTCAGTATCACTACCACCGCGCGCCTCCCCCGAAAGCGGTGCTCTGCAATCAACACGCCCACTGGTATCCCGAGCACGCTTGCCACCACCGTCGCTGCGGACGCTATCAGCAGCGACCGTCCCGCGTACTCCCGCACCCCCGGATCGAGTGTCACTACCAGGTGCAGCGCGTTCCGAAGCGCGTCGGCAAACGTCTCCATGGTGCTGGACTACTCACTCCCCGCCGGCATCGCGCCCGGATGAAACAGCAACTTCCCCCCCACCCGATACTCGCCGATCATCCTCTGCGCCTCCGGCGAGGTAATCCATTCGATGTACTTCCGCGCCCCCTCGAAGTTCACGTGAGGCTGCCCTCGCGGGTTCACCGCGATCACCGAGTACGGATTGCGCAGTCTCTCGTCTCCCTCATATAGGATCGTCAGATCGGTCCGCGGAGGCCGCGCAAGCGCAAGCGCGTAGTACGTCCCCCGGTCGGCCAGTGTGCATCCCCGCCTTTCCGTCGCCGCCGTGATCGCCTTCCCCATCCCCTGCCCGATCTCGAAATACCAGTCTCCCGTTGGCCGCACCGACTCGAACGTCTTCTCGCCACCCTTCACGATTGTCGTCACTTCGCGTCGCTCCAGCGCCGCCCCGCTCCGACGCCACAGCTCCTGCTCCTTGAGGTGCGTCCCTGAACCATCGCCTCGCGACACGAAGACATGTCCGGCCCGTGCAATCCGCGCAAAGGCCTCGCCCGGCGTCTTCGCACTGCCTACGCCCGCCCCGTCCTCCTCCGGCCCAATGATCACGAAGTCATTGTGCATCACCGCCCGGCGCATCACCCCGTAACCTTCCTCGACGAACCGCTCTTCCTCCTCCGGCGCATGCACCAGCACAACATCGGCATTGCCATCGCGCGCCAGTTGCAGGCTCGCACCCGTCCCCTTCGCCACCACCTTCACCCTTATCCCGAACCTCCTCTCGAAGTCAGGATGAATCTCCGCAAGCAGCCCCGAGTTCTCCGTGCTGGTCGTCGTCGCCAGCACCAGAATCTGCTCCGTGGCCCCGGAAGAATCCCTCGACACCGCGAGCGCCGCAAGCGCGCAAAGCACAACTCCCACCCACCGGGGCATCTAATCTGCCTCCCCCGGTTTCTCCGCGTATCTCTCCTCCCACAAATGCGCGTCGTACGGCGCCCGCCTCCCCGGACACCCCTCCCTCGGGCACAGGCCACAGCTCTCAAAGCTCGCCTCCGTCGGAAAGAGCATCCCCGAGACCGACTTGATCGGCACCATCAAGAAGCTGTCAGTGAGCCTGACCCCGATCTTCCCCTCAACATCCCCGAACACCGAAAACAGCTCCCTCTGCTGCGTTATCGGCCAGTCCGCCAGCGACCCCGGCGACATCGCCGACATCTTCCCTGGCCTGTACTTCGACTCGATCCGATCCTGCACATACGCCACCGCCGCCTCCAGCGCCATCACCTTCAGCTCCTCCAGCCAGTACTCGCGCAGCGCATCCCCCGCCCCCCCCGGCGTCTCCTCCAGCTCCCTCCCGCACGTCGCGATGTACGGGAAGACCCGATGCGCCCCCTCCAGGTTCACCCGCAGCACCCGACTCGCGAACACCACCCCGCCGATCTCAACTGTCCTCTGCTCCTTCTCTCCCACATAACACAGATCGTAGATCGCCTTCGGGTTCGCTGTCCTTTCCACCTGATCCAGCAGCTCCTCAACCTGCTCCGCATCCTCGCTCTCCGGCGCCACTCGAAGACGCGACAGCACCTGCCCCAGGTCCCAGTCCACCGATATGTTGCTCAGTATCTCCATCCTCAGATCGCCGATCCATCACATCTCCCCCGCCGCCGCGCGCCTGCCTCCCACCCCCTTACTCGCTTGCCGCCCTGCCCCTCAGTCGCTCAGCCAGCGCTGGAGCTTCTCGCGCATCTCCGCCACCGAGAACGGCTTCCGGACGCAATCGGTCGCGCCCAGCGACAGGCACGACCGCGTGATCGAATCGCTCGCCTGCCCCGTGACGATCACGACCTTAGTCCCCGTCACCTTCAACAGCTCCTGACACACCAGCACCCCGGACCTGCTCGACCCCGGCAGCACGATATCGACCAGTGCCAAATCCGGCCGCTCCCGCTGCGCCAGCGCCACCGCCTGATCCCCATCCACCGCCTCCACGATCTTGCACGGAATCCCCAGCCCCTTGACCGTGCTCTTCAGCAGCCTCCGCGTCGCCGCCTCATCGTCCACGATCAACACCGTCCGCTCCCCGCCCTTTCCACCTTCCGCCTTCCCTGCGCCCGCCTCTGTCATGACCTACCTCCTTCTGCGCTCTGCTGCACATCTGGGAAGCCAAGCCGACGAAGCTCACCCGAAGTCCGACCCGATCCGGCACCTCGCACACATGCGCCATATTCTACGACCTTCTCCCCCCACCTCGCGCCCTCCCTCCCCGCGTCCCCGTAACCTACCCCTGCCCCGGCAGGGGTGGGGCCGTCCGGTGTTTCGGGCCTTCAGGCCCGGAACCGGCCCAACCCGCGACGCCCGCATCCCCTTAGCCTTCAGCGCCCAAGCCTCACAAGAACCACGGCCCGGGCCGAACTCGACCCGGGCCGTCATCTCCTGCTATGGCATGGCCGGCAGCGCCGGCCTGCATCGCTCTGCTCCCGCGCGTTTAGCCTTGCGTTACTCCTCCGCACTACCCTCCGCGGCCGCCCTGCCTCCCCCTCAGCGCAGCCGCGCCGTGGCGCTGAGGAAGAACGCGTTGTCGAAGTCCCCCAGCAGCAAAGCACCATCCACGCGCCAGTTCCCGCGCCCGTAACCGACCCCGACCGTCGGAGCCTTCGGCGTCAATGCCTCACTGTCCGCCATAAGCCCGTAGTAGCCGGCACGAAACGCCAAGTACCCCTTCTCATCATCCCGGACTACCTTCTCCGCACCCAGCCGGAGATGGCGCGCATACCCGTCCGCACTGTCCAGCGCGTCGTATGCCGACAGCGCAACCGTCAGCGTCGGATTCGGCCTGTAGGCGATGCCCGGACGCCAGTTCACGACATTCGTAACCGACGCCTCCATTGGCATATACATCCCCTCCGACTCCGTGATCTTCGTCTCCGGCTCATTCGCGTTCTGCACCAGCAGCCCTATCGTCGTCCGCTCGTCCACGCGGTGAAACACCGCGAAGTCCAATCCGAGATCGGTGTCGATAGTCACCCCGGGAACAGGCGTATCGTCGTTAATCATTCTCACATTCACCCCGACTGAGGTGTTCACCCCAACCATCTGAGCATACGAAAGCCAGTACCACTTCTGCTCCCAGAGATTCCCCGTGCCATCCACATCCCCGATCATCACCGTCTTCAGATAGCTTATCCCAATCGCCGACTTCTCACTCAGCCGTTCCGCGACCGCCAGGTAGTCCTGGTAGTTGATCTCATCCCGCTTGTTCACGTTTCGCATCAGCGTGACCTCGCGACCCTCCAACTGCACCAGGCCCGCGGGATTCCAGTACGTCGCGTTCGCATCGTCCGCAACCCCTATGAAGGCCAGGCCCATGCCATACGGCCGCGCCCCCACGCAGGCGCTCGCCGGACCGGCAGCGACCCCAACGGCTACTGCCGCCAGCAACAGGTACACGTGAATCCTCATGCCTCTCATCGTGCCACCTACCTCCTCCTCGGCTAGCGCGGCTAGCCGGTTTCTGACTCACACCTCCGCCCGGAGCACTCTCCGTGCCCCGCGCGACCGGCCCACAGTATACCTCTGCCGCCCCCTCGATACCTCTTCTGCAAGCCGATTATTCCGTCGCCGGCCAAGAGCCGCGCCGGGACCGTCAACGCCAACAGCCCACAAGCCATCCACACAAATGCCTGCTCCCTCCCTCTCCCCCGAGCCAACCTGCATCCCTGCGCTCTCCTGGTCTCCCCTCAATGTGTCCCCCCGACACACATGCCCCCCTGTACGCACCGCGCCCCCTGTGCTATACTCTGCCGACTACCGGTCCTGCCGAGGCGTCCACGCCTGTGCGGCCGTGCTGGACCAAGCAGCACCCTGCTTCCCTCGAATCGGCCGCACTTGACTGGAAAGTCATTGGCCAAGATATGGTAAGTAATACCGAAGTGGTCCGCGGCCGCAGCATGGCCTCGGTCCGAGGGAGGTGATGCTCTGGCCAAATTGCTCCACGGATCACGTTACGCAGTTACTGCTCACACCAAAAGGAAGGAAGGGAGATGAAGAAAACACTCTGGACTCTTCCCTTGGTGGCGGCGCTATTAGTGGTAGGGAGTGGCTTTGCATATGCTATTCCCTCCCTCGCCGGCCCCACGGGAATCGTAACCGTTCCCACCGCGGCCGTCGCCCCCGAAGGGGAGCTGCAGACAGCCTTGACCTATCAGTCCCAGCAGATCGCGGGCCAAGGTATGTATGGCGGCGATATGGATGTTAGCCTCTGGCAGTTGCAGGCCCTGACCGGTGTGTCCGACGAGGCGGAACTTTGGGCAGCCTACGCGCTCGCCGACCAGGAGACTCCCACTGTCTCAGAGACTGCTAACATGTGGGCCTTCGGTGGCAAATACCAGCTCACCCGTGAACCCGAGGATCAGACCGCCCTCGCCATCGGCGCCAGCATCGAGAAGTGGTCCGACGTCATCGGCATGTACTCCGGAGCCCAGGACATCGATGCCTGGAAGCTGTACATCGTCGCCACCAAGGACTTCACCCCGGTCTCCGGCGACGCCTGGGAGTGGAGCGCTGGTGGTGGCACTCGCATCCTCGGCAGCGTGGGCATCATGTACATGTCCATCGACCCTGACATGTCCGACCGTGAGAGCCTAACGCGGCCCTTCGTCGGACTCGAGTTCGTCGGCGTCGGCGGAACCACCCTCGGCCTCGAGTACCGTTGGAAGGACAGCGACCTCGACATGGACGCTGTCTTCTCCGCGGTCTTGCGCCATCAGGTCTCCCCTGAGTGCAGCGTCGAAGTCGGCACCACCAACGCCACCATGTTCGGGCTCGGTCTCGACGACCAGGACTTCTTCGCCCGCATTGGCTACAACTTCCCCATGGGTGGAGCGTAGTCAACTCCCGACTACACCCACCGGGGCAGCCATCACACTGCCCCCGGACAGTAATAGAATAACAAGAACGAGGGACGGCACCCGCCGTCCCTCGTTCGCGTCTCCCCCCTCACCTGCCCCCCGTTCTGCACCAGATCGGGTAGGGCAGGACCTTGGTCCTGCCACGCGCAGCGGACCCCCCCCGCCGCCCCCTCGCTGTCGTTCCAAGCGCAGTGAAGGCCTGCCCTGAGGCACTCGAAGGGAATCCCGCTGTTCCCCATGCTGTAGGGCGCCCCGCCGCCCGGTAATCCGCGGAATCCACATAATCTGCGGTTCCATCACCTCCCTCGCCCGCGCTGCCCTGCTTGCCTGCCATCCCCCCGCCCGTTGTTGTCATCCCGCGGGAGCGAAGCGACGAGGGACCTCAACACCTCCCGCCCAGCACCCTACCCTCCGCCCCCTCCATCTGCGTAATCTGCGGTTCCATCACCTCCCTCCGTCGGCCTGGTCTGAGCAACGTAGAAGGCGGCCCCGCCGTTGCCGGCGGGGCCACCTCTCAAGGACCGATTCGTCTAAGCACTCTCAGCCTCTCACTCCTCCCGCACGTCCGCCGGCCCGCGCGGCCACATCGCCCTGAGCTTGGTAGAGTAGCGCCATCTTGGCCTGATCGGCACGGCAGCCACGAGCGCCCAGCAACGCTGCCACGACGGGTAGCGCTCGCTCCGCCACCTGGGTGATCTGTTCCCCGAGTGTTATCGGCTTAGCGTGCGCCGGTGCGCCGCGCGCGAACGAGCACTGCTCCAGCACAGGTTATCAGAATCCCGAGAGTCGCGAGCGGAAGCAGAAGGAACGCGCGGCGCGCTAAGCGACGGGCCTTGGCATGGTATGTGGAAATACCGGATGCGGTACAGCCGGCCCCCGATTCAGCACCACCGATCACGGCCCCGTCTAGCGCGTCGACGTAGAACAGCAAAGCCCGTTGTGGTCGGCCTGTTTCGCCGATGTCGAAGAGCTGTATGACCCCTGCCACGCGCGTGGGAGTATCGTAACGGACTGGCTGCGGCCCGGCATCTGACCAGTATCCATTGGGTTGCACGATCTTCAACTCCGCGGACACCGCGCGAGCCGGGAAAAGCCGTCCGCGCTGCTGAGCAAAGGCCAGAGCGATGTCGACGGCCTCTGCCTCAGAGATACTGACTTCCGTCGATGCGGGTGGTGGCGGCGACTGGTGCATAGCTGCGCTGACCACTTTCCCGGTCGCGGCACTTACCCAGACCTGAGCGCCCTCCGGGCCACCCCGGTCATACGGGATGCCTTCCCACGTCTGATCCCACTTGCAGATCCACGCAGGGATGTCATCGATGGGGGCCTTCAGTGTTGCGCTCTTGAACACGAGATCCTCCGGCATGCCCATTGCGCGCAGTACACTGTCAGCGATCTCGATTGCGTTCGCCTCTGCTATGGGAGGTCCCTCCATCAACGCGTAACTTTCCAGGAACGCCGAGTGATTCACAAAGCCTGTGACTCTCCCGCTGGCCGCATCCACCCGCGTCGTGCTGAAACCATGGAACTTGACCTCGAACTCCGGCGGGAGAAAATCCCCCTCCTTGCGCAGCACAGAGGCGTCCTCACCAAAGGGGATATCGAGACATGCGGCCAATGACGCTGCAATGGCGAGGGCATCCTCTCCCGCAATCTCATCGCCCGCCGCACCGAGAGGGCCGGCACAGACGCTCAGCCACGCGGCCACCAGGCCCACTGCCAGGACTACGCCGCGAGCACGTCTGCGCAAGGGAACATGGGCGCTGGCTGTGGACCGCCTCTGTAGGCTTCCAGGCCGGCCCCTATACGCACAGGAAGGCGGTGGCTTAGCCGCCTCTCCGCCAGGGCTACGCTGCTGCTGGGAAGCCGTCATATCATCCTCCTTTCAGCGTTGCTACCGGGTTGCAGGTGCGCGGGTTCAGTACGTACGGTGGACATAGTAGGTACCACCCCACGCTGCGAAGTGATCCAGTCCGCTGGCATTGTACGCGTCGAGGGCAGAGCTCCCAACCGTACCCTGGTTGCCCAGGCTGCTGTAGAAGGTTTGCACGAACACCCGATAAGGCTCTGACGGCCACATCAGGCCATCCCATCCAAGAAAGCTCTGGGTGCCGAAAGCAGACTTCAGAAGGTCGGTCGTCCCCGAAGCGCACGTGTCCAGAAACACGAAGTTGTACTGACACTCGGTGGATGACTTGGCGGCTACTGCCGCACAGATCTCTGTATGGTCGACCTCACGTTCATCGGGATACTCCTGTCCCGACCGGTACAGGCAATCGGCAAAGCCATCTCCGGTTCCGTGTCCAGTTATGTGGAAGCCGGAGTAGTGCGGAATAGCGCTCTCTATCTGGGCGGCCGTCTTCGAGGTGTGCACGGTGGTCGTCGTGTGATTCGCGCCGAGGAAGAAGCTGCGGGCGTAGCCAGCACGGGTGACCCAGTTGTCGTATTCGGGGCAGGCGCCGACCCAGGCCCTGTTCCAGGCGTAGTGCGTTCTCGGATCCGTGCCTTCATAGTAGTTGTCGTTCGTCGTCCACAGCTTGGCCTTGAAAGTGAGCGTTGTGCCATTGCTGAACTGCGTTGTAGAGTACGGCGTAGCCAGCCATGACTGACACACCTCGCCGTCAGGATACATGTCCGGGTAGTTGGATGTCCACGTTTTCTGGTAGCGGCGGACGCCGTTGACCCACAGCTCCACTTTCTTCACCGAACCGTCGCTGCCGGACAGCCACTTGCCTCGCACGCTCCCGCAAGTCCCGCTGTGGCGCGAGCCGTCCCATATGCCGCACCAGCGACCACCATCGGTGGAGGGGTTCTGACTTGTTCCGCGGGCAGTTGCAGCAGCCGGTGTGTACTAGGCATAAGCAATAGCGCCACCCACGACGGCTGCGAGCACCACTAGAGTACCAATGAGCCCAATCCGCTTAGCTGCTCGTCTCACCATTTTCACCTCCCTTTCTCGGCTGCGCGCATGTGATCAGCCCCTGCACCCAGCTCTACAGGTGTCCGTCCTGTTGCTCCCGGCGCTCTCGCTCTCGGGCCATCGCAAGAATGACATTGAGCGCCTCCTCGAAGGAGAGGCCCACACGCAGGGTGAGGATGTTAGCGCCAAGGCCAGGATCGGTAGAGCCCAGCACGCCAGCTATGTAGTTTAGCTCCACAGGCCTACCGGGCGCGTCGGCGCTCTCGCACCAGATGTAGACCTCGGGCCGCCCCGAGATCGCCCAGCCCTTCTTGGCGTCCTCAACGGCTTTGGTCATTGCCTCCCAGGCGTCCTCAGCCTCCTGCCGTACGTCAACACCCATGCTGTTCTCGCCTGGGGCGTGTACGTTCAGATAGCTGCAGTTGCGGAAAAGACGGATCATACGCGACTTGGTCTCCTCGAACGTAGCCAGTTCTTCTCGCGGCCTCGCGTGTGAGGTGGCTGGCAAGGGCTGGATCCCAGACGCCCTGGCCCGGGCCTCGGTGACCTCGTCGTGAAGAGGCTGGAAGAACTTGTCCAGCGCAGGCGCGATGAGGCTAGTCCGCTTGCCGTCGGGGAGATAGAGGCCGATCTCGTGGGCCGGAGGGAATGCCCAGCCCTGAACAAGGGCTCTTTCGCTCGCCAGCAGCCTGATGTGGATGATGGGAATTCCCCCGTGGTAGGCTCCCTTCGCACCAGCGCTCCGCACGCCTTCGAGGAACTTGCTCCAGAGCTCTGGACTGTCGCGTCGGGACACCGTGGTGAGCACGTGCTCTCTCTCGGACTCCCCGGGCCAGCGCAAAGTGTAGACCTGCAGGCTGTCAGCCTTCTCGAAGAAGGAGAGGAAGGTTGTCCGCGCGGGCTCCAGATCGGAGCCCCGAGGCTGTGCCCTGTTGCCTCCACAACCAGCGAGCACCAGGGCGCACGACAGAACAGTGAGCGGCCAGCAGCGCGAGAGACGCCTAGTAGGGGTCATGGGTGCATCTTCTCCTCGCACTTGCTGCCGTACTCCGTGGCGGGGTATTCGCTCACTGCTGTCTGCCAGGCGCGGGCTGCTCCATCGTAGTCGCCGAGGCCCCAGCGAGCGCAGCCTTCGACATACAGCGCGCGCGCGATATCCCCGGCCTGCCCTCTCAGATCATGTGAGCGGCTTGCCAGGCCAAGCGCATCTTGCCAGTGCTCCAGCGCGAGGTGGCACTCGGCCATGTCAAGTACAAGGCTGGCCGGCACAACCTGCTGGCGGTGCCATTCGCTCCCCGGCATCTGCGAGAGGAAGGCCAGGTGGACGAGAGCGAGTTCGGGCTGGCCGAGTTCGCGAGCGCGACTGCCAGCCTTGTAGCGAGCCTCGGCCAAGCGGTCCAGCACACCGGGGATTTCGGCCCCGTACGGCTCGGCCTCCCACACGTCCTGCCATACGTCGGCCGCCTCATCCGGCTCATCAGAGCGCCAGTGAATGTCCCCGAGGTAGAAGCGAGCCCAAGCGCTGAGGACGGTTCCCCGGAACCGCACACTCAGGGCGAGCAATGACGCGCTAACCTCCTCGACCTTACCTTGACCGACTGAGAGGGTCGCAATTCCCTCCGTCGCCCCCGCAGCGATGAAGAAGGAGGTCGGGAACCGCTCAGCCGCGGAGAGGCACCCCCTGAGAGCGGCCTGAGCATTTCCCCGGGCACGGCGCAACTGAGCAATGCGCCACACTCCGTCGCCGGCCCACGAGTGACTTGGGTACCGCTCGACAACCTTCCAATATGATTCTTCAGCAAGGTCGAAACGGTACGCTCGCTCGTGAGCTCGCGCGGTGAGAAACTGCGCCAGCGCTGCCTCTGCCGGGTCTTTCGCGCTGGCGACGATGCGCTGGAGCCAGCCGACTTCGGCCTTGTAGTCAGCCTCGATTCTGTTGATGCGCGTGAGCGATTCCTGGTCGTTGAGGCGTTGGGCCGCGGCGCGGGCGGAGCCGAAGTCGCCCTCTGCGAGGTGAGACTGGATGAGGTAAGCAGAGGCCTCGGCGCAGAGATTCGCATCTTCCGTCGATTCTAGAAGCGCTTCCGCGAGTCGCCGCGTTCCTTCGAAATCTCCTCGGCCGAAGGCGTCGGAGACTTCCTGGAGGCGCGGGTCCATGTACTCGACCTGCGTCGGCACGCCGCGGTCTGTCCGGAACCAGTACCAGTGCTGAGGTTGATCGGGGGAGGGCTGCCAGATCTGGGCCCGGCTGGAGGTGGCCGGGACCAGGGTCAGCGCGACCAGCAAACCGGCGACGAGGAACGCGTCGACCATGTGCAGCCTCGCCCTGCTCCCGATTCGATGCCTCGGGTGACGGCATCCATCTTTGCCAGCACTTCCTCCGGGGTTGGCAAGTCAGCAGCCTGCATACCTGAGCATGCCAACAGGAGCATCTGAAGCACGACGATGATCCACAACAGTTGCGCGCGCATGTCTAGCTATCCTTTCCTGGGTCCCAACAAGCATCGTCGCCACCGGGACGGGTGTTGAAGCAGGCCAGCGCATTCGGGTCGTGCTCGACAGGCGGCCGTCGGTGCCCGCGAGGTACATGCGCAGCGCCCGGGCTACCGCGTGAGGCAAGCAACCTTGCGTGCGGCAGGGCCTACGAGATACGCAATCTGCTGCTTCGCATCAGTCTTCACCATCGGGCCGACTTTCTCCCGACACGCCGCGATAGACACCCATAAGCGACCCTCGTGCAGCAAGACGCCCTGGTCGCCAGCCGCCAGTGTGACCTCCCGCGCCTCGGCGTGGCCCCCCGTTGCAGAGGACAGAATCGCTCGCCTTGTGGCCGCGTCCCATTTCAGGCTCATCCCCGCGTGCTGGGCGATCCCCCTCAGTGCCACGTACTTGCTGCCGTCGCGAGACATGGCAGCCAGCACCCTGAGGGACTGAACTTCCTGTGACAAGGTGTCCAGCCGATATCGGACAACGTCCACCGACGTCGCGTTGTAGGAGAGCTGATAGACATTGCCGGCACCATCCACCGTCATATCGCTTCCCGTGTAGAACGGAAAGCTCGGGAACCGCAGATACGCAACCGGCCGGCCTGACGGGTCGTGGCGAGTCACGATCACGTCCGTACCGATGTTGAGGTCTTCAGAGAGGATGATGGGGAAGCTGCTCGTGCCGTGGGCAATGGTGTACATGTAATCCCCGGAATCAAACAACTCGCGCGAGAATCCGTGCACAACCCCCTCGAAAATCCCGGGGTCGCCCGCACGAGAGTTGGCAACGTATGTGGCCAGCGGCCGGCCCTCGAGATCCGACACGTGCACCTCGGCCGCCAGCTTCTCGTAGGGAACAGCACCAACTGAGACGATCTTGCCGGTCGGCGTGCACGCGTATCCCTCATAGGCTCCCAGGAAGTTCCCCTCCGGGTCGAACACGGCCACCGCGCTAGTCTCGGTGCTGATCTCCACACAAAGCGTGTCGTCCGGCCCAATCGTGACGTCGTAGAATCTGCCCGCGAACTGCCTCCGCACCTCCGCCGGGATGGCCCCGCCGAGCCCCGCGCGCCAGAGCTGCTGTCCCTCGCCGCTGAACTTCCAAGCCGTCCCTATTCCGCCGCCCCCCAGCGCGTAGACAGCCCCCGTGCTGTCCACAGCCAGCCGCTGGATGTTATCCAGTCTGCCCTCTGTTCGCATCAGCAGTTCGCCATATTCGTCAAAACGCTTGATACAGTGGTTGATGCCGTCGGCGATGTAGATGCTCCCATCCGGGCCGGCCGCGATGCCGCTTGGACCGGCTGGTATGCACTCGAGGTCGCCGGCCAGCCTAGGAATGTACACCCCAACTTGGTTGTCGGCCTCGCCGAACTCAAGCGTGAACAGGTATTCGGGCGAGTAGCTGTCCGCGTCACCCTTCTCCGATGCTCCCGCGGCGATCAGAACGCCGACCGCGACGCATTTCATGAGACGTGAGAATGAGCTCCTCATTTGCTTTACTCCTTTCACCTCAATGCGCTTCGAGACGACGGAGAGCGTACTCCCGAGGGGGGGCAGTCCAGTATGTGATCGTGCTCCACTGGTCCCGCACCTTGTCGGCGCTGCCACTGGCGTGTGTGATGAGGATCTTGTTGTCGTCCGCGTCGTCCCTGTCCGAACAGGAGACGACATGGTCGCCGCCCTTGACGATGATGTCGCCCTCATCGAAGTCAGCATAGGCCACCGCGCTGCTGCAGTAATCGCCCGCGAGACCCCACGTACCGACGCGCCACGTGATGTCCCCTCCGGGCGGCGGGTAGTCCCAGTTGTAGCCCGCGCGCCCTCCCCCATCTGCCGCACAGGAGACAAGGCCGGAGCAGTCAATGCCATACCCCTCATAACTGCTGTCCCCGCCATCCGGCTGACCATTGCTGTCCTTCCCCCCGCCCCCGGGGTGAGTGTTGAAGTAGGCGAGGACTTGGCGGTTTCCCTCACGGGGAGGAAAGTGGCGATCGTTGTCGGCCACGTAGATCCGAAGCGCCTGCGCGATGGTGCGGATGTTGGCGAGGCAGACGGCCTGCCGGGCGCGGTCGCGCTCATGCGCGAACACCGGGAGTAGCACAGTAGCGAGCACGCCCACCACCCCGATGATGAGCAGCACCTCAACCG
>Ga0114922_10002881_pt1 | contig 16074 bp, 10 predicted proteins | sample AartaG_FD_100975 | JGI IMG/M metagenome (GOLD analysis project Ga0114922, IMG submission 100975) | Deep subsurface microbial communities from Aarhus Bay to uncover new lineages of life (NeLLi) - Aarhus_00045 metaG | ecosystem: Environmental > Aquatic > Marine > Oceanic > Sediment | place...
AGATCGCCACAGACGTGCAGACGCCGGTGCCAGAGCGGGGTGGGTAGCGTCCGGGAAGTGAGCTACGCATTGCCGCCGGAACCGGCAGTAGTGCCGGCGTGGCGCGTGCCTTCGGGCCCGTGGCACACAGAACGCGGCGGGGGCCCAGTTCCGCAGGCAGCCGGAGTATATTGCAGTTTGATGCACTTCACTGTGCTCTCAGACACGCTGAAACCGGCCTGGTCCGTGATGCGATACGCTATCTCCCGACTGGTCGAATCAGTCTCCTGGTCGGCGTATTTGAGCACTGTGGCCACTTCCTGCTCCCGCAGTTGGTTCCATACCCGTCTGGGTCTGGGACGCCTGTCTTCCAGGCCATCCGGGCCCCGGATGCGCTTGCGTCTCAGCCAACCATAGTAGGTCGAGCGCGACACCCCCAGCCTCTCAAGGCTATCCTTGACCGGCAAGGGTGACTTGCGCACCAGCTCGATGATCTCCGCCTTCTCGTGGGCCGAAGTTCGCTGATATCTCATGCGCTGCTTGGGCAGGATCAAAGCAAGCTTTTTTTGAGCAGCATGTTCGCCAGCGACAGCTCCGCTACCAGTTGCTTGAGCCGCTCGTTCTCCTGCTGCAGTTCCTGCACTTCACCGCGCGTGGCGCCGCGCTGCTCGTCACCCTTGAGCCGTGCCTTGCCCGCTTCCATGAACTCCTTGAGCCAACGGTAATACAGGTTGCTGTGAATGCCCTCGCGACGGCAGATCGTGCTGACCGGGTCATCCCCACGAATGCCTTCCATCACGATCCGGATCTTCTCGGCGGACGCTGTGCGTCCGCACGCCGTGTAACGCTTCCGAGTAGCCTGACGCGTCTTGCGGATGAGCTTAGTCACTTGGCCCTTGCCGTCGGACTTGCTTGACTGACTGCGCTTGGCTTTGAGCTTAGCCCTTGTCGCTCCTGCTGGCGGACGTCGAGCGTCCGCACGGGCCATCATGGCCCTGGCTGGGAGCAAGTCAAGCCCGCACAGGGGGAGGGCGGGCTGGCGGCCGTAGCCTTCGTGGGGCTACGCCCCACTCCGGCTACGGCCGACCCAACCCCACGTCGAGGTGCACCTTAGCTCCGAGGCTTGCCGTGTACGAAATGTGCTGAGGCCGAACACACTGCCCCTTTCATGCCTCCAGGTGCTCGCAATACTAACACAACATCTGGACCGATTATTGGGGGGCAGTACAACTCGGCTCAACATGTTGGCCTCCCGGAAGTGTCCCTTTGCCGACACGGTTCACCGCAGCGCCGCTTCTCTCCTGCCGGGGGAAGGGCAGGCGCCGCTGCGCGACGAAGCTCTCACCCGCAACGCACACGTGCGCCCCGGAGGTGTGGGCCATGCGTCTCGCCTGGCTAGCGTCCCTGCTGATCGTCGCCGGCGCCACCTGCGCCGAACTGGCGCCGGTCCAGGTGCTCGAACACACCGACGACTACGCCGTCCTCGGCAACGACCAGTTCTCGCTGCGCATCGGGCGCACCGGCAAGCTGACACAGGTGCAGGCGGGAGGCCTGGAGTACGTGTGGCTCGGCTCGCTCTACACCAGCCCGCTGGTGCCCGAGACCGGCGAGGGCCTGCGCGCGGTGCAGGCCGAGGGCGGCCTAGGCGCCGCCCCGCCCATGCCCGGACCGGTGCAACGCGGCGACTACTGCGAGGTCACAATCAGCTACGATGCGGCCCGCGAGGAGCTCTACGGCGGCGAGCCGCTCTACCATCTCACCCAGAACGTGCAGATCCACCCCGGCGGCTGGATCCGCCTGTGGTACGGCTTTGACTGGGCCCGCCTCTTCACCTTCTCCAGCGCCTCACTCTACCTGGCCCTGACCGGCGACGCAGTGGACCGCGCCCGCTACTCGGCCGACTACACGCACCGTCTGGCCGGCAGCGTCTTCGACGTCGCGGTGGGTACGGGCAGGATAGACACCATCCAGGGCGCGGTGCGGTCGCTCACAGTTGACTGCGCGGCAGGGCCGCTGGTGATGTGGTTCGAAGAGGGCGAGTACGTGACCGCGCAGTTCTGGGGCAGCGGGCGCGTTGCGGTCGTCGTGAGAATGCCCGGTACGGGGCGGTCCGTGCCGGTGTACCCCGGCACGTCCGGCGTGATGCAACTCAACCTGAAGCTCCCGGTCGGCGAGTAGCGATACGGCCATGCGCTACCCGCGTGTTCGGGCGAGCAGCATCCGCCAACTGCTGGCCATGTGCCGTTGGCCCCCTCCGTGCCGGCGGGGGGATACGGCGACGGCACCGACCGTTCTGGCAAGATGTGTCCACTGCACATGCGACACGGAGGGAACCAAGATGAGCAGATCAAGCGGCGTCCTGGCAACGGTTGTCGTGCTGACACTGGCGAGCGTATGGTCATGCGTGGCCGAATGCACGCTCACCCAGACGACCTTGGAGGGTGAGCCGGCCATTGTCATCGAGAACGACTGGGTGCGCCTGCGCGTACGGCCCACCATCGGCGGGCGTATTGACGAACTGGTCTACAAGCCCACCGACACCCACCTTACCTCTCGCTCCGGCGGCGCCATCTTCGCCGACCGGGTGTGGAACTACGCCAACACTGACTTCTACCGACAGTGGATGGAGGCCACATACACCGCCCAGGTCGAGCAGTCGCCCGAACGCGTGGCGATCACGCTCACCGGCCCGGGGTCGGTGGGCACAGGCCGTGCCATGAGTTTCACCAAGACCTTCACGATCACCGCGGACTCGTCGGCCATCCGAGCCGACTACCGCTTCAGCGTCGGCCAGGAGCTAATGGTCCCCCAGCGCATCGGCATCTGGTGGCACAACTTCCTGGGCATCCCCCAGGAGGCGACCAGCTACTTCGTGCCGACGGTGGACGGGGTGAAGAGCTGCGCCTTCCCAGGCGGCGGGGAGTACTGGTGGACCCATCCCTCGCGGGGATGGACCGCAATGGCCGGTGAGGGTGGCACGGGAGCGGCGGCGGTCATGGAGTTCTCGCCGCTGATGCTCGTCTACAACTACATGCGCGGGGAGATCGGCTCGGCGGAGTGGGCCTTCCGCTCCCGCGAGATCCCCAACGGCGGCTCCATGGAGACCACCGCCTGGCTGCTGCCCTTCGCGGACATGACCTCGGTCGCCGGAGCGGGCGAGCGCTTCGTGGCACAGGTGGCCGGACCGACCGAAGCCGACGCGCCCGGCGACGCGGCCCTGACGGTGCGCCTGACCGGGCCGGTCTCCTGGACCGGGACGGTCAAAGCCTCCCTGCGGAGGATGCCGGACGGCGACCCGATCGCGCTGGACGCCTTCCCGGTGGACCTGGCGCCGGGGCAGGTCGCGGAACATGCGCTCAACGTGAGCCTTCCCCAGGCCGGCACTTGGCTGCTCACAGGCGAGGTCTACGAGGGCGCGAAGCTCGAGGGCGACTTCTTCCACGAGATCGTGGTCGGCGAGGCGAGCGGCCCGGTGCAGATCGCGCTCCGCGAGGACATCGTGGGCGACCCGGACGAGACCTTCGCCGACAAGATCGCTGCCCGCGGCACCGGGCCCGAGGACCGCGCGCCCTCCGAGGAGATCGTCACCCCGCATGTCAAGTGGGCGAAGCCGCTGGCGGGCGGGCCGCTCAAGGCGCTCATCCTTTGCGACTGGATGTGCGGCCGTGAGGTCGTCGAGCTCGCCCAGCGCCTGGAGATGGACTACATCGCCCCGACGATCAGCAATCCCAACTACCTGGGCTACACGAGTGGCATGTTCGGAGCGGACCTGACGATCGAGCAGGTCATGGACAACCTGCGCAAGCATCTGGAGCAGGACTTCGACGTGATCATGATCGGTGGCCTGCGCGCGGACATCTTCGCCGATGACGTGATCGACATGATGCTCGAGAAGGTGCGCGGCGGCACCGGCCTGGTGTGGGCCAACCCCAGCAAGGCCCCCGAGCGGCTGTGGGAGGCGCTGCCCTTCAACGACATGGCCAGCGGCTCGAAGCCGGTGGCGCAGTGGCGCGCCGAAGAGGCGCACTGGCTGACCGCCGGCATCCCCTGGGAGGCGATGCCACCGACAACGACGTCCTGCTACAACGAGGGCGGCACGGTCCTGGCTCGCGCGGATAACTACCCGCTGCTGGCCGTCAACGACTACGGGCAGGGCCGCACGGTCGGCCTGGCCTACAACACGTCATGGCAAGGTCCCGGCAGCTACTCGAACGGGATGACCCCCTGGATCCTGTTAGCCCCCACGCGCTTCGCCTACTGGGAGTACTACCACTGCCTGCTCGCCAAGAGCATGATGTGGGCCGGACAACGCGAGCCGCAGGTGGCCATCAGCGCCCTTGCCGCCGAGCCCGCCGAGACCGTCCAGGGCGAAGCGGTAGGCGCGCTGCAGATCACGCTGACCAACTCCAGGGTAGCAACCACACTCAAGGCCTCCATCCGCATCCTGGACGAGTTTGGCGCAGTGGACGACGAGTTCGACCATGAAATCACCGTCCCCGCCGGCGAGTCCAAGCACGCCATCGTGGTGCCGGGCGGCCTGGCCGGCGGGCTGCATCTGGCCGACCTGATCCTTCGCGCGGGCGATAAGACCATGGACTTCGGCAGCGCGTCCTTCACGGTCAGGCCTCGCGTCGAGGTCGCGGGCATCGTCATGGACGACGAGCGCATCTACCGGGGCGGCGATACCATCGAGGCCACGGTCACGCTGCATGGCATCGCACCCGACACCAACCAGGTGGCGGTCCGCGCCACGCTACGGGACGACAACGGGCGCGTGATCTCGGCCCAGTCCCAGCAGGCGCCGGGCGAGGGTGACGTCCTCGTGACGCTCGACGTGCCCGAGCCGCTGGCGACGCTGAACTGGCTGAGGGTGGAGGTGGCAGACGCCGGAGGCGCGGTGCTGGACGCCTCCGAACACAAGGTCCTCACGATGCCCGCCCACTTCGACGAGCGCACATGGGACCCGTGGTGCGGGATGCTGTGGGGCAACCCGTGCAGCCCCTATTCGCGCGACTACCTGATCCCGGCTGCCGCGGCGCAGGTGCGCAAGCTGGGCGTTGACACCATCCTCGCGAGCGGGAACTGGCTGATCGACGAAGAGCTGCGCAACGCCTTCGAGCATGGCTTCCGGCTGCAGATGATGAACCTGGTGGGCAGCGTGCTGCGCGTGGGCCATGTGCGTGGCGAGAAGCTGGGCTACCTCGAGCAGCGCGCGGAATATGCCCGCACCGGCGATAAGCAGTACCTACAGCGGCCCTTCTGCCTCAACGACGGGGCCGTGCGCGCCGAGGCCGCGGCAACCATCGAGAAGATCACCGCGGCCGCCGCGCGCTACCGCCCGGTGGGCTACAACTGCGGCGACGAGCTGTCCATCACCTACTACGTCACGCCCTACGACTACGACTTCACCCCGGTCTGCCTGGAGCGCTTCCGGCACTGGCTGGAGGACGGCTACGGCACGCTGGCGGCGCTCAACGCCGAGTGGCAGACCGACTTCGCCACCTGGGACGACGTCACGCCCATGACCACCGACGAGGTGCGCGACCACCCCAGCTGCGCGCCCTGGGCCGACCACCGTACCTTCATGGAGTTCACCTTCGCCGACTTCTTCCGCTTCGCGGACGATACGCTCGAGAGCCACGATCCCGGCGCGCGCATCGGGGTCTCCGGTACCCAGGCCGCGGAGGCGTTCGGCGGCTGGGACTGGTACCGTCTCAGCGACGCGCTCGACTACGCCCAGACCTATGACCACCAGAGCACCGGCGAGATGCACCGGTCCTTCGGCACCGACTTCGTCTCCGCGCCCTGGGAGGGCTACGCGCAGGTCGACCCCAGCATGAGGTACCGGGTATGGTACCGGGCCCTCAACGGCAATGACGGAATGAGCTACTATACCTACAGCTACCTCTTCTGGCCCGACCTCACGCTCACCCGGAGCACTGCCGACGCCGTCAACGCTCTGGATGATATCAACGACGGCGTGGCGGCGCTGCTGAAGGCATGCGACGAGCGCGCCGCTGACGTGATGGTCCACTACTCGCACCCGAGCATCCACGGCGCCTACATCACCGGCGTGCCCAAGGTCTTCCGCGACAACCGCGACGCGTGGGTGGACGCCATCGAGGACAACGGCATGCAGATGGAGTTCCTCGCCTACGCCCAGATCGAGGACGGCGAGCTGACCGGGCGCATGCCCGCCGCGCTGGTCATGCCCTACTCCATCGCGCTCTCGGACGCAGAGGTGGACGAAATCCGCGCCTACGTTGAGGCCGGCGGCACCATCATCGCCGACGCGCGCTGCGGGCTGATGAACGAGCACTGCAGCCTGCGGCCCACCGGCGCGCTGGACGATTTGTTCGGCATCCGCCGCCAGGAAGTGGACCCGCGCTCGCGCCGGCCCGAGGGCGCCGCGAGCTTCACCGGCACGCTCGATGGCTGCGATCCGACGGGGATCACGCTCGACGGCTTCGGCGGCGAGACGGGCATAGACCTCGCGGACGGCCAGGCTCTGGGGCAGTTCGCAGGCGAGCCGGCGCTCATCGTCAACCAGGTGGGCCGGGGCCGCGCGGTGCTGCTGAACCTGTTTGTCGACAGCTACCAACGGCGCAAGGGCCTGGGCATCGCCGCGCCCATGCGCCAACTCGTGGCCGAGGCGCTCTCGCTCGCGGGCGTCGGGCCTCCCATCCAGGCCCAGACCGGCGAGGACCATGACCTCTACATCGCGCGCTACCTCTCCGGCGAGGCCACCTACGTAGGGGTGCTGCGCGACCGCGATGAGGGCCGCTCCAACGTCAAGCTGCGCCTGCCGCAGACGGCGCATGTCTACGACAGCCGCGCGGGCGAGTACCTCGGCGAGACGGACCGGACGCAGGCGGTGCTGGACGCGGGCCAGTGCAAGTTCTACGCGCTCCTGCCCTACCGCGTGGACGCGGTGAAGGTCCGCCCCAAGGCCGACGCGGTGAAGCCCGGTGACGAGGCCGAGTACCTGGTGTCCGTGGACGTGTCTGGTGGCGAGCGGGGGATGCACGTGTTCCGCATCGAGGTGACCGGCCCGGACGGCGAGGCGCGCGACTACTACGGGGCGCAGCTCGTCGCCAGGAAGGGCGGGACCGGCGGGTCCTTCCACCTGGCGCTGAACGACTCGCCCGGCGAGTGGACCATCACCGCCACCGACATCGCTACGGGCGTGACGGGCACGGCGACGGTGCGGGTGGGCAACTGATGCGCCCTACTCCTCCTTCGGCAGCACGGTGACGCCGTCGGCGGTGGCGGGCAAGAACACGCAGCGGATGTCCGAGCCCGCGCCCTCCGTGTAGTAGACGAAGATGATGCGACCGTCGGGCAGTTCCGCCATGCTCGGGTGGCCTGTCCTTCCCGAAAAGTCACGTGAGTTACATTGCTCGGCCTTGGGGCCATATCGCTTCAATCCCCTGCTGGCCAAGACTGCCCGGGCCCAATACTTGGCGGCGAGGACCTGCTCTCGCAGCGGGTCGGGGGGAGTGGGTGTTGCAACGGGAGGAGGACTGAGGAGCGGACTCGCGGAACTACCCGCTCTGTGAGCATCACTTCGTGCTGGTCGACCAGAAGACCGCAACATAACCTCCGCTCCGAGTGTGTTCATAGCCCTGGGAGTTATGGGTACACCTGACGCTCTGGTGTGTCCATAACTCGGCTTTCGCATCGTCCCACGCCCTCGAAGCTCCCTGAGCAGCCATCCCTCGCAAGCCGCATATGACATGCCAGGAGCAGACCCACCCGTGCGCCACCACGTCTCCATAACAGCGGCTATGCGCCGTGGGCACGCTTCCTGGACCTTGGTCGGCGCCCACGTGACAACCGACCAAGTAGCGCGCCAGGGGAACCGAGTTCCTCCGCATGTTTGCCAGTTGCCGGTCTACCCGACTCGGCGCTTGCACGCCGTCCCACCCCAGCCCGGACCCGTTGATCCGCCCTCTGCGGACTCCGAGGTCAGAACGGAGCCTTCAACGAATACTGTCGGCGAATCAGTCTTGGGACCCTACGGGGTCGGCGGGGGCGCGAAATGGGGCCGCAGGTGTGAGCACCGCCCCGCCGCCGCGGGGTCGACCGGGAGATCGGCCCTCCTGCAGACTCCTGCGGGGTCTCTCGAAGTTGCTGGGCAACTCCAGTGCTCCTCCGGAGGGCAACGGTCAGGCGCGCCTGGCCTCCCCGATGGGAGAATGGGCCGGGGCGCCGCGGGCGCGCCGGGTGGAGCCTTGCGGATGCGAGCACTGCGGGCCGCCGAGGAAAGGTGGGGGATAGCTGTGCGTGTGTCAACGCTGATGCTGACGGGTGTCTCGGGCATTCTCGCGATGGGCCTCTGTGTCGCGGTCGCGCAAGAGGAGGTGGGAGGCGCCTTCCCGGGCGCCCAGGGGTTCGGTGCCGGGGCCCGCGGCGCTAGCGGTGGGCAGGTGATCTGGGTGACGAACCTGGAGTCCGACGGCCGTGGCAGTCTACGCGAGGCCCTCAACACCGAGGGCCCGCGGATCGTCAAGTTCAGGGTCGCCGGCACCATCGAGCTCAAGCGCGACCTCATCCGCATCGGGTGGCCCTTCCGCAGCCGCTGGCTGGAGAAGACCAGGGCCCGCGAGGACCCGGGGCCCAATCCGTACTCGTACGTCACGGTGGAGGGCGGCTCCGCCCCGCCGCCGGGGATCACGATCAGCGGCAACGTGCACATCGGCTATGGCACCAGCCACGTGGTCCTGCGGCACCTGCGCATCCGTGACAACGGCTATGTGGGCCGGTCCGGCTCCGACTGCATCTGCATAACAGACGGCTGCAGGCACATCATGGTGGATCACTGCTCGCTCGAGTGGGCACGGGACGAGGTCGTCAACCCCTGGGGCGAGTGCAGCGACATCACCTTCCAGTGGTGCATCTTCCAGGGCTATGGCCCACACGGCTACGGCCCGCTGAATGGCGCCGGCTCGGACCGCATCACCATGCACCACTGTCTCTTTGCCCACAACATGGGCCGCAACCCGCGCATCGGCGGGAACGTCGGCAGGCTGGAGGACCGCAGCTTCCCCAACCGCAATCCCATCATTGATGTGCGCAACAACCTCATCTACAACTGGCACAACGTCGGGTGCACCGCCGTGGACTTCGCGGCGTTCGTCAATCTCGTGGGCAACTACTACGTGGCAGGCCCGAGTTCGGACCCCAAGCGGATCTGCATCTCGGTCGCGGGGGACTCGAGGCTGCACTTGGCGGGCAACATCAGCCCTAACCGACCGGCCAACGACCTGGACGAGTGGGCCGACGCCGGCCATCACGGTCGCGATGAGCGGGGCAACTACGCTGCGATCCCGGGCCCGTGGGAGCACGGCCTGAGGGCCGAGGAGCCCTTTCCCGCCGCACCAGTCACCACGCACACTGCCGAAGAGGCGCGGGATCTGGTGCTGGCGTTGGTCGGGGCGTGGCCCCGCGACGCGATAGATGCCGGCATCATGCGGACGGTTCTGGACGGTACCGGGTGGGCGGGTGTGCCGAACACTATCCCGGAGGACCTCGCCAATCAGCGTCCAACTGCCGCCGCCTCAGCCGAGGGGACCGGCACGTGGGTGACGCTCTCGGCGGAGGCGAGCGACCGGGACGGGGAGGTCATCTCGTACGCCTGGGACCTGGGCGACGGGCAGGTGGTGATGGGCGAGAGCGTTACACATGACTATCCGGCGCCGGGGGAGTACACCGCGGCCCTGCTGGCGATGGACGACCGGGGAATGACTGCGCTCACGCGGCTGAAGCTCACCGTTGCCGACGGCCGCCCGGTCGCCTCAGAGCCGGCGGCGCCGCCCGAGGGGGAGCACATCGCCCGGCAACCTGCCGGGGGCGAGCCGCCGGCAACGGCCGAGGTGGCCCGCCTGGCGGCGCAGCTCCCCGCCGAGAAGTTCCCGCCTGCTGACGCGTGGCAGACGGCTGTGCCTCTGTCGCCATTCGTATTCCAGCACAACTGGAGGCAGGTGCCGGACGAGGAGATGGATGCCCGGCTGCTGCATGACGGGGCGCGGCTCTATCTGCGCATCATCTCGGATGATCCGCGGCCGCAGGAGATCCGCCAACCGCACGCCGGGGCCGAGCGGTGGTTCTACCGGTGCATGGAGGTCTGCCTGGCGCCGACGTGGGGGACGGAGCCGTGGTTCCACTACATCGTGAACGTGAATGGCGAGCTGCACGAGGGCCGGATGTTCGACCGCGCCTGGGACCCTCCGGAGCCGTGGCAGGTCGAGTCCCGGGCTGAGGGCAACCGATGGTATCTGGAGATCGCCATCCCGTTCTCGGGTTTCGGCGTGGACAGCGCCGGGCCGGGCTCAAGCTGTGCGCTCAAGTTGGCGCGGTACCGCGCCAAGGACGAGATCCTGATCTGGCCCCTCGAGGGCTCAGAGGCGGAGGGCCAGTACGTCACCCAGAGCTGTGAGCCGATCGGGTATGGGCAGCTTCTCTTGGAGTGAGACCGCGAAGGGGGCGAACCAATGCTGCCTGATCTCGCCGACAACTTCCCGCAGTATGCGCAGTTCGGGCCGATGGTGCCGGTCCACTGCGTCACGCCGGAGTTCGGCGGGTGCTTCCATCGGTTCTTTGACACCTCGCCTGGTCTGAACCCCGGATCTTGGTCCACCTGGAATGAGAGTAGATGAAGGCGTATACTGGTTCCAGGAGGGCTGATTTGGATGAAGTGGAAGCGCTACACCGAGCCGCAGATAGTGTTCGCCCTGCAGCAGGCGGAGGCGGGCACGCCGGTTGCCGAGCTCTGCCGCAAGATGGGTGTGGCCGAGGCCACCTTCTAGCGATGGAAGAAGCGCTACGGCGGGCTTGGGGTGTCGGAGATCCGTCGCCTGCGCCAGCTGGAGGATGAGAACCGCCGGCTCAAGCAGCTGGTGGCTGATCTGACGCTGGACAAGACGATGCTGCAGGACGTGCTGCGAAAAAACGACTGATGCCTGCTCGTCGCCGAGCTGTGGTGGCAGGACTACAACCGGGTGCGGCCGCACAGTTCGCTGGCGAACATGACGCCGGAGGAGTTCGTCCAGCAGGCACCTGTCGCCCACCCCCACGGGGGTGGGCAGGGCACCAACGGCACGGCAAGAACGAGCCAAGCACAACGGCAGGAAGTCTGCCTCGCAGGCTAAAGACTCCCACTGCGGGTGGCACCAAGACGGGGGCAAGACCAAGGCCGCTCAGTACCACATCACAACTGGTATCACTTCAGGGGGCAGGTCAACCTGAACACGGGCATGGTGGGCCATATCAGTTGCGCGGCGAGGAGTTCATTCTGGCGAGCGGGGAGAACCCTTGTGAGTGCGGATGCAGTCTGCCCTGCCTCATGTGCACATTTGCGTGCACAGTGGGCAGACTTATGCGCCGAATCGCCGGAAAAGGTTGGGTAGCACCAGCCCTTTGTGGGCTGTTAGGCCAGTTATGGCGGCGCTCGACGGTCGAAATGGGGTCAAATCGCCCGGTTTGGGCAGAAAGCTGTGCACCTAACTCGGCTTATAGACACACTCTCCTGAACTTATGTCCTCGGTTCTGAGTGCATTATGTGAAAGGCACTCCCGACTGAGCCTAGTTGCGTAGTTATGGACACAGTTCTGAGGCGCCGCTTACCCGTGCCTCGGCTGCCCATCGTGTGCCCATAACTGCGCAACTGTGCTCACCGCCAAGCTGCAGGTCGGCAGCGCCGCGGCCCCACCGCCTCACACATTTCGCTGCGAGGGGAGCAAGTCCTTTTTCTGAGTCACGGATGTGAGAAAGGCTGTCTGGGGATGGGCCTCTCGTATCCCGCAAGGGGCAAGAACTCTCAGTCAAGTGGCTGCCGAGCAACGCGAAGTCGTGGCATTGCCAAGCCCAATACGTAGCGCCGTCTTTCCAGTACAACCCAAGCCAAGTTATGGGTTCATCCAGCCCCAGATTCCGCCCGAATCTGCCCGATTTCTCCTCTCGAACGCTCCTATAGCTGGTCTAACAGCCCCAAAAGGGCTGGTGCAGCCCGACCTTTTCGGCCCAATGAGCCCATAAGTCTGCCCACTGGGTGCATTTCTCCCTTCAGTTGACCCCATAAGTATTCGACGCCGGTCGCGGCACATTTCCGGGGATTCGCGGGAGTTGCTGGCTTTGGCCGGTCACGCTCCCGCAACCGGTTGTCACGGGCCGTTGTACTGCCGTCCGCACGGCGGCGATTCTCGACGCTCAGGCAGGGGGGCAGCCCTGTTCGCCACTGGCGTCGACCGTTGAGCTCGCAGCCCGTCTCCCGAGCAAGGTCCCCTGCGAGGCTTGTCACCTCTCGACCGCCACCCACCACGCTTTTCCAGCGGCGTTCACACCTTGCAGTACCAGGTGCCCAGGTGACTGTCTATACCCGTACGCAGGGCAGCGGTGCACTGCCTGGCGTCGGCGCGCAGCAACCCACATCCGTTCCTTCGGCTCACTGCTGCGCCAGACAATCACTGACTACCCCCTCGCGGCGAACCCGCCGTCTCATTCCCAATAGAGCGCGACCCGCCGCGCGAAGGCAGGCCAGCCGCCCTCGAAGTGACACAGCAACTGCTCGCGGATCTCCTCCTCGTGCACGTCGCCCGCGCACACCAACTCCATTTGCCTTCCCTTGCGCTTCTCCCGCGTGACGATGATCTTCTCGGCGTCAAGGGACGTCGGAACGTTGGCGCTGGCTGTGCTCCAGATGATCTGCCGGGCCTTGATGCGCGGTCGGGCCAGGACCTGCTCGAAGAGCCTCGCGCTGTTGAAGATCTCCCTCGGCTGGTTGACCAGGAGGGGCTTGGCTTGATCGATGCCGCGGAACTGCAGCTTCTTCACGAGGTCCTCAATGATGTCGTCCTCGAAGCCGGTGAGGTGCCCTCGTGCGTCCTGGAGGGCGGCTGGGGGCCACGTTTCAACGACGTCAGTGGCCGGTTCGATCTGCTGCCAGTCAGCCTCGGACAAGCGCTCAAACCAGCGCACCTTCACGTCGTCGCCATTCGGGTCAATGCTCCTGCCCTCCCGCTCGACGCAGTAGACACTGTCGGCCTCACGCCAGAACAGCCGGACCAGTTCGGGCAGCCACTGCTTCCGCGTCCCCCGCATGAAGCTCTGCACCCCGAAGGCGTAACCGACCAGGCGGACGACAGTTGACTTGCCGCCGCTGCCGATCACGCAGTTGAGATACGGGTTGAAGCGGATGGCGAGACCATCTGCGTAGGAGCCCGCGCCTGCGACCGTCATGCCCAGGATCGTGGGACGGCGCAGCTCGCAGTCGATGAGGGACGCGCGCTCCGCAGCTCGAAGGCGGTAGTCCTTGTCCGGCGGGGCGTAGTTGTAGCCGTCCTCCGTGGGATACTCGATGACACGGTTCTGCCCGCTGAGCAAAGCCAGGCGCAGAGAACCGAATATCTCCTGGGCGGTGTCATTCGGGCGGATGTCCAGCTTCACGTAGCTCAATCGCAGGCCGAGGTCCTCGCCGGTGCCGTCCAGCTCGATGCGGCACTCGTGAGCGTCCGAGCCCTTGACGAAGCAAAGGGGTTTGGTGCGGGCGGGCCGATAGCGGCCGCTGTCGAGCCACGCCAGCGATTCGCACGCGTCCAGTCCCGGCTTGCCGGGCTCCTTGGCGATGACGGACCCGCCGATGGTCTCCAGGGCAAGCAGGGCCGGGTGCTCGAGCACCTTGTTCAGAGCCAGTCCCTTCCTGAACAAGCGGAGCAGGCCCTTGAAATCGCTGTTTGCGTGCGCCGGAATCGCCACGCCGCCCTCCTCGGCCACGAGCTCGATCGTGTCCTGAACGCTGGCCGAGGCCGCGGCCACGAACCCGTTGCCCCACTGCTCCTCCGGGATGCCGATGGCCCGCAAGATGCTCCCGATGCGGCCCGGGACGTACCATTCCGGCGGGAAGTGCGCCAGCAGGTGCACGTTGCTCACCGTGATCTCGACGCCGGGCAAGAGGGTGAGCGGCCGCGGCAGGTCGCCCGCACACTCCCAGAAGTCCAGGCGTTCCCGGATGTGAGCGAGTCGGGCCTTCTGAGCCCGCAGTTTCTTCCTCACGGCCTCCTTGTGCTGCTTGCCGATCTCCCGATCAGTGTGGCTGCTTTCAGCGAAGCCGTGTTCCAGCCGCTCGTGCGCAAGCCGCAGGCGGGCGATCATCACTGCACGCACCTTCTCGCCCCTGGACTGTCGGCTGCGCACGTCCTTGGCGTAGTCTGCGTTGACCGTCTGCAGCGCCGACAGCCACGTGCCAAGCGCGGGCAGCCGCGGGACGATGTAACCTGGATGGTTGTGGTCGGTGAGAGCCACGAGTTGAAGGCCCTCGATGTAACAGCGCAGCACGAACTCCTCAGGGAAGACGAGGCTTGCCAGGTAGTTGCGGACATCGCGGAAGGCCAGCGTGACGCGCGCATCGCGCTCATCCTTTTCGGCGGCGCTGTGTCTCTTCTCTTGCTCATCATAATCGCACCAGATCTGGTCCAGCCAGGACCGGGCAATTCGTCTGATAGCCCTGGGGTCGAGCCGAGGGGGCCCGGCCAGAGAGGGGCGCTGCTCATTCCGGTACTCATCGTACGCCGCGTCGAACGACTGCTCGCCACCGGCGAGCTTCTTCAGGAACTCATAGCACTCGTCACGCCACTTCCTGGTTGGATTCGGCGGCTCTTCGGGGAACACGGCATCGAGTTGAGTGGGCAGACTGAAGCTGCTGCACTGTGAGGCTGGCGTGTGAGTGTGCAGGTCCATCTTGCAGTAGCGCGCGCCCTCGCGATAGCCGCAAATCTCCTTATAGTCCCGGTTACGCTCCGCTGTGATCGCCATTGTCTCCTGACCTCCTCTTCAGATTGCTCTCGCCCCCCGGGCTGGCTCTCCTTGGTCATTGCAGCACTGCGCCAAGGGGAGCCGCACCAGATCATTGCACGGCACGGATGGCAGTTCTGCGGGCGCAGGCTCTCTACGCACGTCTGGTGCATCACGCGCCGGCGAACACCATGACCAGGTTCTTGTAGGCGCCGTCCCACTTGTAGAGAGAGGTGCCAGCGTGGCCCCAGGGCTTGCCTTGAGTGTTGATGCCCAGCCCTTGCGCTGACACTCCATCCGGTGCTGCGGGGCCGGCGGCTTCGGCGGAGCTTATGCCGTCGTGGCAGATAAGGAACTTCTGGCCGTCGTAGGTCATGTAGCCGATCCCTAGCACGCTGAAGCAGTTGCTCACGCGCCGCTTGGCGGCCGCCAGGCTCTTGGCGGACGCGGGATCGTAGCAGAACGTCAGCAGCAGCAGTCGGTTGGCGTACCGGCCCAGGCCCGGCGGGGCGTGGGTTTCGCGGGGCCTCGCGTCGGTCAGGCGCCCCTATTGTCCCTGCGCGACGATGTGCGCGTAGACGGGGATTTCGAGGGTTTCTTCGCCCGGGACGTCCGTGGTCACCGTGAGGTTGGCGTCTATGACGCCCGGCGCGGAGGTGTCCACGGCGATGGGGATCAGCCAGCGGCCCTCGCGCTGCTCGGGGGTGCCGGCGCGTATCTTCCGGCTATCGGCGTTGGCGGCCTTGAGGGTGAAGGCGGCCAGGCTGCGGGACTCGATGATGACCGTCTGCTCGGCCTTCTCGCCAAGCTTGACGAAGCCGAAGAAAACTGTCGGGGGATCGACCTTCAGGTCGCCGCGGATGCGGCCGGTGATGGGGATGGTGATGAGCGGGCGCTCGGCGTGGGTGGTGCGGATGCTGAGCTGATCGGCGATCTCGCCGATGAAGCTCTCGGGCTTGAGGGTCAGCTCGATCTGCCAGGTCTTCTTCTCGTCCTCGCTGACCTGCGGCTCGCCGATGCGGATGTCGAACAGCCCGCGCTCGGTTGAGACCTCCCCCAGCTCCATCTCCGCCGGGCCGCTGATGGTGATGGTGCGAGAGGGCAGTTCGCCCTTGTCTCCGCCGAGGTAGAGGCGGTCGGGGTAGATGCGCAGGTCGTGGGGGACCTTGCCGTGGACGGTCAGGAAGACGACCGGCTGGGCGGGGTCGGTGGTGAGCAGCTTGGCGGACTTCATCACGCTGCCGGAGTGGGTGATGGTGAACTTGACGGTGACCTGGGTGGACTGGCCGGGGGCGAGGTCTTCTTTGG
>Ga0114922_10002882_pt1 | contig 16073 bp, 10 predicted proteins | sample AartaG_FD_100975 | JGI IMG/M metagenome (GOLD analysis project Ga0114922, IMG submission 100975) | Deep subsurface microbial communities from Aarhus Bay to uncover new lineages of life (NeLLi) - Aarhus_00045 metaG | ecosystem: Environmental > Aquatic > Marine > Oceanic > Sediment | place...
CTCGCGGCTCTGCCGCGAGGCGGTTCATTTTAAACGTATGATTCATAGATAAACAGAATAGCATATTAAAATGCAGCAACCAGTGAAGGTCTAGCAAAAAACTTGAAAAACCAGATTGGTTTTATTAAAATTACAAACCTCTTAGACTTGTAAGGCCCCTTCGTCTAGTGGCCTAGGACGCGTGGTTCTCAGCCACGAAACAGGGGTTCGATTCCCCTAGGGGCTACCACATGAAAAACCCGCCTTCACAAGGCGGGTTTTTCTTTATGCGGGGTAGTTCATTTTCTTTCCTCGAGCTCTTCACTCAGTGCTGCAAAGTGGTTTTCAGGCAAACAGATTTCCTCGTAAATGGAGTGCATTTTTCTCCCGTCGAGCCTGATAAAATCCTCCCGACGGGGCAGGATCACCAGTCCTGACATGTCCGCTGCCCCGGGGCTGACCATGCAGCGCTGTTCTCCTTTCAGATAAAAGCAGGAGGGCCTGTGGCGGTATCTCGGGTGAACGACAACAACCGGTACTTCTCCCACACCTCGTTTGAAAACGGCCAGATTGAGTTCGGGTTCATCGCTTTGCTCTTTTCCGCCTTGCCGGTTGAGAGCAGCGATAGTTTGGTCGAAAAGCTTTTCAGCATGGGAGTAAGTTTTGCCGTAAAGGAAGATACGCTGGGGCAGCTCCTGCTGGAACAGAATCCCCGAACACGATTTACTCGCAGGCGGTAACTGGCGCACCAGCGGCACTTGGCCCGGATGGGTAGCCTGGATGTGGAGGTGGTCTGGAATGGAGGCTCCACTTTGCGGGCCGTTATAGAAGGTGGCAAGTCCGGTGAGTTCAGTGAAGCGGAGTATATCTTTCAATATTCCTCTTGCTGTCTGAGGCCTGTGCTGCCTGTGGATCAGAACCATGTGCTCGCGTAAAATCGGCAAGGGGTTACAGACAAGGAGCCAGTGTTCTGTGAACGGCAGGGCTTTCTGCGGTTGGTGAAGGTTATGCGGGCAAAGGGGACATGGACGTTTGGCGATTTCTTCCCTGTTGGTGGAAGCTGTTACATTTACCAGGCGGGCCGGGTTGTACTGAAGTTTTACTCTGCGCCCGGCTACACGGATGTTGCGTATCTCCGTTTTAGCTACATTCTCCACCGCAAGCTTCAATTGCGGCCACTGGCTTGTCTGCTGTTCGTATAGTGCGCAAACAGCCTTTTTCAGCCCCTTTTCCTCGCCCTCGCGCCGGAGAATTTTCACCCCGGGGTGAAATAATTTCTCAGTCCAGTTTTTTGTTTCTTCTCTGAGCCTGTCTTCTCGATTGGATTCATTCATCACTGGATCTCTCATCTTCCACAGATTTTTCAGCCTCCTGGCTTAGCAGCTCATCTCACCTGGCAAGAGCTTTTTCGATCATTTCAGCGACCTCTATCACGGCTGCATCCCAGCTAGCCGGGTCGTAGTTCCAGATAGCCAGGTTGCCGATCGAGCTATCGCCGAACGGCTCATGGATAATCTTGTTCACAACGGCATCGGCGCGATCCGTATTGCAGTCAAGCTTGCTCAGCAGGCGGAAATATTCGTACTCTTCCACACCGTCGCGCATTGCCTTGAGCCGCAAGCTCGGGCAGGGCGCGTTCACCCGCGGAACGATCCCCGGGCTGTAGACCGCCAGCGCATTGCCGTTATAGCGGCGGTAGCTCAAAGGCCCGGTGCCGTGGTCACGGAAATAGTCTTTCCATGTTTCAGAGTTGTACCAGGCTGAGCGCCAGGAGCTACCGATCCCCCAACTGCACCAGGTGAGAGTGCGGTATTTCCAGCAGCTCCAGCTTATCGCCCGCTCGTTGACCAGGGGGAGGTCCATGAAAGTGGAACTTCCGCACCAGCCGTTTTCGGCTCTTTCATAAAGCATCGGGCCGTAGAGCCAGTCCTGGACCCCGAGCTTACGGTAAGCCTCGATTGTCGGCATGTTGTAGCCTATCGTGTGGCAGCACCAGTAATCGATAGCGTCGTGGATCACTTTCATCGCCTCTTCACTGTAGCTGCCGTCAACCCGGTACTTGCTTTCCTGGAAATGCTTGTCGAAGATCTTGCCCCAGAAATCCATCCGGTCCCAGGCCTCGGGGAAATACGACTCGTCCAGCCCGTTCAGGTAAACGATTAACCTGGTCTTGTCCGAGTCGGCCATTGAAAGGATATGTTCGCGCACCTGGCGGATCGCCTCCACATAAGTGGCCACGTTCTCAGGCTTTCGCTCCACATCCGGTGTTCCGATATCAGGCCAGCCCCTGGTGCCGTGCTTGCCGTACACGTCGAAGGGAAGCACATACTGCTCTATCGGTTCACCGTATCCCGGCCCCCGGTAGCCGTACTTTTCTGTGAAAGCCTCACCGGTAAAATATTTTTTCAGCCGTTTATCGTGGCCAGCCCAGTCAATAGTTACCGCTCCGTCACCGGATAATGAAATGGACGGGGTGTAGGTGGGATCGGCAGGCACAACGCGATGTTTCTTGAACAATTGATAGACCTGAAGCTCAACAGCTTCGTTCATTTGCCGCAGGAAGCCCTCATGTTGAAGGTTCCCGGCGAGCCTGTTCTGGTTGGGAATCGCAAAGTTCCAGACCCTGAGTTTTACCGGCAGCACCTTTCTCCGCCCGCTGATTCTTACGATTATCTCGCTGGAATATTCACCCGCCGGGGCGGCTTGCTCCTGGAAAGGCACATACTGGTCGATCCAGATCAAAAGGAAACGCTGGTTGTCGATCCGGTTCCTGAAATCAGGCAGTTCCAGAGGGTAGATCAGCCTGTTCATCCGGGACACGTCCTGCTGGATCAGCTCAAGCGGAATCAGCGCATCCGGGTACCAGCCCGGGCCGAGACTGCCTCTTTCATAGCCAGTGGAGTGTTTTTTTACCTCTATCGCCCATTCGAGGAACAGCTCGGGTTCGAAATCGAGGGTCTTGCCGCCCATTTTAAAGGGTTTTATCTCCACGATTATATCGTAGAGGGTTGTATCGGAGAGATTTTCCACCACCAGTTGGAAGGAAACATACTCGCCGCGGGCTGCATGAAGGCTCACCTGGCCGCTGTCATAGATCCAGTTTTTTCCCAGGATCTCGCCCAGTGGCTCCATCCGGTAGATCCCGGCACCGTCATCGATAACTCTGCCGCTTGACGGATCAAGTCGCACCGAGGAGGGCAGGGCGGAAATCGACCATTTTGAGCTGCTTTCTCCAGCGCACACGACCGAGACAACAACCGCCGGCAAACAGATACACGCGGCGAAACAAAAAATGCGGACTATTTTCCTAAACATCTTAATCTCCACAAGTTAAATGTGATCAATCCAGAGTGGTGAAATGGATGAATAAAAAACTAAGATAGGTCTTAATTTATTACAAGAATATTACAGACTAAAGCAAATATATTGACAGCCTGGCTTAAACTTGCAAACTTTCGATGAAATCTCATTGGCAGAATACCACCTTGAAAAAAATAAATTTACCGGAGGTTAAGTTGGCAACAGGTAAAAGGTTTTACTCGTGGATGAGTTATGTTATCGCTTTTATCCTGTTCCAGGTTTCTGTCCTGTTTGCGCTGACCTCCCCAGAGGACTTCCTGGGTCACCGGGTGGGAGCCGACCGTAAGCTTGCCCGGTACGATAAGGTTATCACTTATCTGAAAAAATTGAGCAGGGAATCAGACCGGGTGCATTACGTGACTGTGGGTAAAAGTACGCTCGGAAAACCGCTGGGGCTTGTGGTTGTCTCCACTGAAGAAAATATGAGGAATATCAATAAATATCTCGCAATCAGCCGCACGCTGACAGATCCCCGTAAGATCAGCAAATCTGAGGCGATGTCCCTGGCCAGGCAGTCCAAGGTGTTCCTCCTGTTGCTCTGTAACCAGCATAGTACCGAAATCGCCTCTTCGAATATGGTAATGGAACTGGCCTATGACCTGGCAAGAGGCTTTGACCCGGAGGTGGAACAAGCTCTCCAGGATGTTTTCGTGATGGTCGTGCCCTCGGCCAACCCGGATGGCCAGACAATGATTGTCGACTATTACAACAAGTATCTCGGCACTGAATATGAGGGTGGAGGCTTGCCCTGGCTCTACCACCACTATGCAGGCCATGACAACAACCGCGACTGGTTTTTCCTGAACCTGGCAGAGACCGAGGCCCTGGTGAATGTGATGTACAGGAATTGGTTCCCCCAGGTGCTGGTGGATGTGCACCAGATGGGAATGACCGGTGTGCGGATGTTTGTCCCTCCTTTTTTCGATCCACCCAATCCGAACAACCATTACCTGATCTGGAACCAGATCGAACTTCTCGGCGTTTACATGAAATACCGGCTTGCCGAGGCAGGCAAAAAGGGTGTGATCAACAATGCCTATTACTCCGGCTGGTACCAGGGGAGCGTACGCCCGAACGCCACTCAGCACCACATTACCGCCCTGCTCACCGAGAGCGCCAGCGTGCGGATTGCCAGCCCCATATTTGTCGATCCGGCGGAACTGCAGGGTACCCAGAAGGGACTGCCCGAGTATGGGGTTAAAATGAATTTCACCGATCCCTGGCCTGGAGGATGGTGGCGCTTGAGAGATATTGTCGAGTACCAGCTTGTCGCTTTCAAGGCCATGGTCGAGGCGTGCTCCGCCAACCGCCTTCAGCTCATGCGGAATTTCTACCGGATGGCCGCCGAGACTATAGATTTGCCAGAGCAGGGAGCGCCGTACGCCTACCTCGTGCACCCGAATCAGCACAACCCGGGCAGCACCGCGCGGATGCTCAAGATATTCGAACGCACAGCTTGCGAAATCCACTGGGCCAAACGTTCCTTTACCGCTGAGGGCCGGGTCTGGCCTGAAGGCACGATCGTGCTGAAAGTCGGTCAGCCTTACGGAAGGTTTGTCAAGGATCTGCTGGAGAGGAAACCTTACCCGGATTTACGCAAATACTCCGGGGGCCCCCCAATGCCGCCGTATGACAATGCCGCCTGGACGGTTTCCCTGATGATGGGCGTGGACGTGGCCGAGGTCGCCGAGCCGTTTGATGCCGAGCTCGAGCTGCTGGATAAAGCCCCCCTGCCGCCAGCCTATGCTAATGGGTCGCCCGCACTGCTCGATTGCCGGGACAACAATTCTTACTGCGCGGTGAACATGCTTCTGCCCAGAATGGCCAGAGTGTACCGCTCTGACATGGCTGTCGAGGCAGAGGGCGAAAGCTTTCCTCCAGGCTGTTTCCTGGTCGAGGCAAGGACGAGTTTACTGAAAAGAGTAGCAAAAGCTGCCGGGGTGTCTTTCAGACAAATCCGTGTAATGCCCGACAAAGGGAGAACGGTTCTCAGGCCCGGAAAGATCGGCCTCTACCGTGGATGGGTCGCCAGTATGGACGAGGGCTGGACACGCCTGGTGCTCGACCTGTTCGATTTCAACTATGAGCGTCTGGACAATGAAAGGGTGAGAAAGGGTAAGCTTCTTGAGGAATACTCGGTGATTATCCTGCCCAGCCTGGGCGTGGATGCGATTGTCAAAGGGCATGAGGGAATCGGCTGGCCGCCGGAGTACCGCGGCGGAATAGGGAAAGAAGGGGTCGATAACCTTAAAGAGTTCGTTGAGCAGGGTGGTATGCTTATCGCCTTGAGACAAGCCTGCCGCCTGGTAACCGAGGAGTTCGAAATCCCTGTTTACGAGGAACGGCTAGGCAAAGATTTCTACTGCCCGGGCTCCCTGATCAGGCTCGAGGTGGACAGTAATCACTCTCTGGCTTACGGCATGCCCGAAAAAACCGCCGGGTTCTATTCCGGTGGTGTGATCCTCGGAACAGAACTTCCTCTGGCAGGAGGCCCTGACCGCCGGGTGGTAGCCCGCTACGGCAGCAAGGATATTCTGCTGTCTGGCTGGATTCTCGGCGAGAAAAATATGTACGGCAAGCCGGCGGTGGTGGATGTAAGCATGGGAAAGGGCAATATCGTGCTCTGCGGCCTTGGTGTGCAGAACAGGGCCCAGACCTGGGGCACGTTCAAGCTGCTGTTTAACGCGATTTTCAAAGGCTATAAGTGAAAATATCAGCAATAGCTGTCCCTTGACGCTGTTTTTATCAGTTGCTTTTGATTTATCCCGCTTCTGCCTCATAATAAAGTAGAAGGATCGCAACTCTTTTGTGACTTTTCTCTTAAAAGGGTTTTGAGTCAATGACCAGCGATTTTCGGACGCATTTTCCAGTTGGTCTCTTAAAAAGCTTGCTCACCCATCGGCTGATTACGGTGGGTGTTTTCTTTGCCGCTCTAAGCTTGATCTCGCTCCCTGACTGTGCAAGAAAGAAAGCCATTAAGCCGGTTTCGGGGGTTAGCGGGCTGACTATCGAACGCCGGATACTGCTCGGAGAGGGGGTATCTTTCGGTGCTGCAGGGTCCTACGAAACCCTGACAGGCAAGGTCCACTATGTGCTCGACCCTGAGGATGAGCGCAACAGGCGGGTCACTGATGTCCGGTTTGCTGCAGGTGCAGACCGCCTGGTGCGTTACAGCGCGGATATTATTATCGTCAAGCCTACAGACACAGCGCGAGGCAACGGTGCTCTTTTCTACCATGTGGTCAACCGGGGCAGCTATGACAGCCGGGTGCTAGAGGGTGCGCCCTGGGCCGGAGTGGCCTCCTCGGTATGCGGCAGCACAGAGCGTATGGGCAGGTTGATGAAACAGGGATTCACCATTGTTTTCTCCGGGTGGCAGGATGATGTATTAGCCGAAAACGGCCGGTTAAGACTCTATGCGCCTGAGGCCTTAAATAACGGCAGCCCCATGCCGGGACACGTTCTGGCCGAAATACAGACTGACAGCGTGGTAAAGATCGCCTATCTTGGAGACTCAGGCCACAGAGCTTACCCGGTGGATTCCATGCATGCAGCCGAAGCCGAGATGCGCGTGCACCAAACCCACGCCGACCCCGGCACACTGATCGACCGCGAAAGCTGGAGCTTTGCGCGTGTCGATGAAAACAGCCGGGTGCGGCCGGACAGCGTACATGTCTACTATGCTCAGGGGTTTGAGCCGTCCAGATTCTATACCGTACGCTACCGCACCCACCGTTCACCCTTAATGAGTCTCTGTTTCCCGGCGGTGCGGGACCTGGTTACATTTCTCACCAGCACGGACACCCTGAACCCCCTGCTGGAGGATGACGGCGAGTGCCCGATCCGCTGGAGGCTGGCCTATGGTTCGAGCCAGTGCGGCCGTTTCCTGCGCGATTTTCTCTACAAGGGGTTCAACAGCGGGCTTGACAGCCACAGGGTTTTCCACGGGATGCTGCCCAACGTGCCGGGATGCCGGATGGGCTTTTTCAACTACCGCCACGCCCAGCCCTCCCGCGCCTGGGGATTTTACCCCAATTTCGATTTCCCCTTCACCCACTTTCCCACTACCGACCCGGTTACCGGCAAGACCAGCGGAATCCTCGAAGCGGTGCCCGACTCGTTCCAGCCAAAGATAGCCTGTATCCATCACTCGGGTGAATACTGGTCCAGCGGCGCGGCCCTGACCCACACGGATGTACAGGGAATCGAAAATATAGAGATCCCGCCCAACGTAAGAATTTACACGATCAGCGGTACAGCCCACGGCTACGCGGAGCTGGCCGGCGGCCGTCCCGAGCCGGCACCCGGATATTATCTGCCGTGCAATCCCAACGCGGCTCATTTTATCGAGGTGCCCCTGCTGGAGGCTCTCGCGCGCTGGGTGATGTTCAACCAGCCGCCTCCGCCGAGCAGCTACCCGCGTATCGACAGGGATGAGCTCGTAGCAGTGGAGATGTTCAGTTTCCCCGCAGTTCCGGATGTGGAGGCACCGGTGCTTGTCGAGCTGCACCCCCGTTTCGAATGGGGAGAGCGTTTCGAGCAGGGAATACTGGACAATGCCCTGCCTGGAATCGGCCCGCTGTATCCGAATCTCGTGCCTGTAGTCGGCCCGGACGGCAACGAGGTGGCAGGTATCCGCTCCCCGCATGTTGCTGTGCCGCTGGCAAGCTACACAGGATGGAATTACCCGAAAGACTTCGATGGCGCCGAGAACACGGTTGCTTCCCGGCTTAGCGGCGCCTGGCTACCGTTTTGCAAGGACCGTCAGGAGAAAATAAGCCGTGGTGACAGCCGCAAAAGCCTCGCAGAGCTTTATAAGGGGAGGGGAGATTACCTGGACAGGCTTCGCCGCTATGCGGAAAAGCTGGTCGATCAGGGCCTGATGCTCGCAGAGGATGTCGATCTGGTTCTCGAACAGGGCGGAGCAATGTATGATTTCGTTTCCAGCCAGGGAGCCTGGAAAAAGGACTCCGGCTTTAACGAGAGGGTTGACTGAGTGATTAATGGAAATAAACCAAAGATAGTCAGCCTCGCCCACGGCAGCGGCGGCGAGGAAATGCACAGGCTGATCACAGATTGCATCCTGCCGCGTTTTAAGAATAAGCTGCTTGACCAGTTGGGCGATAGCGCTGTTTTTGATATTCCGCCGGGCGGCCGCCTGGCTTTTACCACGGACAGTTATGTTATTGATCCGGTTTTCTTTCCAGGAGGCGATATCGGCTATCTCTCGGTCTGCGGTACGGTAAACGACCTGGCCGTAAGCGGGGCAAAGCCCAAGTATATCTCCGCCGGGTTGATTATCGAGGAGGGTTTCCCTTTCGCCGAGCTTGAAAAGGTGCTCGATTCCATGGCCCGGGCAGCCGAGGAGGCCAGGGTGCAGCTTGTCACCGGGGATACGAAAGTTGTCGCGCGCGGGTCGGCGGACCGGATTTTTATCAACACTGCAGGTCTAGGCGTGGTCGAACCAGGTGTCGAGCTCGGACCCGAAAAGTGCCGTGCAGGTGATGAGGTGATCGTGAGCGGCCCGGTGGGTTCGCACGGAATAGCAGTGGTCGTGGCCCGAAAGGATTTTGGCCTTGAAGCTGATCTGGAAAGCGATGTAGCCCCCCTGGCAGGCCAGGTCCAGGCCCTGATGAAAGCTGCCCCGGGAGTGAAAATGATGCGCGATCCCACACGGGGCGGGCTCGCCGGGGTGTTGACAGAAATCGCCGAGCGTGCCGGGGTGGGGGTGGAACTGGAGGAGGCTCGCATACCAGTACTCGATGCAGTGCGGGGAGCGTGTGAAATCCTGGGATTCGAGCCGCTGTTTCTCGCCAATGAGGGCATTTTTGTCGCCGTGGTACCGCCGCAGGAAACCGACAGCGCCGTGCAGGCTCTTCACAAGAAGGGAGCTGTAAGCGCTGTTTGTATCGGTCGCCTTGTGGAGGATGAGCTGAAAACTGTAACAGTCAGGTCTCTTGTTGGGGGCCAACGAGTGGTTATCCCCCTCGGCGGGGAACTTCTGCCTCGAATCTGCTGATTGCCACGATAGGCCGCAGAGATTAACGGCTTCAGATAAACCGACCACCTGAACCCTTCAGGGTGAAAAATGATCGAGCTCAAAAAAATTCTCTGTCCCACGGATTTCGGCGAGTCCGCCGAAGAAGCCCTGCGTTACGCGGCAATGTTCGCCAGCCAGTATGATGCAGAATTAACCATGATGCATGTAGTGAGCCTGTTCAGTAATGGGCCTTCAACAGCGGAAAAACAGATCTCCGAGGTGGGGCAGTATGCCGAAAAGTTCGCCGACCAGCTCCACCAGCAGGCCGACGAGATTATCGACCGCACCATCGAGGACGAAAGCCACAGGCACCTGAAAATGAAAAAGCTGACTATTCGCGGATTCAGTCCCGACCAGGAAATTATCAGGGTCGCTAAGGAGATGGATATCGATCTGATCGTGATGGGCACTTACGGCAGGGGAGGAGTAAGCCACTTGCTGTTCGGCAGCACTGCCGAGCAGGTGGTGCGGATGGCCAACTGCCCGGTGCTCACAGTGCGCCACCATGTGCCGCACACATTCGACTTTCAGCAGATCAGGAGCATCCTCTTTCCCACAGATTTCAGCGGATACTCAAAGAAAGCCCTGCCTTACGCGCTTTCTTTTGCCGAGAGCTACGGCGCCAGCCTTCACGTGCTGCATGTTTTCGAGCAGAGGGTTCATCCCGCCTTTTATATCATGGACAAATCCACTCCTTTCGACCTGGACGAGGGTCTGCGCGACAGAGCCCTTGACGCCCTGGACGAGTTTGTCTACGACGAGTTGAAAGACAAGATCAATTTCAAGTGCGAGGTCACAGGCGGCAAACCGTTTGTTGAGATAATCAACTATGCCCGGGCCAATGAAATCGACCTGATAGTAATAGCCACCCATGGTCTTACAGGGCTTGAGTATATGGTAATCGGCTCCACCACCGAGCGGGTGGTGCGCAAGGCACCATGCCCGGTGCTCAGTATCAAAGACCCGGAACACGAGTTTGTACATCCCTGACTTGACGATTTACAAGGACACGATGTGCCGCGCCTTTTGCTTTTAAAGACACGAATATCAAAGAGAAGCTCAGGAATCTTCTTTTAAAGAATTCAGAAGGGGGATCACAGGTGAAAATTCGTAAAAAGGACGTTCTTGAATATCATGCGGGAAAACGTCCCGGAAAGATCCAGGTTGTACCCACAAAGCCCTGCTCGACCCAGAGGGAACTGTCCATGGCCTACACGCCTGGAGTGGCTGAACCCTGCCTCGAGATTAAACGCCACTGCGATTATTCTTTCCACTACACCAGCAGGGGAAACCTTGTGGCTGTGGTGAGCAACGGTACAGCCGTGCTCGGCCTGGGTAATATCGGGGCGGCAGCCGCCAAACCGGTCATGGAAGGCAAGGGTGTGCTTTTCAAGCGCTTTGCGGATATCGACGTGTTCGATCTCGAACTGGATACCCAGGATCCGGATGAAGTGGTCAGCGTGGTGAAACTGTTAGAGCCGACTTTCGGAGGAATAAACCTTGAGGATATCAAGGCTCCGGATTGTTTCTATATCGAGGAAAAACTTACCGGACTGTGCAAAATCCCGGTTTTCCATGATGACCAGCACGGCACAGCGATTATCGCCAGTGCGGCACTGATCAATGCCCTCGAACTGGCGAAGAAAAAAATTAACGGGGTCAGAATCGTGATCTGCGGCGCCGGGGCTGCGGGTATCGCCTGTGCAAAACTTCTGATCAAGATGGGAGCCAGCCGCAGGCGGATTATCATGTGCGACAGCAAGGGAATTATTTACAAGGGTCGAAAACTCGGGATGAATCCCTACAAGGAGCGTTTTGCTGTAAAGACCAAACTTCGCACCCTGGAAGAGGCCCTCAAGGGAGCCGATGTGTTTATCGGGGTGTCAGGCCCAGATCTTATGAGCGATGAGATGGTGCTCTCGATGGCGAAAAAAGCGATCATTTTCGCCCTGGCAAACCCCGACCCGGAGATCAGTTACGACAGGGCAAAGAGACTGCGGCCGGATGCGATTATCGCCACGGGCCGTTCGGATTTTCCCAACCAGGTGAACAACGTGCTCGGGTTTCCCTATATTTTCCGCGGGGCGCTGGATGTCAGGGCCAGGGCGATTAATGACAGGATGAAAATTGCTGCGGTGAAAGCCCTGGCCAAACTCGCCCGCGAGGATGTTCCCGACAAGGTACGCCGGGCCTATGGGGTAGAGCAGATCAGTTTCGGGCCTGAGTATATTATCCCCAAGCCGTTCGATCCGCGTGTTCTGTTGAGAGTGGCCCCTGCCGTGGCCAAAGCCGCCATAGACAGTGGCGTGGCTCGGATCAGGCTGGATATCGGCGAATACGTACAGAGACTGGAGGACACGCTCGGACGCTCCCGACAGCTTCTGCGCTCCATCTACTCCAGGGCTCAGGAGAACCCCAAGCGCATAGTGCTGCCTGAGGCAGACCAGGACAAAATCCTGCGGGCTGCGCAAATTCTCCTTGACGAGGGTATCGCAAAGCCCATTCTTCTTGGCGATCCAGAACAGATCAAAGCCCGCGCCAAGGGACTCGATCTCTCACTCAGGGGCGCGAGGATTGTCAATCCGCCGACATACAATCGGCGGGGTACCTATCTCAAGCACCTGCTCGAATTGCGCTGGCGATATGGGGTGACACCCTACGAGGCGGAAGCCAAGTTGCGCAACCGGAACTACTTCTCAGCCCTGATGGTCGATATGGGGGACGCTGACGGCTATGTGGCCGGCTTGACCTGGCATTACCCGGATACAATCCGTCCCGCACTGGAGGTTATCCGCATGAAATCGGATATCAGCCGGGTCAGCGGCCTGTATATCGTGCTCACAGAGCGCAGGGTCTATTTCTTTGCCGACACGACTGTCAATATCGATCCTAACGAGGAACAACTGGCTGAGATCGCCGCCTATGCCGCTGATGCTGCTCACCGTTACGGGTTCGAGCCAAGAGTGGCGATGCTCTCGTTCTCCAATTTCGGCAGCAACAGGCACCCGTTGGCGGTCAAGATGCGCAAAGCCACCGAGCTGGCCCGGCAACTGCGGCCGGAATACATATTTGAGGGAGAAATGCAGGCCGATACCGCGCTGAACGCCGAGAAAATGGCTGAGTCTTTTCCCCTGAGCCAACTGAAGAGAGAGCCGAACGTGCTGATTTTCCCTGACCTGCAGAGCGGAAATATCAGCTACAAACTTTTGCACCATCTGGGTGGGGCGCAGATGATCGGGCCCGTGCTGATGGGCATGCGCAAACCTGTGCATGTGCTCCAGCGGGGTGACGATGTAGAGGATATCGTGAGCATGGCCGCGATCTGCGTTGTCGACGCCCAGGAGAGCCAGAGTCGAATTCCGGGGAAAAGCCGACTGTGAAGGAAAATGTGAACAGGGATAACAGAGGCGAAAAGCCGCTTATCTCGGTAGTTATTGTCAACTGGAACACCCGCGAGGAGCTCGCCCGCTGCCTCGATTCGCTTTTCAAGAACCACCCCGGGCTTGAGGTTCGGATCACAGTGGTCGATAACGCCAGCAGCGACGGCTCTGCCGGTATGCTCAGCAATGAGTTCCCCCGGATCAATCTGATCGCCAACCGGGATAACCGTGGTTTCGCAGCGGCCAACAACCAGGCGTTCGCCCAGCTTGACCGCCAGAGCCGTTTTGTCCTGGTTCTCAACCCGGATATCGTTTTTACCCGGAACACACTCCAGCCGCTGGTCGATTTCCTGCAAAGCCGTCCGGATGTCCACGTGGTGACCCCAAGGATTCTCAACCCGGACGGCAGCATTCAGCGGGGATGCCGCAGGCGTGATCCCAGGCCCTTGATGATGCTCTCAAGCTTTCTTGGCCTGAGCTGCCTTTTCCCGAAAATAAAAATTTTTTCCGGATATACTTATGGTGATATCCCTGAAGAGCTAACCCACGAGGTCGAAGCGGCAAGCGGCAGTTTTCTTTTTTTCCGGCGTGAAGTGCTGGATGGGGTCGGTGGTTTCGACGAGCGGTTTTTCCTCTATGCAGAGGACCTGGACTGGTGCCTGAGGGTGCGAAAGAAAGGTTTTTCGATTTATTATTACCCGCAAACGAGTGTGGTGCACCAGCGGGCAGCGAGCAGTGCGCAGCGTCCCCTGGCCAGGCTCTGGCACTTGCACTACACGGCATTTCTCTATATCACGAAAAACCAGAAACAAGAATACTCGATTTTTGTCCGAGCCATTCTCTATCTGGCCCTGGGTTGCCGTCTGGCTCTGATGGCTCTAATCACGCCTTTTCAACTGGTGGGGAAAGCTCCTTTCAAGGCAAAAGAAAAAAGACAAAATGCCGATATAAAAGATTGAACAGCAAACCCAGCCGGCTTGTATTATAAGTAGATGGAATAAAAAGAAAAACCGGTTTTGAAGATGAATTTTTGGAAAACCGAAAGAGTAATATACTGGTGTGTATGTTTTTCGTTGTTGCTGACAGTGGCGTTTGCGCCTTTGCTCGCCCAGCAGCAGCCTCCAGTTGAACCATCCTCCCAGGCGGACACCGCGGCGGCTGCTGATACCTCGGCCCCTCCTCCCGCGCCGGCAGCGCAACCCCCTGCCGGGCTAATACCCGTTATCAGTGAATTCGACTTCTCGATAGGCTACAATCTTAAGATCACTGTGCGCATGGCACCGGTCTACCAGGATTCTACCCTGGTGAGCGAGATTATCGCCTATCTGCCAAAGGGAAGCGTGGTCGGGGTGGTCAACGAGCTTGATAACTGGTACCAGATCGAGTTCGGTCCAGAGGAAAACCGCCAGCAGGGCTGGGTGATTTCATACGGCGTTGAGCGGACTCACGAGCTCGAATACATTGTCACCGACCGGGAGGATGTCAACCGCTGGGCCGGGCAGCGTGTGATCGTGGTTGCCGGTGAAACAACAGTGCGCGCGTTTCCCTCCGCGGCAGCGGAGATGCTGGTCAGGGCATACCGAAATGAAATATTTCCCATTGCGGGTGAGTCGCAGGACTACTACATGGTGGAACTCTCCAATAAGGTCAAAGGCTGGGTCTGGAGAGGAGATATTGAAATATATATCGAGCCGAAATACTCCAGGGATGAGGTACGCGCAATGATTCAGAACGCACGGGATCAGGAGAACAGGATCAGCGAACTAATAGATCTTATGGATGACTTGGGGAAGCGTAACAGGACAGTGGAACAGGAGCTGACAACTCTTCAGGAACTTCAGGAAAGGGCCGCAGCAGCCGCGGCAGCCGAGGCCGCAAGGTTGGAACGCAAATCCTTTTTCCAGTTCGATTCCCTTAAACAGCACACCTCCCTGCGCGCTGGTTTTCTCAAGCAGGGTTTCGGGAGCAAGCTGGGCCTGGCCTCGACCATGTTCAAGGGTATTGGTCTCAGTTACCGTTGCTCTGACCGGATGAGTCTCGATATCGGCTACCTGTTCGGCGATCCCGCTGTGAAAGAGCCGGGAGCAGAACAGGCCGCCCTGCCGGCGAGCCTGGCCGGACTGGACACCCTGTCGGTTACTGGCACTTTCTGGCAGGCGAGCCTGCGTTGCGGTATCGGCGGCCTGCCGGGAGTACCGCTGCTGAAAAACATGGACAACTACATTTGCGGTGGCGTTGGCTACCTGAGCCTCGAATCATCGGCTGCCGGGCTGACCGCCACGCAGAACCTCTGGGGAGCTGTGTTCGGCTGGGAGTTCGGCCGGATGATTTTCAACCGACTCCGGTGCGAAGCAGGCCTGCGAGTGTTTTTTACCTCCGCAGAGGTGACCGATGTGCGCCTCTCCGGTACCTCATTGCTTAAAACCGAAAAAGTATTCCTTGTCAATCCGGCCTTTTACGGGGGTGTGATTTGGCGCTTTTAAACCGTAAATGGCTTACAGCAGTCGGCTTGTGCTGTCTTCTTTGCGTTCTCGGCTGTTCGGAAGGGGACCTCACCTCCGTATCCGCAAAGCTTGTAGATACCCAGCGCCGGGCAAACCTTGCAAGAACCCAGTTGAGCGGGCTCTGGAAAGGGGAGCTATTCACGCCCGATCGTATCGGCAGCCAGTCTTTTCTGCTGATTTTTACCCAGGACGTCGGGTTTTCCCTGGACGGCAGCCTTCTTGTGGGCGAAGAGATCCGCCTTGGAGGAGTGGTCTGCCGCGATACCTTTGCCTTGGTCAACGGCATTTTTACAGATACCGAGATCCGCTTTAACATCGCCCCTTCGGCTGACGGAGCAATCGTCCTGGCCGATGGCGGTCCTGTACTTTTCACCGGGCTGCTCACCGAGAACGCATTCATGAGTGGTGAGTTCAGAGCCTCTCAAAAATTGATCGGCCTCTGGGAGGCTGTCTTCTCTAAAGAGACTCCGCCAGCAGGCGGCGGCGGGGATGGAGGAGAAACTCCCTGATAAAATTACTACAACCGCGGTTCTTAACCTTCCTGCCAAGCTCGTTTCCCTGGCAAGTTTTGCATTCCCGCCCTATCCTTAATCTTTGCTCGGCAATCCTTTTCAGTCATACAAATGGCTGATAACTAATCTCCTGAACCGATCGCTCCCCTGATTTGTGCGGATTGACACCAGAGACTCTTTGGCATATAATCAACTAATTCCAAACTCAGTCAAAACACAGCGATAAAATCCGTTGAACAACTTTCCTGCTAAAATAAACCGTTCCGGCCTTTATTTCGGAACACGAGCGCATATTACC
>Ga0114922_10002883_pt1 | contig 16073 bp, 16 predicted proteins | sample AartaG_FD_100975 | JGI IMG/M metagenome (GOLD analysis project Ga0114922, IMG submission 100975) | Deep subsurface microbial communities from Aarhus Bay to uncover new lineages of life (NeLLi) - Aarhus_00045 metaG | ecosystem: Environmental > Aquatic > Marine > Oceanic > Sediment | place...
AGCTGGAATTCGCAAGCGAGGTTCTGGATTATGTTGTGGACAAGGCCATTGAGTTCAAGCTCGGGGCACGGGGATTGCGTTCAATTTGCGAGCATATCATGATTGATGCCATGTATGAATTACCCTCAACTGCCACAAATAAGATAGCCGTTACAAAGAAATATGCGGAAGAAAAACTTGAAAAGGTAAATGTCAAAAAATTGAAGATTGCGTAAAAAATTAGTTATCAACAACATAGATTTTTTTTTATTATTATTAGAGCAAAATAGTTTGATTTTTAAATACTGAGAAATATATTTGTATCGAAATTTGACAAGATGAATCAAGTAATGTATACAATCTGGTGTTGGTGGTACAGTTCTCTCCGGAATCCGTGAGACCGCTAACCTATTGTATACCATTAAAATATAATAAACGGCCTGTCGTTCTCACGACAGGCCGTTTATTTTTAATTTAATAATGCAACTGTTATGAAGGAGTTCAAGTTTAAAACCAGCGTGAAGAAGGTCCTGTCTGATACCATTACTCCTGTTAGTATCTATATGAAGATAAGAGACCTGTACCCTAAATCTCTTTTGCTTGAGAGCTCAGATTACCGGGGTAATGAAAATAGTTATTCTTTTATTTGTATTGAACCAAAGGCTTCATATATACTTGATAACTGGCATGTCAGAGAGGAGTATCCTGACGGGGAATTCGTTGAATATGATCTGGCCGGAGAAATGAATTTTAACCGGTCTTTTAATGAATTCATCAGCCGGTTCATTCAGGAAGAGAACGGCAAACCACCGATAAACGGGTTGTTTGGTTATTCAACATATGATGCAGTCCAGTATTTTGAGTCCATTCGTTTCAATGCTCCTGTAAAGAATGCATATAAAATTCCGGATTTAAGGTATGGCATTTTTAAATATATCATTGCAATAAATCATTATCAAAATGTGCTTTATATTATAGAAAATCAATTTAATAATTCTGAAAGTCAAATTGAAAAACTGGAACTCCTGTTATACAATATGAACATTCATTCAAAAAAATTCAGTGCACATCATAATGAAGTATCAAACATCACTGATAAGCAGTATATGGAAATGGTGAAAATGGGGAAAAAACACTGTCACAGGGGTGATGTTTTTCAAATTGTGATGTCCCGGCAATTTTCCCAGCATTATGAAGGAGATGATTTTAATCTGTATCGTGCCCTGAGATCAATCAATCCATCTCCATATCTGTTCTATTTTGATTATGGAGATTACCGGATTTTCGGTTCATCGCCGGAAGCACAATTGAAAGTCAAAGCGGGAAGAGCTTATATTAATCCCATTGCCGGAACATTCAAGCGAACCGGGGATGATGCAAAGGATAAAGAATCGTCTGAACGTCTGGCCAGGGATCCGAAAGAAAATTCAGAGCACATCATGCTGGTAGATCTTGCCCGGAACGATTTGAGCCGTTACGGAAGCGATGTAAAGGTTGAAAGCTATCGTGAGATCCAGTTTTATTCGCATGTAATACATATGGTTTCAACAGTTTCAGCCAGGTTAAACCAGGGATCCAACAGTATAGATATGATGACTGCAACCTTTCCTGCCGGCACACTATCAGGTGCTCCAAAATACAAAGCAATGGAACTACTTGATAAATATGAAAATCAGGCAAGAGGATATTATGGAGGAGCGATCGGAATAATCGATTTTGATGGCACTTTCAATCATGCCATCATGATAAGAACCTTCCTGAGCAAGAATAACACGCTGTTTTATCAGGCCGGTGCAGGTATTGTCGCCGATTCAAAAGAAGAAAGTGAGCTCCAGGAAGTAAACAACAAATTAGGTGCCCTGAAAAAAGCCATTGAAATGGCACAACAATTATAACAGCAAATCATAACAAGTCATGAAGCACATACTGGTCATAGATAATTACGATTCATTTACTTACAACCTTGTTCATTACATCCGGAATCTGACCAATGATCCCATGGATGTTTTCAGGAATGATGAAATTAAGATTGATGAAATAAAAAATTTTGACAAGATTCTTTTATCACCGGGTCCGGGTATACCAACAGAGGCTGGCATCTGCCTGGATCTAATCAGAGAATATGCACCTTTAAAAAGTATCCTGGGAGTTTGTCTTGGTCACCAGGCCATTGGTGAAGCATTTGGGGGGAAACTGATAAACCTCGAAAGGGTGTATCACGGTGTTGCCACTCCTATTCGGTTACTTATTAAAGAAGAACCGCTGCACCAGGGTATTCCATCCAGGATAAATGTCGGACGGTATCATTCATGGGTTCTGGCAAAGGATGAATTACCTGATTGCTTTACCATTACTTCAGAAGATGAGTCGGGAATGGTAATGGGTATCAGTCACAAACAATTTGATGTAAGAGGTGTGCAATATCATCCTGAATCAGTTTTAACGGAATATGGTATGAAAATGATGGAAAACTGGTTAAAAATATAGTGATAAGTAAAGTACATTTAATCCAACATAAACATGAAAGACATTCTGAATTATCTTTTCGAAGGAAAAGCGCTTACCAGGGAACAAGCCAGAGAATCCCTTGCAAATTTTGCCAGTGGCACTTACAGTGAGTCTGAAATGTCTTCTTTTCTGACGGTTTTTAACATGCGTAAAATCAAACCGGAGGAATTGGCCGGCTTCAGGGATGCCATGCTCGATTTGGCCGTTCAGATTGATTTGGTAGATTATAATCTGATTGATGTTTGTGGAACAGGCGGAGATGAAAAAAATACTTTCAATATCTCTACATTGTCAGCATTTGTGGTGGCAGGTGCCGGAGCAAAAGTTGTAAAACACGGCAATTATGCTGTTTCATCACCCTGTGGATCGTCAAACATTTTTGAACATTTTGGTTATCAATTCAGTAATGATCCTTCAAAGCTTCAACAAGAAATCGAAAAAACCAACATTTGTTACCTGCATGCCCCGCTGTTTCACCCGGCAATGAAAAATATAGCTCCTGTGCGGAAAGTGCTGAAAGTAAAAACTTTTTTTAATATCCTGGGACCTATGGTAAATCCTGCTCGACCGAAAAATCAACTTATCGGAGTCTTCAGCGAAGAGGTGCAGCAGTTGTATGCTGAAGTGTATAAACAGATAGGTGTAAACCATATCATAGTTTACAGCCTGGATGGATATGATGAAATATCTCTGACCGGCGACTTCAGGTATATCTCACTGCAAAAGCAGGAACTGCTTACTCCGGATTCCCTGGGATTACTGAAGATTGATCACATCGAACTGTTTGGTGGAAATACGGTTCAGGAAGCGGCAGGTATTTTTGAAGATATTCTTTCTGGTAATGGAACTGATGCGCAGCAAAATGTAGTGGTTGCCAATTCAGCCATGGCACTGAAGTGTTATTATCCTGAAAAATCACTGGAAGACTGTATATTTATGGCCAGTGAGTCGCTTAAAAGTAAAAAGGCATATCAAACATTGAAACAGCTAATCAAAATTCAGACATAATGAAAATCAGTCCTGCAGACAGGTATGATTTACATAAAATCCTTGAACTGCAAAAAATTGCCTTTTTACAGGAGGCCAGACTTTATAACAATTTTGATATTCAGCCATTAAATCAGACAATGGAAGAAATAGAATCCGAATTCAAAACAAAAACTATCCTTAAAGCTGAGGTGAGCTCCAGAATTGTTGGTTCTGTAAGGGCTAATATCAGCGAAAATGATTGCTGGGTGAATAAACTAATGGTGCATCCCGATTACCAGGGTCAGGGTATTGGAAAAGCTTTGTTACAGGAAATCGAGAAATATTTTCCTCAGATTAAAAAATTTAAGCTTGGCACTGGCGCAAAGAGTAAATACAACATCCGGCTATATGAAAAGGCAGGTTACAGGGTAGTAAAATACGATAAATTTCACGATGGTGTTGAGGCTGTATTTATGGAAAAAACAATTAGATAAGACATGACAATACTGGAAGAGATCATAGCATATAAAATGACAGAGGTAAAAAAACTGAAAGCCAGGGTACCGTTCAGAAAGTTAGAGCAGAGTGAATCCTTTGAGAGAGAAGTTTTATCTCTGACAAAATACCTGGCAGATGCAGCAAAGACAACCATTATAGCAGAATTTAAAAGAAAATCTCCTTCAAAAGGAATGATCAACGAGCATACGGTACCTGAAGAGGTTACAAAAGGATATGAAGAAGGAGGTGCATCAGGAATTTCTGTTCTGACAGACCACAGGTTTTTTGGAGGTTCAGCAGAAGATTTGATCCAGATAAGAAAAGTTGTTTCAATACCTGTTCTCAGAAAAGACTTTACCATTGATGAATACCAGGTAATTGAGTCAAAAGCCATAGGAGCGGACGCCATTCTGCTCATTGCTGCATGTCTCTCGCATCAGCAGTTAAAAGACCTTGCAAAAACTGCAAAATCGCTTTGCCTGCAGGTAATCATGGAAGTTCACAAATCATCAGAAATTTCACTTATCAATGAGTATGTAGATATCATAGGGGTAAATAATCGTAACCTGAAAACATTCCAGGTAGATATCAATACATCTGTTGAGCTTATCAAACAGATACCTTCTGAATTTATGACAATCTCAGAAAGCGGGATTGATAGCACAGAAAATATAAAGAAACTCAGGGAATCTGGCTATGATGGATTCCTGATAGGGGAATATTTTATGAAAGAAAAGGATCCTGTGAGGGCATTTATTGAATTTATGAGGGAACTATGAATAGTGGTAAAACAAACAAAATATTCAGAACAATGAAAATTAAAGTCTGTGGCATGAGAGATAAGGAGAATATTCAGGCATTGCTTGAATTAAATCCTGACTATATTGGCTTTATCTTTTATGAAAAGTCAAAGCGATATGTGGGCGAGCATTTTGATCCTGCCATCACCGACCTTGTACCTCTACATATTGAAAAAGTAGGTGTTTTTGTGAATGCAGATCCGGATTATGTAAATCAAAAAATCAATCAACACAGACTTCATTATGCTCAGCTTCATGGCAATGAATCTCCGGGATACTGTAAAAAATTAGCAGACAGGGGCATTCAGATAATTAAAGCTTTCAGTGTGGATGATGAATTCAGCTTCACCGGAATGAATAAGTACATCGATTGTTGCCGTTATTTTCTGTTTGACACCAGAACTCATTTAATAGGAGGTTCGGGCAAAAAATTCAACTGGAAGGTGCTGGACAGTTATGCCCATTCAAAATCATTTTTTTTAAGCGGAGGTATTGGTCCGGATGATCATAGAGAAGTGGCAGGTCTGGGTCATCTGAACATTCACGCACTGGACATCAACAGCCGGTTTGAGTTTAAGCCAGGCTATAAAAATATCGACACAATTAAGAAATTTTTCGAAAAGATAAGAACAGGCAATGATGAAATATGATGTAAATCAAGACGGATTCTACGGAGAATTTGGCGGAGCTTTTGTACCCGAGATGATGTATCCCAACATCAGGGAATTACAGGACAATTATCTTGAAATTCTAGCTGATCCTGGATTTCAGAAGGAATTTCGAAATCTTTTGAAAGATTATGCAGGGAGGCCAACTCCCTTGTATCGATCTGATCGGTTATCGGAGCTATATCAAACAAATATTTATCTGAAAAGAGAAGATTTAACGCACACCGGTGCCCATAAAATCAACAATACCATCGGACAGATCCTTATTGCACAACGTCTGGGGAAGTCACGCATTATTGCTGAGACAGGAGCCGGGCAGCACGGAGTTGCAACTGCCACAGTATGTGCACTCAAAGGAATCAGGTGTGTTGTTTATATGGGCAAGCTGGACATCGAACGCCAGCAACCGAATGTTCTCCGCATGAAGATACTCGGAACTGAAGTGATTCCTGTATACAGTGGAAATATGACGCTTAAGGACGCAACCAATGAAGCCATCCGCGACTGGATTAATAATCCTGTTGACACCCATTATATCATTGGATCAGTGGTTGGGCCACACCCTTATCCTGATATGGTTACCAGGCTGCAATCGGTAATCAGTGAAGAGATGAAGTGGCAGTTGAAAGAGCACACTGGTAAAGAAGATCCTGATTACATCATTGCATGTGTTGGTGGAGGAAGCAATGCAGCGGGTGCATTTTACCATTACCTGGATAACCTGAACGTTAAGCTGATTGCAGTTGAAGCTAGTGGCAAAGGTATTGATTCAGGAGAGTCTGCTGCCACGATGGTGCTTGGCAGACCAGGTATTCTCCATGGTAGTCTTTCCATGCTGATGCAGGATGAAGACGGACAGGTTACCGAGCCATATTCTATTTCAGCGGGTCTGGACTATCCTGGTGTCGGACCGATTCATAGCTACCTGTTTAAATCAGGCAGGGCAATATTTGATCATGTTACTGATGATGAAGCACTGAAAGCAGCTTTTCAGCTGGCCAGGTTAGACGGTATAATTCCTGCCCTGGAATCGGCGCATGCACTGGCTATACTGGAAAAAATGAAGTTTAAACCAGATGATATTGTGGTGGTGAACCTTTCAGGAAGAGGAGATAAAGACCTGACAGCATATATCAGCCATATGGATTCATTGCCATAATATACAATCCTTTTTCTAATGATAACACTGAAATTACAGTAAGTATTAGATTTAATTTATCCCATCAATCATGAATCGTATAAACAACCTGTTTTCAGAGAAAGAATCAGAAATCCTTTCGGTATATTTCACGGCGGGATATCCCGGACCAGATGATACCTGTACAGTTATTAAGGCACTGGCAGATAATGGCGTTGATCTGATAGAAATCGGTATGCCATTCAGCGATCCGATGGCTGATGGTCCTGTTATTCAGCAAAGTAATGATAAAGCCCTGAAAAACGGTATGAATCTCAGGTTATTATTCAGGCAACTGGAAGGTATACGATCGGAAGTAACCATCCCTCTGATCATGATGGGTTATTTGAATCCGGTTATGCAATATGGAATAGAAAATTTTTGCAAAAAATGTAATGAACTGATGGTGGACGGAGTTATCCTTCCTGATCTGCCGTATGAGATTTATATGGAGAATTACAGGGAGGTTTTCGAGAGGTACAACCTGCATAAAATATTTCTGATTTCTCCCCAGACAAGCAAGGAGCGGATAAGGAAGATTGATGAAATCAGCAAGGGTTTCATTTACATGGTATCCTCGTCTTCCACTACCGGTATAAAAACAAAAATTGTTAAAGATCAGGAAGGCTATTTTCTGAGGTTACAGAAAATGAACCTGAAGAACCCCCGGTTGATAGGATTTGGAATTTCCAATTATGAAACCTTTCAAAGAGCTTGCAAATACGCTAACGGAGCCATTATCGGCAGTGCATTTATCAGAGCTTTGGCAGAAGAGGGGGATTTGAAAAAAAACATCAGGAGATTTGTTGAAATAATAAGAGGGGCATCAAGAATGTAATCTCTATTAGGTTGAAAATATTTCATTCTTGATAATGTTTCAGTAATCATACCGTTAAGCGACAGGCAAAAATCTTTATTATTTACCTCTCTTCCGGAACAGTTTTTGATTGCGTTCATTTCGTTCCTCAGCTTTCCTTAGCCAGTAACATCCGTCTCCGTCAGTACTGGATTTTTCCCGGCATCCGAAAATTATATTAAATCCAAAGCGAAGATTCAGGTTTTTTGTGCTCTGAGGCCAGATAAAACCCAGAATATTGTCACTTACCAGATAAAACTGAAACGGATTTCTTCCAAGCACCATTCCCACTCCAATGTTGTTTATGCTACGATGCAGATAGGACCAGCTAACAGATGTTGTAAACCAGTTATTTGGCCTCCAGATACCTGAGACTGTTAATCCTGATTGTATTTTATATTTCGTGATCCTGGCTGCCAGTAAACCATTGGCAGCCAGTTTCCTGTTAAACCGGTATGTTATTCCCAGATACAACCTTGGTGACAAAAGGTTGATATATGATTCCCGGGTAAGGGATACCTCCATCGAATCATTGACTCTGTCCCACAAATCCCATGCATAATTATCAGTGATGATAGTATCTCCAAGCGGTCCGGCATAAGGAAACTCTCCTGTAATACTGTAATTGGTGGGGTCCGAACGGTAAGGAATCAGACCCAGATCGAGCAGGCTGCCCTGTAGCGTTGTCCTTTCATCATATTGATAAATAAAACCTGCATCGATTGCAAAGCCCATGTTTCGTCTGTTAAAAATCAGTTCCAGAGGATCAGTGGAGTAATATTCACTGTTTGTCCTGAGATCACCATCTGTAGAATCCAGGCTTAGCGGCATAGAAGCGTCAAACCGGAAGTCATTGTGAAAAAGCAGGTCAAAAGTATTCTCTTCGGTAAATAATTGCACATTCTCCCTGGTGGTCTTAAAATTCAATTTACCAAAAAGAAATTTTGCCCTGATGCCATAGGTAGTATATTCATCAATGATTTTTGATATTCCAAGGCTGAATTCCCTGAAATGATTGAATTGTAATCCATTTCCTTTCAGGCTCACCCATTCACCCTCATACTGGGTGTTACCTTTGTAGGCAAGTGAGAACAGATTTTTTGTATAAAACAGGTTCAAATCATTTCTCTCTCTGATGGCAAAAGTGAAATAATATCTTCCTTTTATTTTAATCCCAATGTTCAGCAGATCCAGATATACCTCTGAACTGAAATAATTTCTTTTACTCAGTTTATCATTTATTCTAGATGCGTCAATGGAATAATCTCCCTGTGTCTGTGCATTTAACAGTTGATTCATGGTGAATCCGCTGTTGGCAACATTAACATGCAGAGAAGAGATTGCGGGCAGACCAATAAAAACTTCACATTCACTCTGAACAGCCGGATTCAGCATATTGGTCTGGGGAACATGGTGAAGAAAATAAAGCGTATGACTTTGTTGCCCGTGAGTTTTGACCAGACCAGACAAAATTACCAATAAAAGGATTCTATGCATGATCTTATCCAGCATAGCCTCTGCAATCAATATAGATCATTAAAATTATATTCCAATTCAATACGGGCACCAATATGAATCCTGAGCTCATATTCAGGATAGAACTTCACGATGCTGATATCAGGCCGGGTGGTAAGTACTTCTCCATGTATCTCGATATTTGTATAGTAACCGATATTTTCTACGGTGTTCTGGGAAGCATAAAAGTCTTTCTGAATGATGTTAGGATTGATGACAATGCCATCCTGGTCAATTGGCGCCGGGGGTATAATTTCAGGGCCATCTACAAACATAGAGTCCGCCACCCACTGGTTAATCATAAAATAAACCTGAGCCCTGGACTCTGTCGGATAACTGTTTTGAATGACTAGCCTGAACATGATTGATCTTATAGCGTCGGAGCTTCCACCATGAGCTGCGAACTCAAATTGCTTTAAATCCATCTTTTCTATAACATGTAAAACATTCGGATAGATGGTATCATTATAAGCAACTGAATCGGGCCAGGGTACTTGAACAGAATCAAGAGCTTCAAAATAATCATTGATCTGATATACCACTTCACCCATGGGCAGGGATAAACTTGAATTAATAAGCATGGAATCTGAGACCGATGTGATGTTTTCCTCAAAACATCCGGCGCATAATAATAAAACTGAGATGGGTACTATAATTCTTTGAATCATATCATATGAGATTCAATGTATTGTATCAGGCAGTGTATTATCATGATATGTATTTCCTGTGTACGATCGGAGTACCTGGAATACGGAGCCCTGATTTCAATATCGCAATTGTCTGCCATTTTGCCTCCCTCCTTACCCGTGAGAGCGACTATTTTCATTTCCCTTTTTCTGGCGGCCAGTGCTGCATTAAAGACATTTTGCGAATTACCGCTGGTACTGATGGCAAGCAGGACATCGCCAGGTTGACCGATTGCTTCAATAAATCTTGAGAAAATATTCTCAAATCCAAAGTCATTGGCAGCACATGTGATATGTGAGGGATCTGAAATAGAAATTGCAGGGATGGCCGGACGCAGTTCACGGAATAATCCTGTAAGTTCCTCTGCAAAATGCATGGCATCACTCATCGATCCCCCATTACCGCATGAAATAATTTTATGGTTATTCCTGATGCTATCAGCCATCAGCTCACCGGCCATCCTGATTTTTTCAATATTCTTTTCATCAGATGCAAAGTCATCGATCATTTTTTTTGCTTCAACAAAACTTTGCTTTATTTCTTGCATTGCACTACTTTTTGAAAGACAATTACGATGTTTAAATTAGATCCTCTAAAATAGGTTATTTTTACCTCACAAACGAAGCATATTCTTAATTATTGAATAATATGGACAAATTACGAAAAAAACTGTTTGAAATCATATTTGAGGCCGATACTTTTACCGGTAAAGCATTTGATATAAGCCTTCTGCTGATTATTCTTCTCAGCACCGTTGTTGTAATACTCGAAAGTGTTAATTCCATCAACCACTTACTGTACAATGAATTTAAGATAATTGAATGGACCGTTACAATTCTGTTTTCCATCGAATATTTGCTCAGGATTTATTCACTGAGAAAACCATCCGGTTACGTTTTCAGCTTTTTTGGGATAGTTGACTTGCTGGCAATCCTGCCTTCCTACCTGGGACTATTCTTGGTGGGTACACATAGCCTACTGATAATCAGAACACTAAGGCTGCTTCGAATTTTCAGAATCTTCAAAATCTCGCGATATCTGGATGAAGGTAAATTTCTGATAAGGGCAATATATGCGAGCCGGATTAAAATAAGTATCTTTCTTTTTGCACTGATAACCCTGATACTTATCATTGGAACAATTATGTACCTTGTTGAAGGAGAAAACTATGGCTTCACCAGTATACCAAAAAGTATTTACTGGGCTATTGTAACGATGACAACAGTTGGTTATGGCGATATAACACCTCACACTGCACTTGGCCAGTTTCTGTCGGGAATTGTTATGATTCTTGGTTATTCAATTATTGCAGTGCCTACCGGCATTGTTGGTGTAGAGCTGGCCAATTCTATCAGAAAGGCTCAAAATACCCAGGTATGTCCAAATTGTACCAAAGAGGGACATGATACCGATGCGGTATACTGTAAATATTGCGGAGCAAAGTTGAATGAATCCTGAAAATGAGTTACAGGTTTTTAATTTCAGGTCACAGGAAATAAAACCTGAAATCCGGATCTTGTGAATTGATACGATTTTTTTGCATGATTTTTGATATCACTTTATCGGGATAGTTGACTTTGTTCAATAAATAATCTCTAAATTTGTATCATAACTGTTTAAATCATGGCACTACCAAGTTTCTTTAAGCTTAATAAACATAAGGATTTCAATTATGTCCCCATTTTTTATGATAAGGAAAAAGATGAGTTCAACGAAAGAGTAAAACGCATCGAACAGGAGATGGGAATAAAAAAAGACATGGAATTCAGGTCAAGCATTAAAAGGGGTGCCATGCGTGATTATATTCAGCGCTCAAGAAAACAGGACAGATATAGTTCACTCAGACTCGTAATCATATTTATTTTCCTACTGGCGCTTGCTTATTTAATACTATTTCGATAATCAATCTTTTATGGCTGACATCATTCGGCTTCTTCCTGATTCAGTTGCCAACCAGATTGCTGCAGGTGAGGTTATTCAAAGACCCGCATCAGTTGTAAAAGAATTAATGGAAAACGCAATAGATTCGGGTAGCACTGTCATGTCGATACTGGTAAAGGATGGTGGAAAAACATCGATTCAGGTTATTGATAATGGTTGTGGAATGTCAGAAACAGATGCAAGATTAGCCTTCGAGCGCCATGCTACTTCCAAGATCAAAGAAGCCAAAGATTTATATGAAATCAGAACCATGGGATTCAGAGGAGAAGCGCTTGCATCAATTGCAGCCATTGCTGGCGTTATGGTAAAAACACGCAAATCTGAAGATGAGCTGGGTACTGAAATCCAAATAAACAATTCCCGGGTTGAGAGTCAGGAACCTGTACATTGTTCCACAGGTGCTAATTTTATTGTAAATAACCTTTTTTTCAATGTTCCTGCCAGAAGAAAATTTTTAAAAAATAGCAATACTGAATTTCGCCATATTCTGGAAGAATTTATGCGTATTGCCATATCACATCCCGACATTGAATTCGGACTCATCCATAATGATTCGGAAATCTACAAACTACCAGCGACAACTCTGAAGCAGCGCATCATTCATATTTTTGGACGTTCCATTAATGCAAATCTTATACCTGTCGAAGTTGATACCAGCATCGTTAAAATAAAAGGATTTATAGGCAGACCAGAGTTTGCCAAGAAGAAATTTGGCGAACAATTCTTTTTCATTAATAACAGGTATATGAGGCATCCATATTTTCACAGGGCAGTGGTGAATGCCTATGATAAGATTCTTCCTCCAGATCATATACCATCTTACTATATTTTTTTTGAAAGCGATCCGAAAAACATTGATGTCAACATTCATCCTACCAAAACCGAAATTAAATTCGAGGATGAAAAGGCTGTATTTCAGATTGTCACAGCTGCTGTAAGAGAGGCAATCGGTAAAACGAATATTGCACCTTCAATCAATTTTGATTCTGAAGAAAGCATTGAGATTCCTTTTATCAGAAAGAATTCAGACATCATACCTCCGGAAATACATGTAAATCAAGAATTTAATCCTTTTAATGATGAATTTCAAAACGCCCCGGAAAGCAAAACAAGCCAAAGTCAGTATAAGAATACAAGGATACCGGATTGGGAAAAATTTTATGAAGGTTTTAAATCGGAAAAAGACCATCCGGAATCTTTTAAAATAGTAGAAAAACAAGCCCAGCAATTCTTACCATCAGATAAAAATCTTCAGACAGTTACTTTTCTTCAGGTTAAAAACAGATTTATTATCACAAGTGTAAAATCTGGTGTGATGATTATCGATCAAAAGCGTGCTCATGAAAGAATTTTATATGAGAAGCTGATACATTCACTTGCCAATAATTACTCTATTGCACAGCAAACTCTTTTTCCTGAAACCATTGAGCTTGATCAGCATGACTATTCATTACTGAATGAAATATTTGATGATGTATCTGCTATTGGCTTTGACATCAGTAATTTTGGTAACGGTACTGTTGTAGTGAATGGTTGTCCGGCTGATATCAATAATCCTGAGCCAAAAGCACTTATTGAATCGATTCTTGAAGAATATCGAAATACAAAAGACGATATTAAAAAAAATACCAAAGAAAAGGTTGCCCGGTGTCTGGCCAAATCATCCGCCATTGGATATGGAGTTGCTTTGTCCATTACTGAAATGCAGGTTCTGGTTGATCAGCTCTTTGCATGTGAAAATCCAAACTACTCGCCTTCCGGTAAAAAAATAATATCTATCATGAACCTTGAGGAGATGGAAAAGAAGTTAGGATGAAAGGCATCGGCCACCGGGTATATTTGTTTCTTCGACAGGTATTAAAAAAGATAAAATCCGGCATTCTCACAAAACAATCCTATCTTTGCGGTGTTGAAAAAAGAAACTTAAGATATATGTTCAGAACAAATTTACCACCGGTGGTTAAGAACATCTTGATCATTAACATCATCGTTTTTCTTTTAGACAAAATTTTTACAGGTCTGGGATATGAGTATACACAATGGTTGGCTTTATTCACGCCAAATACAGGTTATTTCAGGCCATTCCAGCTGATCACACATATGTTTATGCATGCAGGATTTGGACATATATTCTTTAATATGTTCGGATTAATTGTCTTTGGAAGAGTCATTGAAAGCGTTTGGGGAAGCAAACGGATGTTCATTCTATTTTTTATATCCGGATTGGGCGCGGCAGGATTACAGCTTCTTGTATATATTGTAACGGATATGACTGCAGTGATGGTTGGAGCATCAGGTGCCCTTTTTGGTTTACTGGCTGCGTTTGCCCTGTTATTTCCAAATGTTGAACTGATGCTGATTTTCCTGCCGATACCGATAAAGGCAAAATACCTTGTACCGGCTTTTGCGATACTTTCATTATTCTTTGGAGTTGCAAACTTCAGTGGAGACAATATTGCCCATTTTGCACATCTTGGAGGTGCAATTTTTGGATTTTTTATCGCCTTATACTGGAAGAAAAACCAATTCAGGATTAATTAATTTTGTAGTCAGATTAGTGTAATTTGATATGGCTATTTGGGACGAAATAAAAAATTCATTCAGGCGGGGTACCATACTTACCAAACTGATATATATCAACCTGACAGTTTTCCTGGCAGTAAATATAGGCTATGTTTTCTATGCCTTATTTAATACCCTTGGAGATTCCACGGGTGATCTCAGATATTACTTTATGGAAAACTGGATCTCCTATTTAATGGTCCCTGCCAGCCTGAGTGAACTGATCCTTAAGCCATGGACACTTGCTACATATATGTTCCTGCATTTCAGCTTTCTTCATATCCTGTTCAATCTTCTCTGGTTATATGTGTTTGGAAGGATTTTTCTTCAATATCTTACTGAAAAGCAATTATTGAGTACATATATTCTTGGAGGTTTGTCTGGTGCATTTCTTTTTATTTTGTCATACAACGTTTTCCCTGGTTTGAGGTCAGCTGTTAATGTAGCTGAAATGTTGGGAGCTTCAGCAGGAGTGATGGCTGTGGCAATGGCAATTTCTTTTTATACACCAAATTATTCAATTTATTTACCCTTTATTGGTCCGGTTAAACTAAAATATATAGCTATCTTTTTTATTGTTACGGATATTCTTCAGATTGCATCATACAACGCGGGTGGACATATTGCCCATCTTGGGGGTGTCATTTATGCATATTTTTTTATATTGCAACTACAAAGAGGCAAGGACGTGGGACATGGATTTAACAGATTGATAGATAATATTGTTACCTTATTTTCAGGTCGGAGAAGAAGGATGAAAGTCACCTACAAAAAATCTGTCAAAGACATGACTGGTATGGAATACAATCGTCGTCAGGCTAAGACGCAGGCGGAGATTGATCGTATACTTGATAAGATAGCCAAGTCGGGCTATGACAGCCTGACCAAAAAAGAAAAGGAAACACTTTTTAAGATGAGTGGAAAGCATTGATGGCAGTTTTAAGTACTAATGAAATCGTTCAGGCAAATTGAAGAAACTTGTTATCAGGATTATTCTGATCATTAATATTATTATTGCAGGATTAATGATTATCTCAAGTCTGTCTGTTTATATCAGTCCTGAGAAAATATGGTACTTTGCTTTCCTTGGTCTGATATTTCCCTATATTCTTATTATTAATATCCTCTTCCTGGTTTTTTGGGTTATCATCAAAAAGCGTTTTTTTCTCATCTCTCTTCTTGTGATAATATTCAGCTGGAATAATCTGGGTAAGTTTATACAGTTTAATCTGTATAATACCAAGCCACCTGCCGATAAAGTTGTCCTAAAATTATTGTCTTACAATGTCAGGTTGTTCAACTACTATAACTGGTTACAAATCAAATCTGCACATGAAAACATACTTACTTTTATCCAGAAGGAAAATGCTGATCTGGTTTGCTTACAGGAATTTTTTACATTAGAGGACAACGAGCTTTCAGAAGATTCTATAAAAAGGTTGCTCTATCTAAATCCATACATTCACATCTACTATACAGATGTTGCGTCAAACAAAAAGAATCTGGGTATTGCAACCTATAGCTCATATCCTATTGTTAACAAAGGCGTAATAGAATTTACAGATACCAGGAATGCAAGCATATTCTCAGATATTAAGATCAATGATGACACCGTCAGGATATATAATTGTCATCTTCAATCCACACAACTTCAGAAAGAAGATTATCATTTCATCGATTCAATCATATTCAATTACAATACCAGGCGCCTCATAGAGATAAAAGATATTTCAAAAAGGTTAAAGGATGCTTATTTAAAAAGGGCCAGACAGGTGGACATCTTAAGCAATCATATTAGAAATTCACCCTATCCGAGCATGGTATGCGGTGATTTTAACGATACACCTGTATCATATACCTATAGTAAACTAAGGGGTAAACTGAAAGATGCCTACCTGGAGTCAGGTACCGGA
>Ga0114922_10002884_pt1 | contig 16068 bp, 16 predicted proteins | sample AartaG_FD_100975 | JGI IMG/M metagenome (GOLD analysis project Ga0114922, IMG submission 100975) | Deep subsurface microbial communities from Aarhus Bay to uncover new lineages of life (NeLLi) - Aarhus_00045 metaG | ecosystem: Environmental > Aquatic > Marine > Oceanic > Sediment | place...
AAAAGTTCTAAAATATTCTACTCCAAATGAGATATTTTTCAAGGAGCTTTCAAGAAAAAAAGTGGCATAATTTAATAGATTTTAGATGTGACTTTGTTGCACTTCTGATGTGAATTGGCGTTAGATAATAATATTATATCAAATGGGGATTTGAAAGTAGGTTAAAGCGTGTTTTTTAAATTGATAAAAGAGTAAGGGGATTATATCAAATGGGGATTTGAAAGTAGGTTAAAGCAGGAGAGCTTCAATGTTTATATTGATGTAGATTATATCAAATGGGGATTTGAAAGTAGGTTAAAGCATACTGAATTTCAAGTAGATAAAGATAGTAGATTATATCAAATGGGGATTTGAAAGTAGGTTAAAGCACGTATTTGGTATTTACTACATAAAGATTTATTATATCAAATGGGGATTTGAAAGTAGGTTAAAGCTATTGATGAGGGTACTAAATTTAAAGTCTATTATATCAAATGGGGATTTGAAAGTAGGTTAAAGCTTTATTTTGTGATAGTGATTCTAATGTGTTATTATATCAAATGGGGATTTGAAAGTAGGTTAAAGCCACAGTCGCGGTAGATGAGTGTACTGATACATTATATCAAATGGGGATTTGAAAGTAGGTTAAAATACTAAACATAAAGATACTTGATGAGGTATAATTGAATAAAAGTTAAATTATTACAAATATCTGATACAATATTAAAAATAAATATAGGAGAACTTGCAATGTCAATTTTAACTAAAAGTAGTATATTATTAAAATTAAAAGAGATTCAGCCTATATTTGAAAAAGAGGATATTAAACTACTTGGTTTATTTGGTTCTTATTCACGAGATGAAGCAAGAGAAGATAGTGATATAGATTTACTTATAGAAACTACGCCAGAGTTTTTAAATAGATATAAAGGTTTTAAAGCACATCTTAAATTAGATGAATTAAAAGATGAATTAAAAAAAATATTTAAAAAAGAGATTGATATAGTTGATAAGCAAGGATTAATCGACCATAATAATACATATATTTTAAATCAGGCTATATATGTATAATATTGACTAATCTTTAGACACAATTTGTTTGTATTGCTATAGTTTATTGTTAGAAATACACTTATTTAGTTTTTTATCAAATGTTTTTACTATATATTTATTTGATTTTGCACATAAAATACAATCAACAAAATCTAAGCTTTTGTTTTCAAATATTTCTAAAGAATGAATTATTATATTTTTATCATTCATAATAATATTATCATATTCTAAAATATTTATTAATGATTCTTTTATATCTTTTTTTGTAACTCTATAAACTTTTAATAATACAAATACAACTTCTGCTAAAACTTCACTAGGAACTGTACAGTTATTGTTAACAATGCAATCTTTTGAAATCTCATACATTTCAACATTATCTTTTAAAAGAAATCTTAAAATATAATTTGCATCTAAAAGAATCATTTATATTTATCCATCACATGTTGTTCCCAAGCGTTATCTTCCAAGTTCATTTTTAATGGATTTGCATATTTATTTAAACTTCCACCTAAAGTTGATATATCTTGTTTTTTAATTTCATTTACAATTTCAGGTTCATCAAGTGGAAACATTATAAATTCAACATCTTTATTTATATAACTGCTTGGTATGCTAATAGTGAAATTATTATATTGTGGTCGTATCACTTCTCTTATCATTTTTAGCTCCTATGGTTAAAAGATATTTTATTATATCTTTTAACTTATAATGAGTATATTAAACTTTTGATTTACAGCTTTATTGTTGATAAATACCAATAGTATCTATACTTCCATCTCTTTAATCTTCCAAGGTAAACCTTGAGACATCATCTCGTCCATAAACGGTTTTGAGGCAAACTCTTCTATGTTTACTGCACCTTTTAAATCCCAAGTGCCATTATAGATTAGTTTTGTTCCTATCATTGCAGGTACTCCTGTAGTATAACTTACAGCTTGTGCACCTGTTTCTTTATAACACTCTTGATGGTCACATATTTGGTAGATGTAGAATTTCTTTCCTATTCCATCTTTTATACCTTCTATTACACAACCAATATTTGTTTGTCCAATAGTTCTCTCACCCAAAGAAGCTGGGTCTGGAAGTAAAGTAGCTAAAAACTCTATAGGGATAATCTTTTGCCCTTTATGTTCAACCTCTTTGATACCTAACATACCTACATTTTGTAAGCAGTTCATATGTTGTATATAAGCATCTCCAAAAGTCATAAAAAATCTGATTCTTTTTAAACCTTTGATATTTTTACTTAAACTTTCTAACTCTTCATGGTATAAAAGATATGATGGTTTTACACCTATTTCTGGGTAGTCCCAATCTACTCTTATCTCTAAGGGTTTTGTCTCTATCCATTTCCCATCTTCCCAGTATCTACCGTTTGCACTAACTTCACGAAGATTTATCTCTGGGTTAAAGTTTGTGGCAAAAGGATATCCATGATCTCCAGCATTACAATCCATAATATCAATATACTCAATAGTATCAAGTAGGTTCTCTTGAGCATACTTACAAAATACACCAGTAACACCAGGATCAAATCCACTTCCAAGTAGGGCAGTTAGATTTTGTTTTTCAAAATCATCATTTTTTGCCCACTGCTCTTTGTATTCAAACTTTGCCTCATCTGGGTGTTCATAGTTTGCTGTATCTATGTAGTGTGTTTGTGTAGCACTACATGCATCCATGATTGTTAAATCTTGATATGGCAATGCTACATTTAAAACTACTTTAGGGTTTATCTCTTTTATAAGAGTTATAAGCGCATCTGTATCATCTGCATCAACTGTTTTTATATCTATATTTATATCTATTTTTTCTTTTATACTTTTTTGTATATTTTCACACTTAGTAAGTGTTCTACTAGCTAATGTAATATGTTCAAATGTATCTATGTTCATAGCGCATTTTGTTGTGGCAACCGTACTTACTCCACCCGCTCCAATTATCAATATACCTCTTTTACTCATAAAAAACCTTCATATTAAATTTGTACAATTATAGCATATTTACTTTAATTATGTTATATTAATTTTTAATAAAAAACAAGGGATATATAAAGATGTTTGAAGAGTTTAATTTAGATGATTTCAGTAATAGTGCAAAAGTATTAGAAGAGTTAATAAATAAGAATAAAAGTGCAATGGATAAACTACTTGAAATAGATGATAAAAACTATGCAAATTTTGTAGTTCCATATCAACAATTATCAGAAAAGTTAGAGCAGTATTGTACACCAATTTTTCATATAGATGGTGTGAAAAATAGTGAAGAGACACAAAAAGTTTATAATGAGTGTTTACCTTTAATCTCCATTTATAGTTCACAGTTAGCATCAAATGAAAAGATTTATAGTTCTTTTAAAGATATACAGTATAAGTATAATAGCTCTTTAAATGTAGAACAACAGAAAGTTTTAGAAAATGAGCTAAGAGATTTCAAACTGGGTGGTTGTGGCTTAAGTGATGAGGATAAAAAAACACTTGAAGAGATAAGTTTAGAGTTAAGTGAATTAGGAAACAATTTCTCGCAAAATTTATTAGATGCTACTAATGATTGGGAGATGATAATTGAGGATTTTGAAGAGGTAAAAGAGATACCAAAAAGTGATTTAGAGAATGCTACATTTACTGATGAAAAAGATGGTAAAACAAAATATAGATTTACACTTCAAATGCCATCATATATTGCATATACAACTTATGGGACTTCTCAAAAAAGAAGAGAAGAGATATATAAAGCATACACTACAAGAGCACCCCAAAATGGAAAGTTAATAGAAAAGATACTAATTTTAAGAGAAAAAGAGGCTAAACTTCTAGGCTTTGAGAACTATGCTCAACTATCACTTGCAACAAAAATGGCAAATAAAGAGGATGATGTATTAAACTTCTTATATGAATTAGCTAAGTACTCTAAAGATAAAGCAATTGTAGAGTTAAAAGAGGTTTCAGATTTTGCATCAAAGGATGGTATTAAAGATATTCAAAGTTTTGACTTAGGATATTATAGTCAAAAATTAAAAGAGCAAATGTACGATATAGATGAAGAGTATTATAGACCATACTTCCAAAAAGATATTGTTTTAAATGGACTTTTTGATTTTCTTGATAATACTTTTGGTATCAAATTTACAAAAGTTGAAGCATCTGCTTGGGATGAAAAAGCAGAAGTATATGATTTAAGTGAGGGTGATAAAACTGTAGCAAGGTTATATATAGATTTAGAAGCTAGAACTGATAAAAGAGGTGGTGCTTGGATGAACAACTGGCATACACATAGTGTAGTAGATGGTAAAAAAAATCTAGCAACTGCTTATATTGTATGTAACTTTCCTATATCTACGGATACTACACCTTCATTGTTAAGACATAGTGATGTTGTGACTTTGTTTCATGAGATGGGTCATGCTTTACATCATATGTTAAGTACAGTAAAAGAACCATTTGTAAGTGGTATAAATGGTGTTGCTTGGGACACTGTAGAATTTCCTTCACAGTTCTTAGAATATTTTGCATATGATAAAAAAGTTTTACAGATGTTTGCTAAACATTATGAGACAAATGAGGTGCTAAATGATGATGCTATTGCAAAGCTAATAAAAGCTAGAAATTTTCAATCTTCTTTAACAACAATGAGACAGTTAGAGTTTGCACTGTTTGATTTTAAACTACATCAAAAGTTATACAATGAGGATGATGTACAAGTGTTATTGGATGATATTAGAGATACAACATCAGTGATGAAGCCACCATCTTACAATAAGTTTCAAAATGGTTTCGCTCATATTTTTGCAGGTGGTTATGCTGCTGGATATTATAGCTATAAGTGGGCTGAAGTATTAAGTGCAGATGCTTTTTATATGTTTATTGAAAATCCAGATTCACATAAAGAGTTAGCTTTAAAATATAAAGAGATTATCTTAGGTTTAGGCGGTAGTATTGATATGAATAAATTATTTTACCAATTTACATCAAGAGATGCAGATATTAAATCTTTATTAAAAATTGATGGAATTATCAGTTAAATTTTGATAATATCACACTATATGTATGTAAGGATAAAAAATGGAAGATAATAGTACCGTAGTACAGTTAAAAAATGCACTAAATCAACTTTTAAATGCTTATGAAAGTTTAAAAGTAGAAACAGAAGAGCTAAAAGCTGATAACTCAAAAATGAGAGAAGATTTAGAAAGTTTAGAAGGTGTTAACACTGGTTTAAATGATAAACTTAGTTCTTTAAATGATACAACAAATCATCACTCTGTAGAGATGGGTGAGATGCTAGATAGAATTGAATCTATACTTGGATCAGAAGAAGATGAAACTGTAGACAGTGAAGAAGAAAATAATATATTTCCTTCAGTATCTGAAGATTTAAGTGAAGATGAAAATAGTATAGAAAATACAGAAGAACAAAATCAAACTTTTGAAGAACAATATCCTCAAGATAAAGATAATAATGAAGATAGCCAAACAAGTATACCTTTTAATAATAACAACAGCACAAAAGATATTGACCTTGGAAGAATGCAGTCACTTTTAAATGGATTTAATAATTAATTGATAATTCAATTAGAAAAAAGATCACTTTATTCTACATTTGATGTAGAAGATTTTTATGGTTTAGATAATTGTACTCAAGTTATGGCCCCATCCATGGTTGAGTACTATTTAAGTGATTTAGCATCATCATCAGATTTTACTGAATCATATATCAATAAATCAAATATTCAACAAACAATATTTTTAGAAGAGTACTCTTTATATCTTGATTATAATGATGATATATACTTAGAATTTACTCAAAAAGATGATGATTACGAAACTCAATCTCTTTGGTAATTGAATATTTAGGCTCACCTAAATAGTACCCTTGATGCCCATCGATATCTAAATCTACAACTTTTTTATATACATCTTTATTGTGAATATACTCTGCAATAGTTTTTATACCTAACTCTTGAGCAAAAGAGACTATTGTTTTAACTATGATATGGGACTTATCGTTTGTATGAATATCTTTAATAAGAGAGCCATCTATTTTTAAATAGTCTGGATTTAGTTCATGTAGGTATGTAAAGTTTGAATATCCACTACCAAAGTCATCTAAAGCAATTCTGACACCTAAAGATTTCATCTCTTTTATAAATAGTTTTACAATCTCAAAGTTTTCAATGGACTCACTCTCTAAAATCTCTAGAATAAGTTGTTTATTCATTTTTGTTGTTTTAAGTTTTTGTTTTATGTGGTCTATAATATGGGTATTTAATATATCTTCAAAAGATAAATTTATAGAAAATGAGTTTTTTTTATCTTTAAAATACTCAAATGATTTATCAATCATAGTTTTTGTAAGCTCCGTATAGTATGAAGTGTGCTTTATCTCATCAACAAAGAAAAATGGGGATATTATCTCTCCATCTTTTATAATTCTTACTAAACACTCATAAGTAACTTCATTGGATTTTACAATAGGTTGAAAAAACGGGATGAGTCTATCCTCTTTTAGTGCTGTTTTAACTAAAGTTAGTGCATCTAATGCTTTTTGATAATTCTTTTTAATTTTTAATTCAGGAGAGTATACTACAAAAGGTTGATAAGTTTTTTTTGCATATTTTAAAGTCATATCTGCATATTCAAGAAGTTTAGAGTTTTCTATATTTTCAACTATCCCAATAGTTGCAGTTAAGTTTATATCTATTGGAGTATCATTTACTACCATTTCTATAGCTTTGTTTGTTATTTTATCTAAAATTATTTGAGGTGATTGAATATCTTTGGAAATATTCTTTTGCTCAATTATTAATGCAAATTGATCTGCTGATACCCTATATGCTATATATCCTTCATCTTTAAAATTATCTAAAATAGATGCAATACTTTTTAAAACTTTATCACCAACTTTACCACCATATATATTGTTTATAGTAGAAAATCTATTTATATCCAATAGCATCATTTTTGGGTGTATATATTTAGTTATATCTTTTATAAGAGAATATCTATTTTTTAGGTTTGTAAGTGAATCATGATAATATCTTAGTTCTAGTTCATTGTTTTTGCATTTTAACTCTTTTGTTTGATCTTTAACTTTTAATTCTAAGTTGTTTTTATACTCTTGATTTTGTTTTGTTAGATAGAGTTTTTGAATAACTTTATCTATAGTTGTTACAAAACTCTTATATTCAATGGGCTTTATTATATATCCATCAATACCTAGTTTTATAGATTTTAAAAAATAAGCTATATCACTAAATGCGGTTAAAAGATTATAGGAATATCTATATCAATTTTTCTTATTTTTTTTGCCATTACTATACCATCCATCTTTGGCATAGCAATATCACTTAAAATTAGATCAATTTTTTCTTTATTATAATTTATAAACTTCTTAATCCCATCCTCCCCATTTTTTGCAAATATAACATTATTAAACATATCATTTAATATATCACTCATTACATCTCTTACTGTTATATCATCTTCAATATACAAAATATTAAGTGTTTTCTTAAACACCAAAAGGTTTTCTTTTGTCATTATTTACTCCTGTTTATCATCACTTTTATCAAATTTTATAGATACCATAGCACCATTGCATACTGTTCCATCTAAATTTATTTTTTTATAGTTTTCTATTGTTATTACACCATTCATGTTATTTTCAATAATCTCTTTAGCCATAAATAGACTTATTCCTGTACCTCTTGATTTGAATTTTGTTGTAAAGTATGGTTCAAATACTTTATTTAAAATATTCTCTTTAATTCCACCACCGTTATCTAAAATGTTGATTTTTGTTAAACTATTTTTTTTTGTAATATCTATATCGATTAGTCCATTTGATATATTATTGTTAATTATTGCATCTTTTGAATTGTTAAGTATCACCATAATTACTTGGGAAAATTCATTTCTGTATCCATTTAATATGCAATTGTCTTGAGTGTTTATTGTGATGTTTATATTATTTGTTTTAAATGTATCATCAATTAAAGTTAATGTTTCTAAAATTATATCTTTTACATTAAAATCTATTTTTTCTTTATTTGGTAAAAAGAACTTTCTAAAGTCATCTATTGTAGAACTCATATCTTGAATTGTAGTATTTATATTATTTACATAGTTATTAATAAACTTATCATCTAGTAAGTTGTTTTCATATTTTAATTGAAGACTCATAACCGAACTTCCTATGATATTAAGTGGTTGTCTCCATTGATGAGCAATATTTCCAATCATCTCACCCAAAGATGCCATTTTTGATTGTTGTATGAGAATACTATCTTTTTTTCTTATATCATCTATTTGTGTTTTTACTTTTTGTTCAAGTAGTTTAGAATCGTTATCTTTTATCAAAGCCTCTACAAATGAATTTATGATTATTTTTAATGCATCTTTCTCTAAGTAGTTCCATATTCTTTCTGTACTACAATCATCAAATCCAACAAATCCCCAAAATTTATTTTCATAAAAGATTGGCATAACTAAAATAGACTTTATATTTTGAGTTTCTAAAATATACCTTTCTGATTCTGGAAAATCTTTAATATGCCCCTCTATTGAGTTGTTTGTTGATAATATATCATTCCATCTTTTTATAGAGTTATCACTATATGGTACATTTTGTAGTTGTGGGCTTTTGATTTGTTTTGAAATACCTTTTTTAGTATATTCAAATTTTTGAGAACAAACTAACTCTTTATTTACAATATTATTTTCAAATATATAAACTCTATCTACATTTATTATTTTAAGTATCTCTTTTAATAGATACTCTACACTACTATTAAAATCTTTACTTGAGATTATATTTTTTTGTATATTAACAACTGTTTGTAAAATATCTCTATGTTTTTTTATCTCTTTACGGCGTACTATTTTTTGCTTTATATTATTTTTTATTTTATGGTCTTTTAACTTAATTACTTTTTTTAATTTATTCATAATTATATATAAAATTACGCCTAAAATAATTATAGTAATTATAGAAAATATTATAATCCTTAATGATTCTTTATATATATAGTGTCTTCTTGACTGTTCAACTATTTTTATATCTTTATTTATCTCATCAATATATATACCTGTGCCTATAATCCAAGCAAACTTTTTATGGTATTTAAAATAACTAATTTTTTCAATATTATCTTTACTATTAAGTTTATTATAGTGATATGTTACAAATGATTCACCACTTTCTCTTATATCTTTTAAAAATATTTTTCTAAACTCTTTACCTTTAGAATCTTTATAGCTATCATTTAAATATTTTCCTATCAATTCTGGTCTATTTGAGTTTATAAACATTTTAGCAAACTTATCACCACCTTTTAAATCAACCATATTTAAAACAAAAATATATCTTTTTAAATCATTTTCATCTTTTATAAACTTTGATACTAACTCTTTTTGTTTTTTTATATTGTTTGGAAAAACAGTGCTAATATGTTTTATATATTTAAATATATTTTCAATCTTTTGTTTTGAAAGCTCTTTCTCTTTTTTTATAAAGTCATTTTTTTGTTGATCTAATCGTTTGCTAGATATATCTTTAAAATTGTAGTTAGATATTATTACTATAACTATTGTAATAAATAGTGCAAATAATATTGGTACTTGCACTGTTTGTTTTAAATATTTATTTTCTTTCATAGTTTAGACCTTGTTAATGGTTATTTTAAACATAGCACCTTCGTAGCTTATACCTTTATAGTCATACTCTGAATTCTTAGCTTCAATTTTTCCATTTAATACATCTGTAACAAGTTTATATGTCATATGGAGACCCAAACCTTTTCCTTGACTTTTATGCTTTGTTGTAAAGTATGGCTCAAATATTTTTGATAAAATATTATTTGGTATACCATCTCCTGTATCCATAAACTCAATGATTACATTTTCATTTTCTATATATGCTTTTATTAAAAAGTATCTATTGTCCAAACTACAGTGTTGTATAGCATCAATGGAGTTATTAAAAATATTTATTAAACATTGTCTTAGTTCATTTGGATGACTAGCAATTTTTATATCATCTTTTATATCTAGTATTATATGAATATGATTTGTTTGTATCTCTTTATCAACTAAACTTAAAAAACTTTTTATATTATCTTTTAAATTAAATACTTTAAAAACCTTATTACCTTTTATAAAACTACTAAACTCTTCAATTGTATTTGAAAGGTAGATCACATTGTCATTTATTAAATCACAGTTACTTAATAAAAATTCATCAGTAAGATTTTGTACCTCTTTTTGTAGTTTTATTCCACTTGATGCTGTTGATATTACACTTAAAGGTTGTCTCCATTGGTGTGCTATGTTTCCTATCATTTCACTCATTGATGCTAGTTTTTCAACCTTGAAAAGTTCATCTTGAATCTTTGAGTTCTTTTTAATCTCCTCTTTTACCATCTTTTTTAATATCTCATTACTTTTGAGCTGTCTATGAATAAGTATTGTGATAGTTGTTAAAAAAAGTATTATAAATAACATTGTCATAAGTACTTGATTTTCTATTGCTTTTAGTACCTCTTGATACTCATGTGTCGTTAGATTTATACTTATTCCACCTCTTACTTGACCCTCTTTATAACCTTGCTCTTTATGGCACTCTAAACAATCTTTTGTTGTAATTAATGCACCCATATAGTTAAAGTTGTTATTTTCATCAATCTCATAAAACTCTTTACTTTTTGTTTTTTCAATATGTAATAACGCTTTTTTTTCAAAATCTGTAACTTTGTTAACTGGGTTAATTGGTTTTAAGCTAGTGATTTTAAAATGGTAATCATCATTTATAGATAGTTCAGATAGTTGTCTTGTCATCCAAGCAGGATTTACTTTAATAAGTGTCTCATTTTTATCAACTACAAGTGAGTTGTTTTTTAAATATGGATTAGGCTTTAATCCATTAATAGCTTTGACATAAACTCCACCATACTTTGCATTCCATGCTCTATTATTCACTTGATCTAAAAAGTGTGTTTGAGCTTGTTTTAGAAGTATCTGTTTTTGGAAATCTATACTTTGGGTAGTAAACTTATCAATTTGAAAGTAAAATGTGAAAATAGAGATCGCTAACGCGATATAAAGTATAATATATTTGTATATATTTTGTAGTTTCATAGCATATCCTCGAATATTAATTTAATAATAATATCACGAGAATATGTTAAAAATGTGTTATAGTGAAAAGTTTGTTAAGTTTAGTCCTCTTGATTTTCTTTAATCATCTGTGTTATTTCACTAAGAATTTCAGAACACTCCTCTTGGTCTAAGTTATTTTCTTCTATGTCTTTTAATATACCTTGAAATTCATCTCTCATCTCATGCATATTTTTAAGTTCATCATTATCTGCATCTGAAGCATTTTTATTACTAGCAATATCTTCAAATAAATCATCTATATAATCTTCAATATCTGGCAAAACAACATTTTGAACTAAATCTTTTAACTTTTTAATACATTTTTTATCCATTTTTTAATCCTTAGTTTTTATAAATTGTATTATATCAATTATTTCCCTAAATTTATTCTTTTTAGAATATCTTTCCATTTATTTAGTTCACCCCATTTAATATTTACTTTTTTATCTAAATAATTATCTTTTAAAATATAACTATTAAATTCGTTAAATACAACCTGTACTGTAAGGTCTTTTCTCTTATTTAAGTCTAATACTTTCCAACTAAGATTATCTAAAACTAAAGGGATACTTTTTGGTGTTTCAAAATAAAGCAGTACTAGATGCATGTCAGGTGTACCTTTTACTTTTACTATTGCTAAATAAAACTTCTCTTTTTTTATATTAAGTTTAACTAAAGTAAAATATTTAGTCATAGCATACTCTTCACAATCACCTCTACCATCAATTAAAAACTCTTTTGGTGTTGACCAATAGTCTAAGGCATTTTGTGATTGTATGTCGTGTTCGGGTAAAATTTTATTAATAAAACTATTTACTCTATTTAGTTTTTTTATTGTATTAAACTCTTGTGCTTCTTTTAAAAACTTATAAAACCTTTTATATCTAACTTTTATTTGCTTTTTAAAATATTTTGTATTTATAACCTTTATATCATCTTTAGTTAGTTTAAAAGGATCTACTGCAAATAAAGATGAAAATAAAATTATAGGTATTAAAATAAGTTTCATATTACTCTTTTCTAAAGTATATTGCTCTATATAACATAGGTACATAGTATAGGTTTAAAATAGTTGCCCACAGTATTCCAAACCCAAGGGCAACTGCCATTGGTTGTAAAATAAGTGATTGACCAGAAGCAAAAAATATCAATGTACTAAGCCCTAAAATAGTTGTAAGTGATGTAAGAAGAATAGGGCGTAACCGTAGAAGTGCAAACTGTTTTAACTCCTCTAAGCTTTTAGCTTTTTGGATAAAATCCATCATAATAATACCATCATTTACAATAACTCCAGCAAGTCCAACAATTCCAATAAGTCCAGGCATAGTAAGGTTTAGTCCCATTACTAAATGCCCAATAAGTACACCTAAAATAGATAAAGGAATTGTACTTAAAATAATAAATGATTTTACGATAGAATCAAACATCCAAACTAAAGAGATAAATATCAACACAAGAGCTATCACAAAAGCTTGAGCCATCTCTTCTTGTACTTTTTCATTTTCTTGTTGTTCCCCTTTTATATCAATTTTTATATCTTTATTTAAAGAGTCTAAAGTTGATTGTAGTTGAGAGTATACCTCTTCACTAGTAGTTTCATTTAAAGATGCTGTTATACTTTGTACTCTTTCACCATCCTCTTTAAAAATTTGACTAAGACTTAAATTTTTTTCAAACTCTACAATATCTTTTAATAATACTCTTTGAACACTATTTGGTATAGTTAACTCAAAAGTTTCTAAAGAGAGTTTATTGTCTTTATTTATACTTTGGAATACTATATCAACTATACCTGTATCATCGTACATCTTGCTAAACGAGCCTTTAAAATAGTATGGTTTTAGATTATTTACTATATTTGTTTCATTGAATCCTAATGATTGTCCGTAACTATTAACAGTGAATTTTAAATCGATATTTCCTAAAAGTATATCATCCGCAATATTTGTTACACCATCTATTTGAGCTAATTTTGTTTTAATAACTTTAATAGCTTTATGAACCTCATTGTTATCATCACCACTTAACGCTAACTCAATATCATACTTCACTATTCCAGCACCTGGTACATATATTTTTATCTCATCATAAGTAGATGAATTTAGCTCATCTTTTAACACTTCAGTCATCTGATTTGCTATAGTTTGAGCACTTTGTTCTCTTGTCATATCTGTTGCATCATATTTTGGACTTAAGATTGGGTTTATATATACGTCAAAAAAGTTTGAAGGAGCTCTTTCTTGAAGGTTTACAAATAGATGAAAATAAAACTCCTCATTTTGAGGTAGTTGTTTCCCATCAAGTTTTAAACCAATAACAGAACTAATAGAGTCTATCTCATTGCCTAGTTTAAAGTTATCAAGTATTTTTTTCTCTAATGCAGTAACAATATCTTCAGTTTCTAAAATACTATGACCAACACCAACAGAACCAGATATATAAACTTGTGTTGTGTCAAACTGAGGCATAAATTCAAACTTTAGTATTTTAAGTAAGCTAAATGTTGCAGTAATAATAAAACCAACTAAAATGATGATTCCTATATATTTCCATCTTAAAATAAAATCTAATATTGTTTTATAAATTTGTTTATTTTTATCCCAAAAACTATCTGACTTTTTACCATCTTTATTTGCTTTAAATGTATGTTTTGCATGTAAAGGTAAAAAGAAAAATGCTTCTATTAAAGAACTAATTAGTAATACAGAGATCATAATAGGTAAAATCCGCATAAACACACCAGTCTCACCAGTCATCATCAAAATAGGTAAAAAAGCAAATATAGTTGTAGCTGTTGCAGTTAAAACTGCTGGATACATCTCAACAGCCCCATCAATGGCTGCAGTCATTTTATCTTTACCCATCTCTATATGTCTATATATATTTTCACCAACAACAATAGCCTCATCTACAAGCATACCAAGGGCTAGTAAAGCACCTAATAGTGAAAGCATATTTAAACTATATCCTAAAGTTTGGGCACTAATTAAACCTATCATAAAACTTGTAGGTATACCAATGGCTACTACAAATGCTATTCTTGCATTTATAAAAAAGAATAGGGCGATAGATAATAATATGATTCCAAATAATATATTTGATACAACAGTATTAAGTCTGTTTTTTATCCAAACAGAGGTATCTGTATATGTGTCAAATTTTATATTTTTGTATTTTGATGATTCTTGATTTAAAATTTCTTTTATCTCTTTAACTAGAGCTATTGCATCTCCAGATGTCCCTTTGTTTATCCCTATTGATATATTTGGTTGACCATTGAAATGTGAGATATTGTTAACATCTGCCAGAGTGTATGATATATCTGCAATGTCTTTTAGATAAATCTGTTTATCACCTATTTTGATAATAGTATCTTTTAGTTTTGATAAATCTTTTTCACCGTTTTGACTACTAAGATAGTAATGCGTTCCTATATCTTTTATGATACCAGCTGGAAATATAGAACTCATTTGCGTTATAGCATTTATAACAGCACTTTTATCTAAACCAAAGCCATCTATTTTTGCCTCATCAAAAGTTATAAGTAACTCTTTGTCACTGTCACCCCAAATAGTGATACTACTTAAGTCTCCCAGATGAGTTAGTCTACTTTTTATATCATCAGCTACATCAAGAAGTTGCTCTTTTGTTCTATCACCATAAATTGCAACTGTTATTAAGGGAAAAGAGTGTGTCACCTCTTTTACTATTGGCTCTTCCATATCTGCAGGTAAGTTTGACTTTGTTTGAGAAACTATATCTTTTATATCGTCTATAACTTCACTTACTTCATACCCGCTTTTTAAATCAATCTTTATACTAAAAAAACCAGATTTTACAACAGTAGAGATAGTATCAGCTTCATTAACATTTGCTAAATCATCCTCTATTTTAGATACTGCCATAAGGTCAAGCATATCACTACTAGCCCCCACGTAAGTTCCTGTAATAGATATAGCATCAAGTGAAGATGGAGGAAATATCTCTTTTGGTATCTTAAAGTATGAAAATACAGAAAGCATAAATATAAATAGAAGTAACATATAGTTTAATATTGGTTTTTCAAGTCCGAATTTTATAATTGATTTTATCATTTGTTATTTTATCATAATTAATAAAAATAATATTTAAAAAGGTGGAGTAATTAAGTCTTCAGTAGTTTTAAACTCACTCTCATACTTTGCTAGAAAGTGTATATTTCTTGTTATTTTATTTATATTTTTTACCATTATATTCTAACCAACCACTAATATGTCGTCCTTGTGGGTCATGATGTGTCCAATGCACAACACCACCTTTTGCATTATTTTCGTATTCACCACAAAATTTTATTAAACTACCTTTTTTAAGTGAATATATTTTTGGTGCTATATCAATATTGTGGGCAATAAGTAATGTTCTTCCAGATGACTGTTTTATTATAAATCTTTGATGACGACTACCAGTATTGTCATCACTTAGTAATCTAATTACTGTTCCCGAACCACACATTTGTGTGCCAGCAAATATTTCAATACTAATGAGTAGTATTAACAGTATTTTTTTCATTTAAACTCCCATTTTATTTTTTTAGTGTATATGTTATTTTGGCTCCGTCAATAACAATAAGCTTTTCTTTAGCCATGACTTTTATGATAGCTTCTAGTTGATTTTTTACAGCCATTTGTAAATAAACCCCTTTTACTCCCATTATACCTAGGCTAGCTTAACTTTTTAGGCACTCATATTTTTCATTAAGTCAATAATTCAATTAATCTATAATACCCCAAGAAAAACAAACAACTTTTTCTAAAGTTTAATTCTCAAAAGAGTAAAATTAAACAATAAAAATGAGGGTATAAACATGAGTCGAAAAAGAACAACTTATAGCGTAGAATTC
>Ga0114922_10002885_pt1 | contig 16060 bp, 11 predicted proteins | sample AartaG_FD_100975 | JGI IMG/M metagenome (GOLD analysis project Ga0114922, IMG submission 100975) | Deep subsurface microbial communities from Aarhus Bay to uncover new lineages of life (NeLLi) - Aarhus_00045 metaG | ecosystem: Environmental > Aquatic > Marine > Oceanic > Sediment | place...
TGTTTTCTAAAATTATAAATAAATGTCTATATTCATGAAAAATTACCTTAGAGAGACTTTTATTTTTGTAATTTTAAATAAAATGCTTATTTTAATGCCAGTTATGACACAGCCTGAGATGCGGTAAGATCGGCTCGCCTGAAAGGTAAAAAATGTCGATTATAAATACGAATTACATCGAAAACGAAGTGGTCAATTGTAATGCCTGAGGAATCAATGTAAAATATTGATTTAAAAAAAGGTATCATACATATCGACATTTTTTATGAATAGTACAGGTAATGGCTAAGATAAGGAAGCTGTCAAAAAATGTGTTTCAAAAAATTGCTGCCGGTGAGGTGATCGAACGGCCGTCTTCTGTGGTAAAGGAATTGGTGGAAAATTCTCTTGATGCCGGTGCTGCTGATATCAGGGTAGAGCTTTTAAAAGGGGGGAAAGGCCTGATCCAGGTCACTGATAATGGCTGTGGTATGAGCAGGGAAGATGCCCGCTTGTGTTTTGAAAGCCATGCTACCAGCAAGATATCTAGAGAGGATGATCTGCAGCGGATTTCTACCCTGGGTTTTAGAGGCGAAGCACTGGCCAGTATATCCGCGGTTTCCCGGGTAACGCTTAAGACTTCAGAGGGGGTAGGAAAAAAAGGAACTCTTCTAATCCGGGAAGAAGGAGAACTGCAGAAGGAAGCTGATATTGCATTTCCCCGCGGTACAAGCCTGGAGGTAAAGGACCTTTTTTTTAATTTACCTGCCCGGAAAAAATTTCTCCGTTCAGAACGTGCTGAACTTAACCGGGTGATAAAATATATGACGAATGCGGCTTTATCCTACCCTGAAGTTAAGTTTTTTTTAAAACATGGTTCGCGAAAGGTTTTTGACTATCCGGCGGTTAAGAATTTAAAGGAGAGGATATTCCAGGTGCATGGAGGTACATTGTTGGAGGGCCTTGTGAAGGTTGATTTCCATAATGAAGAGCTGCGTCTTTTAGGCTTTACCTCTCGACCTCCTTCAGCCCGCGGGGACAGAAGACTTCAGCTATTTTTTGTAAACAACCGGCCGGTTAGGGACAATACCCTTCAGGCGGCCTTAAATCAGGCTTATAGGGGATTACTTGAGAAGGGGCAGTTTGCAGCAGCTTTCCTCTTTTTGGAAGTGCCGTTGACTGAAGTTGATGTTAATGTCCACCCAACCAAGGCTGAAGTCAGATTCCGTGATAACCGCTCTATTTTCCAATTTATATATAGAAGTATCGGAAATGCTGTGCTTAAAGAATTAGGAGTTAAAGAAATCTATACAGAGCAGAAGGAAGGGAAGGAACCGGCATATAAAATCCAGGAAAGGCAGCAGCCTCCACTTTTATATCATAAGGGAGAGAGTCTGACGTATTCTGGAAAACCTTTCCCGGTTCAGGAGGAAGAAAAGACCGGGCCGCATGTGCTGGGGCAGTACCTGAATTTTTATATTATAGCGGCAGATAATAAAGGGATCTTTATTATTGACCAGCACAATGCTCATGAGCGGGTCCTATTTGAAAAATACCAGCAAATTGACCGGGGAAAAAAATGGCCGTGTAAAATGGCCCTTACTCCTCTGCTTTTTGAGCTTTCTCCCTCTCAGGTAGTAAGTCTGGAGGAAAACCGGGAGTTACTGGGAGAGACTGGTTTTCGGGTGGATTCTATGGGTGGTAACAGCTATGCTTTGAAAGAATACCCGGAAATCTTTAAAGAATCAGAGGCAAAGGCTGTATTTTTTAGTATTCTCGAAGGAGTCGGTCGGGAAAAAATCGAGAAAAAAAAACACTTAATACTGGCTACAATGGCCTGTAAAACCGCTATTAAAGCAGGAGAGTCTTTATCTCTGGAAAAAATGGTTTATCTGGTAGAGGAGTTGTTTAAAACAGAAAATTCCGCCTTATGCCCCCACGGCCGTCCGATCGTTTTACGCATAACCAAACAGGAAATAGAAAAAGGGCTCAAGAGATGAAATTCTGATCTGGCTTGTGCTCGTTCAGATTTTTAACGCCATTCTTCTCCTTCAAGGAGAAGAGAGCGAAGACTGTATCCGAGCGGATTTTCCACGCTGGGGAAAATAAGCGTGTTTTCGTATCAACTGACCTGATTCTTGCTTAAGGCTTAAAAGCTAAGAAAAAATGGAGAAACTCCCTGGTTCTTTTCAGCTTGAATATTTTGGTCATTTATAAGATAATGGGGCTCCTGTTATTGCAATTATCCGGGGAGTAGCGTAGCTTGGTTTAGCGCGCCTGCTTTGGGAGCAGGAGGTCGCCGGTTCAAATCCGGCCTCCCCGATTAATTAAAAAGTGCGCCTGTAGCTCAGTCAGGATAGAGCAGCTGCCTTCTAAGCAGCGGGCCGGGGGTTCGAGTCCTCCCAGGCGCGCCAGCTAACTTACTATTAATCAATCCTTCGCAATGACAGGTGTATCAAACCTCCTTTTCCGTTTTTATCTCTAAAATCCAGAACAAGCACATCTTTTTTCCTGTTTCACCCGGGAGTGTTTCTTTGCGCCTTCTGAGGCCAGAGAAGCAAATCTTGAGAAAACTTGAGTAAAATCCAAGGGGACGCTCCCCCAGGTTGACTCAGAATCCCAATTTTGGGATAAGATCTGAATAGGCCTGCGTCGAATCTTTTTGATACGGTTGGCATAGTAGGGATTTTCTGACATAAAGGCTGACAATTTCTTTTCTCTGAATTGAGTACCCCTTTCCAAATTGGTGTCTGCGGTGAAGAAATAGAGTGAGTTTCCCCTCAATCCTCCTAGCTTGGTTTTTTTATTTCAAACCATAGCTTAGGAAAATTCAACTTCTGTCCGAACTTCGCTGAACCGACACACTCATCAAACCTTCTTCACCGAGAATGCCCTGTAACGAAGCAGATGCTGTCAGATTAGCTTGCTCCGAGAGAATAAAATGGCGATTAAAATTAAAAATAAAAACAAGAAAAAAGTTTCAATAATTATTTTTGAAAAAATCTTGCATATCATTGAAAAGAAAATAATAATAAAAACATTGCTATTTTTTATCACAGGAGGCTGATATGGCAGAGAACCAAACGATAAAACGGCGCGATTTTATAAAGCGCTCCCTCACGGCAGCAGTAGCCTTTACTATAGTCCCCCGTTATGTTCTTGGAGGGAATAACTTTCAAGCCCCCAGTGAACAATTGACGAAAGCGGTGATCGGTGTTGGCGGTATGGGAAGGGTTCACCTCCGTTATCCAGGCGCAAAACTGTTAGCAGTATGTGATGTTGATGAAAGTCATTTAAAAATTGCTAGGGAAATCGCTGGGCCTGGAGTCAAGGGCTATAAGGATTTCCGGGAAGTTTTGGAACGGCCTGATATTGATATTATTCACATCCCCACCCCCCCGCACTGGCATGCACTTATTACCATTGCAGCTGCGGAAGCTGGAAAGGATATATGGTGCGAAAAGCCTATGACCAGGACGATTGGTGAAGGCCGGGAAGTCGTCAAAGCAGTACAGAAAAATGGGAGGATATTCCGGCTTAATACCTGGTTTAGATTTAGAGACCAGTTTTACGGTTTTGGGACTACAGTTAAACCGATAAAAAAACTTGTTAAGAGCGGTATGCTTGGCTGGCCGTTAAAGGTCACTGTAAGTGGTGTGACTGGGTTTGACTGGAAATTTTACTGGAGGGGGAAAACTGACCTGACTCAGGAATCGGTTCCTCCGAAGCTGGATTATGATTTCTGGTTGGGGCCAGCACCGTATAAACCTTATCATCATCACCGGGTTCATAACACCTTTCGTGGATACTGGGATTATGACGGAGGAGGCCTGGGGGATATGGGTATGCATTACCTGGATCCAGTTCAGTATCTACTTGAAAAAGACAATACCAGCCCGGTTGAGATCGAAGCTGATTGCACCCAGCAGCATCCGGATGCCTGCGGCTCCTGGCGGCGGATCGAGCTGAAGTATTCCGATGGATGTAAGATCATACTGGATGGAGAAGAAAAGGATAAGGATGCGCCTTTTATTGAGGGGCCAAATGGAAAATTGTATAAAGGATTTAAATCCGATATTCCTGGCCTGAATAATAAACTGGCAGCCTTTCCTGATCCTGAACCACAGGAGGAAAACTTTATTGAGGCAGTAAAGACCCGGAAAAAATTTGCCCTTAATGAAGAGAATGCGCACCGGTCCTGTACTATAGTAAACCTAGCAAAAATCGCTGTGCGTCTGGGAAGACTGCTGCGTTTTGATCCGGAAAAACAGCTTTTTGTTGGAGATACAGAAGCTAATCGCCTTATCTGGCAGCCTATGCGTGCGCCCTGGTTTCTCTAAGGAAAGTTCTATGGTTCGGGAGACATTAATATGATACATAATAGAGTAAAAATACTTATATTTGCCCTGATACTGGTTTTTATCGCTTCTTCAATTGCAGATGCTGGGGAAGATGAAGGTATAAAAGTTAAGATCCTGGATGTGCTTTCTAAATTTCCCGCTCAAAATACCGCAGAAAGAGATACTCTGGCTTCTGAGATTATAAAACTGGGACCGGAGGGCATTTTGGAAACCTGCCGTCATCTGATCCCCCCGGGGGAAGGGGATGACGCCCGGGTTCGATTTGCCTTAAATGGATCTGCGGTCTATGTAAACCGCACAGGGGCTGAGAATGAACGCAGGATGTTTGCCAGAGCTCTTATCAAGGCCTTAAAAACCGCAGAAAATAATGAAGTCAAAGCTTTTTTAATTCGCCAACTTCAAATTGCCGGTAAAGTTGAGGCGGTGAAGCCACTCAGTAAATTTCTAAAAAACAAGAGATTGTGTGAGCCGGCAACGCAAGCGTTGCTTGCGATCCGTACTTCAAATGTAGAAAAAGCCCTGCTTAAAGCGCTTAGCTCTACTGGAGGGACTAACAGAATAACCCTTATTAAAGCCCTGGGTGAAATGCGCAGCCATAAGGCGGTGAAAAAAATTGTTAGATATGCCGGGATAGAGGATAAAACACTCCGGGGAGTGACTCTCTATGCTTTGGCTAATATAGGCGACCCTGTAGCTGAAGGATTACTGGACAAAGTGGCTGTAGCATCGTCGCCCTATGATAGAGCAAAGGCGCCTTCCCTTTATCTTTTATATGCACGGCGGGCTGCTGAATCCGGAAGAAAGCGAAAGTGTGTTCAAATTTGCCGGGCTTTGATAAAAAATTATACATCCCCGGATGAAAATAATATCCCCTGTGCGGCTCTCAGTTTATTGGCTGAAATCTTAGAAGGTCAGGTATTGGCAGATCTTCTTGCTGCTGTGGATAGTACTGACAAAACTTTCCGGGCGCAAGCGCTTAGACTTGCTGAAAACCAAATGTCTGAAAGTACAGCTAAAAAATGGGTTGATAAAATGGATGAGGTTTTGCCTGAGGTAAAAGCGGAAATAATCGCTATGTTTGGACGCAGTGGCGAAAAGACAGTATTACCGATTATTAAACAGGCGTTAAAAAGTAAAGATAAGATTTTACGTCTGGCGGCGATCCCAGCATATACTAAATTGGGAAGGCAGGATATCCTCATGGATTTGATTCCTCTTCTTCACAACGCTGAAACTGAGGAGCTGGCAGTTTTAAAAGACGCACTTTTAATGTTGCCAAGTCGGGAGCTGGTTTCTGCAGCTGCAAGTGTACTGGAAGAAACACCTCCTGCCGGACGTACTGTCCTTATAGAGATCCTTTCGATAAAGAAAGCAGGGGAATATGTTGATATGGTCTTTGCCCAGGCAAAAAACGAAAATGAAGATGTCAGATGGGCTTCTATCTCTGCACTTGAGAATTTAGTCGGAGAAAATGACCTGCTGCGTTTGATAGGGCTGCTTAAGGAAAGTGAAAAAGGGGCTGAAATATTACTTATCCAAAATGCTGTTGTGGTAGCTGCTAATCGTATAGCTGAACCGGAGCATAGAGCTGACTTGTTGCTTACAGCAATAGACGAAACTACCGGTTCTAACAAGGCCGATCTGATCAGGCCGTTAGCCAGGATCGGCGGAAAGAAAGCCCTCTTAAAGGTGGCAGAAGAAACAAATAATGAAGATCCGAAAGTTCAAACAGCTGCTGTTTATACTATAGCCAACTGGCCTGATTTTAACGCAACGAAAAAATTATTAAATATATGCCGGACTACAGAGGAAAAAAAGTATCTTTACTTAGCTCTTCGGGGTTATATCCGTCTGGTAAAAGAAGCAGAACTTACTCCGGAGGAGAAGTATGCTAAAATAAAGGAAACTTTCGCAATTGCTGTTGAGACAGAAGAGAAAAACCTTATATTAACGGGACTTGAGAGTATCAAGACATTGGATGCCATGAAGCAGGCAGCTCTTTTTTTAGACGAACCTGAATTGCAGGTTAAAGCCGCTTGGACAGTGGTGCGAATTGCCCTGCCCCGACCAGGAGACAGCGATGGACTGGCAGGGGCTGAGGTGATATCTGTGTTGAAAAAAGCAACGCTGTTTTTGGATGACAGTAATATGGAGGAACGGGTAAAGGAATACATTGATAAGATTATATCGACTAAGAGATAAATAGGTGCCAGATTAAACTAAAAAAAAGCATTAACAAACAGCAGATAACTTTTTATTTGAAGTCATGTAAATATTTCCGGTTTCCATTTTTTGACCCCAGCAACTGTTACCGGAGAGATGGGCTTTTTGGGCAGTTAGAGGACACCCTTAACCGTGTGGGTGTTAAGATGACACAGGAGTATGGGAAAAATTTTATTTCAATAAACCTCAGAGGCAGCTGGTTAAGGGGGATACCAATAGCTGGAGATGATCTCGATGTTTTGTTCATTGTCAAAGACATTCCTTTGGATAACAGGATAAAAATCCGGGATTTTACCCGCAGGTGCTTGAAAGAAGAGAACGAATTGTTTGATATGTGTAGAGGTAAAGTAGTCATGGGGACAAAAGTCGAGCCTATCTTATTTTTTGACCTGGATGAGGTCGGTATGACCATGAATAAGTTTATGTATGGTCTCGGGCATGTTTTAAAAAAACATGCCGGTATAGATCGAGATGATTTTCAGGATTCTTTTTTGGGCTCTATAATCACAGAAAAAAAAGCGAAATTTTTAAAGAGTGGGATACTGATCCCTTATGTAGGTTGGATATATGGGAGCGATAGGAAACATGAAGTCTTTTGTGAAATTTCAAAATATCTACCTGTGCCGCTTAAACAAACTTCTATCTATTCTAGAGCCGTGATCGAAGAGGCCAAAGAGACAATTCGCCAGGCCTTTATAGCTCGGAATCTTGTTTACCCCTCTTTGGAGATAAAGAAATTGATCGATCTATCGAGTGCTAATATTGATGATTTGAAACGAGAAGCTATGGTATTGTACAGCTCCTTGGAGCTGCTTGAAGATGTTTTTGCCAGGGCTGTGATAAATTATATCTATACCTTAACGGCTGAAGAAAAAACTCTGGGTAAAATATTGACACGGGACCGGATAAAAAAGTTTGCCTCTTCTTATGATAAGTTGGTTGATGACATATTAAAAAAGGCGGTCAGCAGGCAAACATCAGGTATTCCTGTAAATGATAAAGAATCAGGGTGATAGTAACCCCTAAGGGTGAGGTGATTAAACCGTTAATCACCTAATAAATCCTCGCTTTAGGTGATTGACTAAAATCGGCTGGTTTGCGAAAATATGATGGCATTTAGAGAAAAATCCGGAAAGATAAGCGTCTTTATTAGAGAAAACATGATATTGACAAAAAATGTTATTTTAAGTATTTTTAAGGATACCGATGGGTTCTAATTTAGGCGAGTTGCTCCTAAGAGAGAAATTATTAAATTCTGACCAGCTGCAGTCTGCCGTAGATTTCCAGAAAAAGAATGATGTTGCCATGGGAACGGCGATTGTCAGTTTAGGGTTGATATCAGAAGAAGAAATGGCCCAGGCTTTAAGCCGCCAATTAGGCTATCCGTATATAAATCTCGATCAATTCGATGTCTACCCGGATGTGATAAATTTAATCCCAGTTGAAATCGCTCACAAATACTTGATCATGCCTATTCATCGTATCCGTTCTTTCTTGACTCTTTCTATGGTGGACCCGACCGACCTTGATGTTATCGAGGATATCCGCTTTCGGACCGGTTTAAGCATTCAACCTGTCATAACTTCTGAAACCGGCATCTCAAATGCTATAAAAAAATATTACGGCGCCTCTGATTCTATGAGAGTGAAACAAATTGTTGATGAGATCGAACAAGCTGATGATACGAGTGTCAATATTATTGAAGAAGATGAGGAAGACTATGACATTGAAGAATTAGTCCATTCGACCGAAGAAGCGCCTATTATTACTCTCGTCAATACAGTTTTTATTGATGCCATAAAAAAGGGCTCCAGTGATATTCACTTTGAGCCCTATGAAAAAGCATTCCGAGTCAGGTACCGGCTTGACGGAACGTTGTATGAGATGATGAGCCTGGCCATGAAATTTAAGAACCCGGTTGTCTCGCGCGTGAAGATACTTTCCAATATGGATATCGCTGAAAAGAGACTGCCCCAGGATGGCAGGATCAAGATGAGAGTAAAAATGGAAAGTGGGGCACGGAAAGAAGTTGATATGAGGGTCTCCAGTGTTCCCACAATTTTTGGTGAGAAAATAGTTGTTCGGATTCTGGATAAAGAAATGCTCAGATTAGATATGTCTGAATTGGGTTTTGAGAAAGAGACGCTTAAGTTGCTGCATCAGTATATTGTCAGGCCGTGGGGAATCGTGCTGGTAACCGGCCCCACCGGCAGTGGTAAGACCAATACTCTTTATTCTGCGATCTCTTCTTTAAATTCGATAGATAAAAATATCATGACCGCAGAAGACCCTGTTGAGTTCTATTTAGAGGGAATCAATCAGATAAATATCAGGGAAGAAATAGGGCTGAGTTTTTCGAGCACTTTACGGAGCTTTCTGCGGCAGGACCCGGATATCATGCTAATTGGAGAGATGCGGGATCATGAAACCGTTGATATTGCTATTAAAGCAGCTCTTACCGGTCATCTTGTCTTTTCAACAGTACATACAAATGATTCTGCTAGTACTGTAACGCGTCTGGCAAATATGGATGTTGAGCCTTTTCTGATTTCTGATTCCGTCGTATTAATTATTGCCCAGAGGCTGGTAAGGAAGTTGTGCAAGAAATGCCGGGTTAAACATAATCTAACCCCGGACGCTTTGGTTGATATTGGTTTTAATGAGAAGGAAGCCCAGAAAGCAACAGTATATAAACCTGATGGTTGTAGTGATTGTAATAATACTGGATATAAAGGAAGGACTGGGCTTTTTGAAGTACTGGAAGTTTCGGAAGATATCAAGGATTTGATTTTAGCCAGATCCAATTCCAAAGATATTAAAAAGAAAGCAAGGCAACAGGGAATGACCACGCTTCGTCAAAGCGGCCTGGCTAAAATAAAAGCCGGCATAACTTCTGTTGAGGAAGTATTGCGGGAAACGGTTAAAGACTCGGAGGTATAATATGGCTATTACAATTCAGGAATTACTTAAGATTGCAGTTAAGCGAGATGCCAGTGACTTGCATATTACAACTCATATTCCCCCTCGTATTAGAATTGATGGTTCTTTAGTTACTCTCGACTATCCACCTCTGTCTCCGGCTGAGACAAAGACCTTGGCTTACAGCCTCTTGACAGACCGGCAGAAAAAACAGTTCGAAGAGAAACTTGAGCTTGATTTCTCTTTCGGAATTAAAAAGATGGGGCGTTTCCGGGGCAATATCTTTATGCAGAAAGGGGCAGTGGCTGCGACTTTTCGCAGGTTCCTGCCCACAATGTGGAGCTTTTCTCAGCTTGGCCTTCCCCAGCGGCTGGCCCAGCTCTGTTTTTTGCCCAGGGGATTGGTTTTGGTCACTGGCCCGACCGGATGCGGCAAGTCGACTTCCTTAGCCTGTTTGATAAATCATGTCAATAGCGAAAGGGCAGTGCATATTGTCACCATAGAAGATCCGATTGAATATTTTTTCACTCCAAAAAAGGCAATAATAAATCAAAGGGAACTTCTGGTTGATACGCTTAATTATCCTAATGCGCTCCGTGCCGTATTGAGGCAAGATCCTGATGTAGTTTTAGTAGGAGAGATGCGTGATTTGGAGACAGTGGAAGCATGCCTTCGGGTGGCTGAGACGGGACATTTAACTTTTTCCACCCTGCATACAAATTCCGCTGCGGAAACGATTTCCAGAATCATAGATATTTTTCCTTCCCAGTATCAATCTCAGGTCAGGATAATGCTTTCTATGAGCCTGGAAGCTGTTATTACCCAGGCCCTGTTGCCAAGAGCAGACGGTAAGGGTAGGGTTTTGGCCCTGGAATTGCTTATCCCGAATCCGGCTATCCGGAATTTGATAAGAGAAAACAAAATTCACCAGATTTATTCCTCCATGCAGATGGGCCAGGAGAAGTTCGGGATGCAGACTTTCAACCAATCACTGGCAAGTCTCTATTTAGACGGATCGATCACTTATGAGACAGCTATAAATATCACATCAAAGCCGGAAGAACTCACTGATATTATCCAAAGAAAAGAAGGCATAAAGGTTACTCGCCGGTCATTTTCGCCAAATCAATCAAGAAAAACAAAAAGGGGAATATAATGGCAGTATTTAAATGGAAGGGAAAAAATCGTTATGGAGATATTGTTGAAGGAGAGCGGAGGGCTCGTTCATCTGAGGAATTATCCCTAGTTCTGCAAAAAGAGCAGATAAAAGTTTCAGAAATCTCAAGAAAGCGAGCTGAACTACATATCCCATTTCTGGAAAAAAGGTCAGTAAAACCTAAAGAACTGGCAATTTACAGCCGCCAGCTTTCTGTATTAATCGATGCTGAACTTCCCTTGATCCAGAGTTTAAATATTCTGGCCGAGCAGACCAAAAATAAGTATTTTAAAAAAGTCATCATAAACATTCGTGAGGATGTTGAAGCAGGTTCGACCCTGAACCAGGCAAAACGAAAGTTCCCCAGAGTTTTTGATGACCTGTATTGTAATTTAGTCGCCTCCGGAGAGCAGAGCGGTTCTCTGGATATTATGTTAAGGCGGCTGGCGGAGTTTTTGGAAAAAATAGTTAAGTTAAAATCTCAAGTCAAACAGGCTATGATATATCCGTCTACGATCGTGGTTTTTGCCATAATTGTTGTGATTTTTATGATGTGGCAGGTTATACCGGTTTTTGCCAATATTTTTGTAGAACTGGGAGCAACCCTTCCCGGCTTAACTGCTTTTGTATTGGCTGTGAGCCACTTTGTCCAAAACTATATTATCTTTATATTCCTGGGGATTATAGCGCTTATCTTTTTGATCAGATTTGTCCGCAAAACAGAGAAAGGCCGCAAGATATTTGATACCATGGCTTTGAAGATGCCTTTGTTCGGTACGCTTCTGGAAAAGGTCGGTTTGTCCCGGATGACTAGGACTTTGAGCACCCTTTTATCAGGCGGAGTCCCTATGCTGGAAAGCTTAAAAGTAACTTCGACCACTTCGGGTAATGTGATTTTAGAAGACCACGTTATGCGGTCTAGGACAATGGTGGCTGAAGGGACCAGCCTTACAGATGCCTTCAAGGAAGTCGGAGCTTTTCCCTTTATGATGGTCCAGATGGTAGGAGTGGGAGAAGCGACAGGAACTCTGGATGAAATGTTGGTCAAATTAGCGGATTTTTATGATGAGGAAGTGGAAGCTTCCGTAGCCGCCCTTCTGTCCGTTCTGGAGCCGGTATTGCTTATCTTTGTAGGCGGCCTGGTCGGGATGATCGTTGTTTCCATGTACTTGCCGATATTTAGTCTGCTGTCAGAGATATAATCAGCCAAAGAAAGGTGACTGTCCCTTATGGAAACGAAAAGAAAAGATATTCTCTGGTTCATCATCCTGCGTTTGATCATCATCACTTCGATAATAGTAAGCACTTTTATTCAGTTTGAAGCTTCCGGATACCTGATCTTCTTTCCTTTGTTTTATTTAATAATCACTGCTTATTTTTTATCGCTTATATATTTAATCTTATACCATCTGGGAAAATATTATGTTTTTCAAGTCTATTTGCAGATATTTTTTGATCTCCTGTTTATTACACTTTTAGTTTATCTGGCCGGGGGCCTGAGAGGTTCCTTTTACTTTTTATATATTTTCGAGATAATAGCTGCAAGCATTGTTCTGTCCAGCCGGGCGACATATATTACGGCAGCTTTATCCAGTGTGTTTTTTGGGATTCTGGTAGATGGCATGTACTTGGGGGTTATTCCCTATTTTTATTCCGGTCAGCGGGCTGAATATTCTTTTGGCTTTGTAATCAATAATATATTTATTGCCTGGGGGGTTTTTTTCTTGGTTGCTTTTTTAATGAACTATCTGACCGGCAGTCTAAGGAAGACACGTAAACAGCTTCAGATTGCTGAGAAGGAGCTGGAGATAAAAAAGAATCTGGCTGTTGCCGGAGAGTTCTCTGCTCAGCTTGCCCATGAGATTCGCAATCCTTTAGCTGCTATCTCCGGCTCGGTTCAGGTGCTTAGAAAAGAAATAGAACTTTCCGGCGAGCAAAATAGACTAATGGACATAGTGATCGATGAGTCGCAGCGGGCATCCCAATCTATTGAACAGTTCTTAAACATGGCATCCCCCAGCAAGCAGACCTTTACAGAGCTCAACTTATCCGAGCTTATGGATGAGACCCTTACCTTGCTGCAGAGAGGAGGGGTGCTTGATAACAAATACCGGATAGAAGGAAATTATAAGTCTGCTAAACTGACATATTACGGCAGTAACAACCAGTTTAAACAGATTTTCTGGAATCTTCTCAAAAATGGGATAAAAGCTATGCCGGAAGGTGGAACTCTTAAGATTGATTTTATTAAAAAAGGAAAAGACGAGATTTCTCTGGTTTTTTCTGATAATGGCTCGGGTATGGCTAAAGAGGAAAAAGCCCGGCTTTTTGAACCGTTTTATTCCGGGTTTAAAGAAGGAAAAGGAATCGGGCTGGCGATTGTCCACCGCATTGTCGATGATTATAAAGGCAGGATCGAGGTTTTTTCCGACCCGGGAAGAGGAACCAAAATAGTCATCATACTTCCCTGGCGGAGTGCAGCTGAATTCTATAACAAACAAGGATACTAAGAGTGGATAAAATACTGATAATCGATGATGAAAAAAGTATTATTGACCTTCTCACAATAGTATTTAAAAAAGAAGGCTATTCAGTATTGTCATCCCTATCTGCACCAAGGGGGATTGAGTTGATCGACAAAGAGGATTTTGATCTGATCCTTACTGATATAAAGCTTCCCCAGCTGAGCGGTATGGATATTTTAAAGCATGTCATGGATAAAACCCCAAATACCCCAGTTATTATGATCACAGCCTATGGCACGCTAAAACAAGCGGTAGAAGCTTTTAAAAAGGGAGCTGTGGATTATGTAGTAAAGCCTTTTGATATTGAGGAGCTTAAGATAATTGTAGCCCAGGGCTTGGAAAAACGAAAACTTAAAAGGGAAAATATCAAGCTGAAACAGCAGCTCAGGGAAAAAAACAGTTTTGAAAACATAGTCGGTAAGAATAAAAAGATGAAGGAGATTTACGATTTAATTGAAAAGGTTACTGATTCGGATTCTACCATATTGATAAGCGGGGAGAGCGGCACTGGCAAAGAGATTGCCGCCCGGGCCATCCATTTTAACAGCCGCAGGCAGGAAAGGCCTTTTGTCTCGGTAAATTGCGGGGCACTGCCGGAAAATTTACTGGAGAGCGAGCTTTACGGTCATGTTAAAGGTTCTTTTACCGGGGCAATTGCCAATAAAAAAGGAATGTTTGAAACTGCTGAGAAAGGCACGATCTTTCTTGATGAGATCGGGGAATTGAGTTCATTTGCGCAGGTCAAGCTCCTTCGGACTCTCCAGGATAAAAGAATCAGGCGGGTTGGGGGGAATGATGAGATCTTGATTGATGTACGTATAATTGCTGCTACCAACCAGGAACTAAAGCAGAGACTGGATGAGGGAAAATTCCGGGAAGACTTGTTTTATCGGATAAATGTAATTTCCTTTGAGATGCCGCCTCTAAGAGAGCGCAAGGACGACATCCCCCTCCTTGTAACCCATTTTCTCGAGAAACATTGTACAAAGACAGGAAGCAAGATGAAGAGGGTTGCTCCTGAAGTTTATAATGTATTTGAATCTTATGCCTGGCCGGGCAATGTTAGAGAGCTGGAAAATATTATTGAGAGAACAGTTGCTATTGAGGAGAGGGAGACGGTAACTATGAATAGCCTTCCGGCTGAATTGCTGGCTCCCAGGAAAAAATCGCATAAAGACCTCGACTTGGAGCCTGGATTTGACCTGAATAAAACCTTGGATGAGATTTCTAAACAATATGTTGCAAGAGCCTTTGACCTTTCATCGGGAAGACTCAAAGAAGCAGCAGAGATTCTAGGAGTCAATTATCGTTCTCTGCGTTATTTGATTGAAAAGCATGGGATAAAAGCAGAAAATGAAAAATAGAGAATGAGAAGAAGTGAAATGTGAATGGGAAATTGTCAAAAATTGTCAAACAGGTGACAAATAATGCTGAATAGTGAGAAGGCTATGGGATGGAGATGTATAAGTTGCATATAATAAATAAGTTAAAAAAGATACAGCTTGGCATAAAAGTTGCTTTAGTATAGGTGTCATGAAAATATCTAGTGAAAAAAAAAGAATCACTGGAAAATAACAGGAGGATTTAAATGCTTAAAAGAGAAAAAGGTTTTACTTTGATCGAACTGCTTATTGTGGTTGCGATCATCGGTATTCTGGCCGCGCTCTTGGTCCCGAATGCGATCACAGCCATGCAGAAGGCCAAACAGAAAGGCACTATGAAGGATGTGGTGAGTATTATGACCGGGGCTATTGATTATGTTACTGACCATGGAGAGGCACCTGAAGTTGGTCGGAATGGCGCATTGGCCCAGGGTGATACATTCATTACAGATATTGCACCTTTCTATATTAAAATTTGCCCGGTCAATGATCAATGGGGAACTCCTTTTGTAGTGAATACTGGATTGACTGGTTGTGTCGCGCAAGCGGGTGTAACTGTTGCTATGGTAGGGGATGATGATGTAATAATCACCTCCTGGGGCCGTAAGGGTGAAGATGAAGGCTTTACTTTTTTGCCAGCTACCCCCGATTCGGGATTGTATGAAGTGAGTGGAATGGCTGATTTTGATAATGATCTTACAAATTGGAGCGGTTCTTGGATTCGAGCTCCTAGGGCAGGTTCTGGTAGTTAATAACACATAAGGCAGAGTTGAAAGGGTGGCTTTTGCAAAAAAAGCCACCTTTTTTTTCGCAAAAAAAGGAGTATAGATGTTTTCGGAAAGAAAAGGATTTACCCTGATAGAGCTGCTGATCGTAGTTGCGATCATCGGCATTCTGGCCAGCCTTCTTATTCCTAATGCTTTAACCGCTATGCAGAGAGCTAAGCAGAAACAGACTATGCAGGATGTTATAAGCATTGCTACGGCTTCAGTTGATTATGTCACTGACCAGGGAGAAGCGCCTGCTTCAGGTAATCAGTCTGGAGCTCTTTCATCCGGCTGTAGTTTTGCGTCACTGATTGCACCCATGTATATAAAATCCTGCCCCATAAATGACCAGTGGGGATTTGCTTTCCGGGTTTATACAGGTTCAGCCTGCGCCTCGGTTTATGGAATTGAGGAAGAGGATATTTCAGAAGATGATGTCCTGATAGCCTCCCAGGGTCACCATGGAGAGGATGACGGCTGGACCTTTGATAAATCCAATTCAGATGCCGGGCTTTATATGCCCAGCTCTATAAAATCTTTCGAGAATGATTTGATCAATATAAACGGTTCCTGGATCAGGGGACCGAGAATGGGAGCTGACGGCTCCTAATCCCTCATCCCACCTTCCCCCATTTTTTCTAAGCATCTGAGCATTAGGCAAGAATCAGGTCAGTTGATACGAAAACACGCGGATTTTCCCCAGCGAGGAAAATCCGCTCGGATACAGTCTTCGCTCTCTTCTCCTTAA
>Ga0114922_10002886_pt1 | contig 16059 bp, 17 predicted proteins | sample AartaG_FD_100975 | JGI IMG/M metagenome (GOLD analysis project Ga0114922, IMG submission 100975) | Deep subsurface microbial communities from Aarhus Bay to uncover new lineages of life (NeLLi) - Aarhus_00045 metaG | ecosystem: Environmental > Aquatic > Marine > Oceanic > Sediment | place...
ACATGGGGTTGAGGGCCGAATATTTTGTCGAGAGCGAATTGTTCAGGGGCACGCTTTCCCTGGGATTTTGGCCTTCCTCAGACAAATTTTTGCTTGCCCAGATCGTGCATGATCCCTGGCAGGATAAATTTACCTATTCTGCCCAAGGAGGGATCCGTTGGGGTGTTCTAGCCCCACGGGCCGGGATCATGGAGTCAAAGTTCGGTATCGGATTGGATTTATATGCGTTTAAAGACAGGGTGATATTCACGCTCGAAGGATTTGATTTTAATCGCGAACCACACCCTCATTTTCGGGCTTGGACAAGCCTGGTTGCCTCCAAGTATGTTCACATCCTTCTGGGGCTGAGTGATTTTACGTTATCAAAAAACAGAGAATTTTACTTTGGCATGAGATTTGGATTTTGATGAAGAGCAAAGCCGTATTTATCTGTCAACATTGCGGATTCAATTCACCGAAATGGCTTGGGAGATGTCCCAGTTGTGGGGAGTGGAACTCTCTGATCGAAGAGATCGCAGAGGAGAGCCAGGCAGACTATTCTTTTCCTCCTTCGGAACCCCTGCTCTACAAGGAAATCAAGGGAGCGAAAAAAAAGAGGGCAGAAACAGGCATCCAAGAGTTGGATCGTGTTCTTGGAGGAGGGGTCGTTCTGGGCTCGCTGGTGTTGATAGGGGGGGAGCCAGGAATAGGCAAATCTACCCTGATACTCCAGGTGAGTCGAGATTTTTGCACCAAAGGGGAAAAAGTACTGTATGTTTCAGGGGAGGAATCCCTGGAACAGATTAAAATGCGAGGAGATCGGTTGGGGATATCGAACGGCGATCTGTATCTTTTGGCAGAAACGAATCTTGAGAGAATTATTTCCCAAGCTGAAAAGCTGAGGCCTCAGATATTCGTGATGGACTCGGTCCAGACCATATATTCTTCCAAGCTCTCATCCAGCCCAGGCACCATTAGCCAGGTAAGGGAAGTCACCAACCAGATATTCCGGTTTGCCAAGAGAAACCAAATTTCTTCTTTCCTGATAGGACACATAACCAAAGATGGATCCTTGGCCGGCCCAAAATCTCTGGAGCACATGGTGGACGTGGTGCTGTATTTTGAGGGAGAAAGGGATCACAGCTACAGGGTGTTGCGGGCCCTGAAGAACAGGTACGGCTCCATCTCCGAGCTAGCCATCTTTGAAATGGGATCCCAAGGTCTTCAAGCCATAGCCAACCCGTCGGCCTTTTTCCTGAAGGAAAGGCCAAAGGATGAGACCGGAAGTGTGGTGGCCTGTACGATCAAAGGATCACGGCCGCTTTTGGCTGAGATACAAGCCCTCGTTTCTCCCAGCCTTTTTTCTGGGAATCCCAGGAGGATGACCATCGGGTTGGATCATTTCCGCACCACCATGTTGCTGGCTATCATCGAGAGAAAGCTAGGCTTTGGATTTGCAGGAGAGGATATTTATTTGAACGTGGCTGGGGGCTTGACCCTGGATGAGCCGGCGGTAGACCTCGCCGCCATGATGGCGGTTGTCTCCTGTTTGAAGAACAAAGCCATCCCGCCGGATTTTGCCCTTTTTGGTGAAGTGGGGCTAAGCGGGGAGGTGCGTTCTGTCAACCAACCCTTAGCCAGGATCAAGGAGGCCGTGTCCTTGGGCTTCAATACGGTCGTCCTTCCCAAAGGGAATCTTTTGCAGTTGGAAAAAAATGATATTGCCGGGGTGGATCTGGCTGGGGTGGGCAACATAAAGGAAGCGTTGGGCATTATATTTTAATATTTTAATAAAAGGTTTTAAAAATGGGTGTTTTAATATTTCGATTACTCGTTGTCGTCATCATTTCAGCCGCGGGGTACTTTTTCCCGCCGTTCCAAATTCCCCCAAATTATGGCATTCTGACTGGTTTTATTTTGAGTGTTGTTTTCATCTATCTCGAGACACGGATCAGAAAAAGTCAGTTTAAGATCATTTGGAGCAGCACGCTGGGAACCTTCGCAGGTGTGTTGATCGGCTGGGGTTTGGGAACGATCTACCAGAGCATCGCTCAGGAGGAGAGCGCCACCACATTCATCAGGATCTTATTCTTGGTGATCATGCCTTATATCGGATTTTTGGTCGGCTCCCGAAAACCTGAGTGGCTCGATCCTCCATTTCTTGCCCGTTTTTTCAAAGAGGAAATGACGGGGAAAAGTTACAAGATCCTGGATACAAGTGTGATCATCGATGGCCGGATCTCCGATATCTGTGACACGGAATTCATCGAAGGCGATCTGGTCGTTCCTCAGTTTATACTCAAAGAGCTGCAACTTGTGGCGGATTCAGCTGACAGTGTCAAGAGACAGAGAGGAAGGCGTGGCTTGGATGTTTTGGATCAACTCCAAAAGTCTTCCAGGGTTTCGGTCGTGATAACCGAGGTGGATTTCCCTGAAGTTCCGGATGTGGATTCCAAGCTGATCGAATTGGCCAAACATATGGATGCCAAAATCATCACCAATGATTTCAACCTGAATAAGATCGCACAATTACAGGGCGTTGCCGTCCTTAATATCAATGAATTGGCCAATGCCCTAAAACCGGTCGTGCTTCCTGGAGAGATGATCAATGTTTTTATCCTCAAGGAGGGAAAAGAAAAGGACCAAGGGGTGGCCTATCTGGATGATGGAACCATGGTGGTCGTCGATAACTCCCGCAAGATGATCGGGCAAAATGTTGAGATCACGGTGACCTCTGTTCTCCAGACTACAGTAGGAAAAATGATCTTCGGGCGTTATAACGAAGTAGACTCCGAATGAATAAGGTTTCGGCGATTATCGTTGCCGCAGGAGAAGGAAAGCGGTTTGGTGCGGCCAAACAGTTTGCTCAGATTAAGGGGAAAACGGTCTTAGACTGGAGCCTGGAAAAATTTGAGGATCATGAATCGATCGACAGTATTATCCTTGTGCTGGGGCAGGATCACACGGGAAATGAATATCTCCGCAGATACGGAAAGATAGCTGCAATCGCTAAGGGGGGAGAAAGAAGGCAAGACTCCGTCTACTCTGGACTGAGCTGTGTGGATGCGCGTGAAACAGAGATTGTCCTCGTCCACGATGGTGTGCGGCCTCTGGTCGGAAAAGGCCTGATCGAAAGGATCATCGACACAACAAGGGCTAAGGGAGCTGTTGTTCCGGTCGTTCCGGTTGAAGATACGATCAAGCGCGTGGAGGGGCAAAAGGTTCTCCACACAGAGGACAGAAAACATTTTTTCAGGGCCCAAACGCCTCAGGGATTTTTCTGCGCCCTGCTCAAAGAAGCGTTCGCCCATGCGATGCAAAAACCTTTCGATGGGACGGATGAGGCGGCTCTTGTGGAAAGGATGGGAAGGGATGTGTTCGTCATTCCTGGAGACCGGAGAAATTTGAAAATAACGACCGAACAAGACCTGCAACTGGTGGAGGCATTGATTGAAGATTAAAATCGGGATAGGTTATGACATCCATCGGCTTCAGACTGGAAAAAAGCTCTTTCTTGGAGGCGTAGATATTCCGTTTTCTAAGGGGTCGATCGGACATTCTGATGGAGATTGTCTGGTACACGCCATCATCGATGCATTGCTGGGAGCCCTAGGGGAGGGGGATATCGGGCAACTTTTTCCCGACACCGATCAGCGGTATCGGAATATTCGAAGCACAAAATTATTGGAAATCGTCATGGACCGCATTCGGGATAATAACGGACGTATTCATCATATAGATTGCATCATCGTCGCGGAATCTCCCAAGATCGGACCGCATATTCCAAGGATAAAACAGGCCCTATGTCCCATCCTGGAAATAGAGACCAACGATCTTGGCATCAAGGCTAAAACCAACGAGGGGATCGGACCTGTAGGACAAGGGGATGCGATAGCTGTCATGGCGCAAGCGCTTCTTGAATTGTAAAAAAACGGCTTCAAGCCCCAAGGGATTCGGAAAATCGGCACATGAAGATTTATCCAATGACGTGATGAACCGGGGAATCTACCAAGTCCTGTTTCCCGATCTTGACCATCTCCACCGTTGCTGATGAGATCAGGTTAAAACCTAAAAAAGTCAGCACAATCGCTACAACCAGAATGACGGCCTTTGTCTTGAGTTTCATTATATGTTCTCCTCTGTTTATTATTGTCATTTCGTAACTTCATATATACGTAGATCAGACCGAAATAGTTGCCTGTTTTTGAAAAAAATAATTAATTTTATAGAATTAGTAGGCATTCATCGATTGGAGATTCTTATTTCAATTAGGTAGTTGGGTTTTAGAGCAAAATAGTTTAATATTATCAGCGATGGAAAAGGTCAGAGTCCGATTTGCGCCCAGCCCCACTGGGTTTTTGCATGTGGGAAATGCTAGGACAGCTCTGTTCAACTGGCTGTTTGCTCGCCAGCAAAGAGGGACCTTTATCCTGAGGATCGAGGATACGGATATCGAGCGGTCCGTGTTGGAGTATGAGGAAAAATTAAAGGAAGACCTGCTTTGGCTTGGATTGGATTGGGATGAAGGCCCGGATGCCGGGGGGGCGTTCGGCCCCTACAGACAATCTCTCAGGCTGGGCATATACCAAGATTATACGCAGAGGCTTCTGGAAGAAGGAAAGGCTTACCACTGCTTTTGCTCGCCGGAAGATCTGGAAATGGAAAGAAAAAAGGCGCTGGAAAGAGATGGGGTGGCTATTTATAGCGGGAAATGTGCAGAGATTCCTTATGAGAAGGCTTTCCAACGGCTTCGTGATGGTGAAAAGGCCGCAGTGAGGTTGCGAACTCCGGATCGAGGAGAATTGGCATTCCAAGATATTGTGCGGGGTGGACTCCAGTTCGATCTTGGCCTGATAGGAGACTCGATCATTGTCCGGTCCAATGGGCACGCTGCTTATAATTTTGCCGTTGTTGTGGACGATTCCCTGATGAAGATCACCCATGTGATTAGAGGGGAGGATCATCTGTCCAACACTCCTCGCCAAATTCTTTTATACCGGGCGTTATCTTTGGTCCCCCCGAAGTTCGCCCATCTTTCTATGGTGATGGGAAAGGACAATGCTCGGTTGAGCAAACGGCATGGGGCCACCGCCGTTGACCAGTTTCGGAAGGATGGCCTGCTCGCATCGGCCTTGTTCAATTATCTGGCTCTCTTGGGGTGGGCACCTCCCGAAGATAAGGAGGTTTTATCTCAGGAAGAGCTGGTCCACTTTTTTAACCTGAACAGGGTGAGTCGGTCAGCCGCCATTTTTGATTATGACAAACTGTATTGGATCAACCGCCAGCATGCAAGAGCCCTCCCCGTGCGAAAAATGGCGGAGATGGCCTACCCTCATATGAGCGCAGCAGGGCTTATGCCCGAAACGATGACAGATGCTCATTGGGATTGGCTAGAAAAAGTTGTGGAGACCTTTATTGAACGTGTGGACACACTGGTGGACTTTCCTCCTCAAATTGCCTTCTTGTTCGACTATTCTCCCATGGAGATGAACGAGGAGATCAAACTGGAAATGGAAGGAGAGTGCGCATCTAAAGTCTTGGACCAGTTTGAGAAAAAGATCAAAAACACCGAACGTTTCGATTATGATCGGTTCGTTGTGTTTACCCAAGAAATCAAACAGGAAACGGGCTGCAAGGGAAAAGATTTGTATCACCCCCTACGGATCGCTCTGACGACCCAGAGTTCGGGTTTAGATTTGGACAAGTTCATTCCCCTGGTGGAAGAGGGTGCCAAGCTGGAGCTGCCCCGATCGCTGTTGAACTGCGCCCAGCGGATTTCCGAGATGATGAGTTATTTGAAACGACACCCTCAATAACCGAACGAGGAGTAAGAACGATGAAGGACTTTATCCGGACGATCATAGATAAAGACCGGAAAGAAGGCAAAAATCTAGGGCGCGTCCACACCCGTTTTCCCCCAGAACCGAACGGATATCTTCATATCGGACATGCTAAATCCATTTGCTTGAATTTTGGGCTTGCGGCCGAATATCAAGGACTTTGCAACCTGCGGTTCGATGATACAAATCCGATCAAAGAAGAAATGGAATATGTGGAATCCATCAAACAAGACATCCATTGGCTTGGATTCGATTGGGAAGACCGTCTTTTTTTCGCTTCCGACTATTTCGAAACACTGTATGATTATGCCCTCCAACTGGTTAAAAAAGGAAAGGCCTATGTGTGCGACCTGAGTGCGGATGAGATCAGAGCGCACAGGGGAACCTTGACAGAGCCGGGAAAAAATAGCCCTCACCGCAACAGGGCGGTAGAAGAAAACCTGGACCTTTTAGAGCACATGCGCGCGGGCGAATACCCGGATGGTTCCAGAACGCTTAGGGCCAAAATAGACATGGCTTCTCCGAATTTAAATATGCGGGATCCCGTCATGTACCGGATACTGCGGGCAGCGCACCACAGGACTGGAGATGATTGGTGTATCTATCCCACCTACGATTGGGCTCATGGACAGTCCGATTCCATCGAAGGCATTACCCATTCCATCTGCACTTTGGAGTTCGAGGACCATCGCCCTTTGTACAACTGGTTTCTCGAGCAGCTGGAAGTCCATCATCCGCAGCAGATCGAATTCGCTCGCCTGAACCTGACATACACGGTTATGAGCAAGCGGAAGCTTCTGCAACTTGTGGATAAAGATCTTGTGAACGGCTGGAGCGATCCCAGGATGCCGACCTTATCGGGTTTGCGCCGGCGGGGTTATACTCCGGAATCCATCCGGATTTTTTGTGACCGCATCGGATTGGCAAAAAGGGAGAGCACTGTGGATATCGCTCTTCTGGAGCACTGCCTGCGCGAGCACCTGAATAAAATTACCCCGAGGGTTATGGCGGTCTTGCGACCTTTGAGAGTGATCATCGAGAACTATCCCGAAGGGCAAGTCGAGATGCTGGAGGCCGAGAACAATCCCGAAGATCCAGGTATGGGGAAACGAATTATCCCTTTTTCCCGCGAGATTTACATCGAACAGGATGATTTCCGGGAAGATCCTCCGCGAAAGTTTTTCCGATTGGCCCCTGGACGAGAAGCCAGGCTCAAGCATGCGTATTATGTAAAGTGTGAAAAGGTGGTGAAAAACCCGCAAACAGGAGAAATCGTCGAACTGAGGTGTACTTATGATCCGGAAACAAAAGGAGGCTGGTCCAAGGATGGCCGGATGGTCAGGGGCACTCTTCACTGGGTTTCTGCTCCCCAGGCGATCACAGCTGAAGTCCGGCTTTATGATTCTCTGTTTTCCAAAGAGGATCCGACCGAAGAAGCTGATGGGAAGGACTGGCACAGTGCACTGAATCCCAAATCTCTCGAGATTTTGAATGATTGTCAGGTGGAGCCCAGTTTGGCCGAAGCCAATTCGGGGGATTGGTTCCAATTCCTCAGAAAAGGATATTTTTGCCTGGATTCCGAAGATTCCACCCTGGAAAAACCTGTGTTCAACCGAACGGCAACTCTCCGGGACACGTGGGCCAAAATCGAAAAAGCTCAAAAGAAAGAATCTCCTTAGGACTTCGAAGGGGGAAAGGATTCAACAAAAGGAAAAAATCAGCCGCCTGAATCCCCTGTTGGAGGCGGTCCGCTACTCTCCGGAGCGCGTGAACAAAATCCTCATCCAAGATGGCGCCACAAAGGGCAAGATTGCTGAAATTGTCCGATGGGCCAAAAAAAATCGCATCCCGTTTTTTTATTCACCCCAAAAAAAATTGAACGCTATCGATCCACACCATCAGGGAGCGATCGCTCTTCTGGCGGCCAAGGCATACGCAAGATTGGATTCGATCCTTCAGTCGACGAAAACTCCATTTTTATTGCTTTTAGACAGTATCGAAGACCCCCAGAATTTGGGTGCCATCATCCGTACGGCAGAAGCTGCTGGCGTGGATGGGATCGTCATTCCGGAGCGACGGTCTGTTCTTTTGACCGAAACGGTTGCCTCTGTGGCGTCAGGAGCCCTAGAACATGTGAATGTGGCAAGGGTGAAAAATATGACCAGGGCCATGGAAGAATTAAAAAACCTGGGAGTGTGGTTGATAGGCGCTGAAGGAGGGAAGCAAGGACTCTGGCATGATTTTGATTACTCTCTTCCCGTAGCACTCGTTTTCGGCTCGGAAGGCAAGGGTATGCGGCCTTTGGTCGAGCAGAAATGCGACTTGGTTTTATCCATCCCGCTTCTCGGGGAAATAAACTCTCTCAACGTGGCCGCCGCCGCTGCCATATTTATGTATGAAGTTGTTCGGCAAAGAAAGGTCATCTGTGAATGAATAAAACAAGAAACAAAGACGTATATAAAAAGAGGAAAAACGAAATGGCAGAAGAAGCGGCTATACAGAAGGATCGGATTTTTCCCGGCGAAAACATTCATGCGAAGGTGAACAAAGAGCCTTCGGAAAGTGAACTTCTCGTGTTAGTGCAGAAAGGAGACAAAGAGGCTTATGGTGTGGTCGTGAAAAGGTATATGCATTCGGCTTATTATATTGCCCTGGGTTTTGTCCATAATCAGCAGGATGCCCTTGATGTATCCCAGGATGCCTTCATCAAGGCATTCCGCAAGATCAATATGTTCGATACCCGCATGCCTTTTTTTCCTTGGTTCTATCGGTTGCTGAGAAATCTCTGTATCGATCACCTGAAGCGCAAAAACCGCACGCGTGCGATTCCTCTGGAGGATATTCATGTCCTCGCAAAAGAAAAAGAAGATCGGGAACTGAGAGAAACTTTGTGGAAAGGTATAGAAAAGCTTCCTTTCGAGCAAAGAGAGATCATCATTCTTCGTTATTTTCAGCAGCTTTCCTATGCAGAGATAGCCGAGATTATCGGGAAACCCCTCGGAACGGTGATGTCCTCCCTGTTTTATGCGAAGAAAAAGCTCAGGGAGATCATCGGAGAATATTTGGGTCTTGAATAGAGGATAAATCAGGAGATATCCATGGATCATCAAAAAATAAAAGAACTCATTTCTTCCTATCATGACGGCGAGTTGAACGATAAAAACAAACAGATCGTGGATGAACACCTGAAGATGTGCACGGAATGTCAAAGAGAATTCGAAGAAATGGGAAAATTCGAGGAGGTGATGGGAAAGATGCAATTTAAAAAACCTCAGAAAGAAATGTGGCAGGTTTACTGGAGTACGGTCTATAATCGGCTGGAACGCAGGATTGGGTGGATTCTTCTTTCGATCGGTGGTATGATTTTATTGTTTTTTGGTGGCTATAAAGTCCTGGAAGGAATCATCCAGGATTCCTCCACTCCGCTCCTGCTTAAGATCGGAATCCTTGCCGTTTTGGGTGGGGTGGTTGTCCTGTTGGTATCCCTTCTCAGAGAACAGATCTTTGTCCACAAGAGGGAAAGATACAAGGAGGTCGAGAAATGATTCTTGTTAATACGGAGCTTATCCCGGGAAAAACCATAAAAAAAACGTTGGGGCTGTGTCGGGGAAATACGATCCGAGCACGCCATATTGGACGCGACATCTCTGCAGCCCTCAAGAATATCGTCGGAGGGGAGATTCGTGATTACACCAAGATGATGGCCGAATCCCGCGAGCAGGCGTTGGACCGCATGGTTGAAGAAGCCGAAGGACTGGGAGCCAACGCCATCATCAACATCCGTTTCTCCACATCGATGATCATGCAGAGCGCTTCAGAGATCCTCGCATATGGAACGGCTGTCGTCGTGGAATAGCACTTCCATTCGAAAAAACGCTGCCTTTTGTTTCCTCCTTCTGCTGATCGTCTCTTTTCCCGCCCCCTTTGCAGGAGGATTTTCCGCTGGTTCGGAGACGGGGACCCTGTCCATCTATTTTATGCAGGAACAGGTGGGATATGAAGAGTATTCCTGGGAAGAAGATGATATGGGTTATACCTTGACTGTGAAAGGGCGGATGACCGAACCCATCGCCATCGAGGTCGAGAGACTGGTTATCCGCTTGGATAAAAGTTTTATTCCCAAAAGTTATCTTTTCAAGGGGCGGGTCGGCGGTGTGATCCAAGATATCCGGAGTGTTTTTATGGATGGCAAAGTGGAAAGCACCAAACGCGTGGCAGGTCAAGAAAGAACAGATTCGGCTGAAATCAAAAGAGATGCCGTTCTTCTTCCCAACCCTATTTTTTCTCCATATATGGTTTTAACGAAAAAATATCTTTGCGGCCTTCAGGAAGCCACCGCGGTTTCTGCTTATATCATACCCCAGATGGAAGTGTCGGCAACCCTCCAGCCAAAACAGGATTCTCCCTGTCATTTTGTTCTGATATTGGGGCCGACAGAGGTCGAGATCAGCTCAAATGAGGATGGGATCCTCAATGGATTGGATATCCCCTCACAGAGCATAAAAGTCGTCCGGACAAAGGTCGGGGTGCCTACCCGATAAATCCCTTGAATCCATTGCATAGAAAAAGTTGCCAGCCTGCTTTTTTTTCTATAGAATAATCGAGGAAATTCATACATTCCAATCAATTAGTCATGAAAGAAACGAAAGATTTTTATCAAATGGAGAAGGGTATCGTTGCCCTCAAGGCGGAAATTGATCGAGTTCAGGAATCGGACGATCCGGACAAAAAAAAGAAGATCGAAAAACTAAGAGCCAAGATCGAGGAAGAATGGGCTCAGATCAACGCCAACCTCTCCCCTATCCATATCGTGCAGATCGCCCGCCACCCGAAAAGACCCTATACGTTGGATTATCTGGAATCCCTCACGACCGATTTCATCGAGATCCATGGGGATCGTCGGGCAGGTGATGATCCTGCCCTTGTGGCTGGTTTGGGTTTTTTCCATGGACGGACAGCCGCATTCATCGGCCATCAGAAGGGACGCACCACAAGAGAAAGATTGGCCAGAAATTTCGGTCAGCCCAATCCAGAGGGATACCGAAAGGCTTTGAGAGTGATGAAGATGGCGGAAAAGTTCGGTTTTCCTATTATCACGCTTATCGATACGCCAGGCGCTTACCCAGGAATCCAGGCAGAGGAGAGGGGTCAAGCAGAAGCCATCGCTCAAAATCTCAAGGAAATATCCAAACTACGGGTGCCGGTTATCAATGTCGTTATAGGAGAAGGAGGTAGCGGGGGTGCGTTAGCTGTGGGCGTGGGGGATGCCATTTTGATGCTCGAATATTCCTTTTACTCGGTGATATCGCCAGAAGGTTGTGCCGCTATTCTTTGGAAGGATCAGAGTGCTGTGGATCTGGCCGCCGAGAATTTGAGCTTTTTATCCAAGGACTTGGTGGAGTTCGGTGTCGTCGATAAGGTTATCCCCGAACCAGCGGGAGGTGCCCACGTCGACTACCCGCTTACGTTCAAGACTGTAGATAAACACCTGCATGCGACTCTCAAGAAATTGGAATTGAAAACGCCAGAAAACAGGATCGAAGAGCGCTACCAAAAGTTCCGAAAGATTGGGGTATTCACCGAAAAATGAGCCCAAAAAAGAAAATAATCGCCGCGATAAAAGGGACAAAGGATATCCTTCCACCTGAGACCAGGAAATGGCAAAGAGTGGAGGCCGAAGCAAAGGGGATTTTTGAGCTGTACGGTTTCAGAGAGATCAGAACCCCGATCTTCGAAGCCACCGAGCTATTCGAGAAAGGAACGGGTCAGACGTCGGATATCGTGACCAAGGAAATGTACACGTTTGTGGACAAAGGGGGCCGTTCCCTGACCCTGCGTCCCGAGTACACTCCGTCGATCGCACGTTCTATCATCGAAAACAGGCTGCATCTTCAACCGCTGCCCTTACGTTTTTATTTCATTGGCCCGATGTTCCGGTATGATAAACCCCAAAAAGGACGATACCGGCAATTTCACCAGATCGACATCGAAGTTTTCGGAGAAAAAGATCCTGCCATCGATGCCGAGATCGTGGAGATGGCTGATTTCCTTTGCCAAAGCCTCGGTATCAAAGACAAAGAGATCCTGGTGAATTCCGTGGGTTGTCGAGAGTGCCGCCCATCCTATCATGAAGATTTGAAGTCTTCGGCTGATAGCCACAGAGAAAATCTTTGTTCTGATTGTCAACGAAAGATCGACACCAATCCGCTGAGGATTTTTGATTGCAAGGTCGAATCTTGCCAGTTGATCGCGCGTGAATTCCCGAAAATCACCGATTATCTCTGTCCTGATTGTGACGTACATTTCAGCCAATTTTGTTCTTATCTGGAATTGTATGGAATAGGATATCGCATAGAGCCTCTATTGGTCAGGGGTTTGGATTACTACACCAAAACCACGTTCGAAATAATATCGTCAAAACTGGGAGCGCAGGATTCTATCCTGGGCGGCGGAAGATACGACGATATGATGAAGGATTTTGGAGGACCGGATATCTGTGGAACCGGATTCGCCGCCGGCCTGGAACGCCTGCTTTCTCTTGTTCCTTCCGAAGAAAAACCGGACGTTTTTGTCTACTTTGTGACCATGGGAGAGGAAGCCAGGAAGGCTGGGATGGAGTTGTCACGGGCCATCCGGCGGACGGGCGTGGAGTGTTTGATAGAATACAAGGATCGCAGCCTCCGCAATCAGATGAGTCGAGCGGATAAGCTAGGGGCCACGTGGGTTTTGATCATCGGCGAGGAAGAGGTCAAGAAAGGGAAAGTCCAGCTGAAAAAAATGGAGACGGGGGACCAGGGAACGTACACGCGGGCAGAAATCCTCAAAATCTTTTCGGAGTCGGCATGATGCGATATGATGATTTATCTGAATGGAAAAGGACGGACTACTGCGGAGATCTCCGCAAAGGGAATGTTGATCAAGACGTCATCCTTTTCGGTTGGATCCATAAACACAGAGACTTGGGAAATCTCGTTTTCATCGATCTGAGAGACAGGCAGGGAGTGGTCCAGGTCGTGGTTGGATCAGAGGATGAGGCGCTTCTAAAAAAGGCAAAAAAATTCCGGATGGAATATGTGTTGGGTGTCAAAGGGGTCGTGAGAGCGCGTGAGGAAAAATTGCGCAACCCGGAACTATTGACCGGCGATATTGAAGTCCAGTGTAATGAATTGAAACTTTTGAATGCTTCGGCTGTCCCTCCCTTTGTGGTTGCGGACCCACCGCAAGCGTCAGAAGAATTAAGATTCAAGCACCGGTACATTGACTTGAGACGTCCTTCCATGCAGAGGAATTTCAAGCTCCGACATCAGGCATCCCTTTGCATAAGGAATTTTTTGACTCAGAAAGGCTTTTACGAGATCGAAACACCGTTTTTGACAAAATCGACTCCCGAAGGAGCCAGGGATTATCTTGTGCCCAGCCGAATGTACAAGGGAAGATTTTTTGCCCTTCCTCAATCTCCCCAACTTTTTAAGCAGATGTTGATGATCTCTGGATTTGATCGATACTTTCAGATTGTGCGTTGTTTTCGGGATGAGGATTTACGGGCCGAAAGACAGCCCGAATTCACGCAGATCGACATCGAAATGAGTTTTGTTTCCAAAGAGGATGTGTTTGACCTCGTGGAAACCATGCTGGCCGCCGCCTTCGAATTGATAGATGTGAAAATAGACCGCCCTTTTCCCCGGTTCACATACGAAAAAAGCATGGCCAAATATGGAACGGACAAACCGGATTTGCGTTTTGGGATGGAATTGGAAGACTTGAGCGAAATCGGCGCTGCCATGGATTCTTCGATCATCCAGGGGGCTCTTTCCTCTGGGGGGGTATTGAAAGCCCTTTTGGTGCCGAAAGGAGCGAGTCTCTCCCGCACCCAGCTGGATAAACTGGGGCAAAAAGCTAGGGAGTTGGGTGGGAAAGGTGTCATCTGGATAAAAAAACAGGAAGGTTTCAAGTCGAGCTTGAAACTTGAAGAGCATGATTTCAAGACCATCTGGGAAAAGCTCAACGGTGCTGAACAGGATTTGGCCCTGTTGGTTGCGGATGAAGCCCACACAGCCCTCAGCATATTGGGCGAGCTGCGCCTGACGTTTATGCCGGAGGATGCAAAAAAGCCGGGGACTTTTAGATTTGCCTGGGTTACGGATTTTCCTCTGTTCGAGTGGGATGATGAAGAAAAACGGTTGTTTTCCATGCACCATCCCTTCACCTCTCCACATGATGAAGATGTAAGCCTTCTGGAGGAACAACCTTTATGCGTCAAGGCAAAAGCCTATGATGTTGTCCTCAACGGCGTGGAAATCGGCGGAGGATCGATCCGAATACATGATCTGGGAATACAGGAGAGGATTTTCCGCATTCTGGGATTAAAACCGGAAGAAGTCACGGCCAAATTCGGATTTTTCTTGGAGGCCTTGCGTTTCGGAGCTCCTCCTCATGGAGGGATTGCCCTCGGATTCGATCGTATCGCTATGTTACTGGCGGGAGAACAATCCATCAGGGATGTTATCTCGTTCCCCAAAACAACCAGCTCCTTGTGTTTGCTGACCGGTTCACCCGCCGATGTTTCAGATAAGCAGCTGAAGGAGCTCGGCCTTCAAAAAAAAGGGTAGCTGATCATACCCGGCAGCCACAGTTCTTTTTTTTTAGGATATTCCTCTGAATGTCAGGAGGATCCACGTATTCTGTTTGTTCGTCTTCTCCAGTGGCCAGTCTCTTTTCCAGCGGGCTTTGATGTTTGTATCCCCGGTGTGTCATCTCTTTGACTATTTCATCATGCCTGCGAAACAAGGCCTTCAACCTTTCCCTCCATCTTTTGGTTTCCGGGTGATGCGCATACCCCTTTTTTCCCTTCGTCAAAATCGACCAGATGGCATGCAGTTCTCTGTGTTCTCCGAGAAGATGGTTCCGGCACAGGTTTTCTGTGGGAATATCCCAGATCCTCATCGATCGCTCCCGGTCTCAAAGAGAAATTTATCCCGGGCCCCTCCATGCGCCAGTGCTGAATCCCGTCTCATACTCATGTCGTTTGAGATTCAGAGGTGCTCGGTTTTTTGTGTTTTTTTTATTCGTTCGACGACCTGTTTGACCTTTTGATCGCATTCCTTTCGGCACACAAGAAGAGCATCGTTTGTGTCGACGATGATCAGATCTTCCACACCCACAAGAGCGGTGATTTTGTCGGGATTGTGCACAAGACAATCCGAGGAGTCGAGAATAATGCAGTCACCCCGCAAGGCATTCCCATTCTCGTCTTTGGACCATACGTCTCGAAGGGAAGACCACGCTCCGACATCAGACCAACCGAAATCTCCTCGACACATCCAGACAGGACGGGCTTTTTCCATCAACGCATAGTCGATCGAGATGGAAGGAATTTCTTCAAAAGCCGAGATCAACAGTGCTTCCTCCTTGGTTTTTAAGGCCGTGAGCATTTTTTCCCAGAAAGGAAACAACTGAGGAGCAAATTGTTCGAGTTTTTCGGGGAACGTTTTGGCTTGCCATAGAAACATGCCGGAATTCCAGAAGTAGTTGCCGGCGTCCAGGAATTGATTGGCCTGCTCAATACCGGGCTTTTCCTTGAAATTTTCAACAGAAAAAAAAGACTCTCCTGCGATCTTGGCTGGATCTTGGGGAGAAAATTGGATGTATCCGTATCCTGTGGCTGGGTAGGAAGGCGGGATCCCGAAGGTGATGATGTGACTGTTTTGGATGGCCGCTTTTCCCGCAGCATCAAGCTTTTTTAAAAAACGATCCCCATCCATTATCAAGTGGTCGGCGGGGAGAGCGATCAGGGCTGCATCGGGATTTTGGAGGTAGATGGCCGCGGTGGCCAGCATCAAAGATGGCGCTGTGTTTTTACCTTGCGGTTCGACGAGAAGATTGTCCTCCGGGATTTGAGGCAAAAGTTTTTGGATCGTTTGCGTCAGTGATCGGTCGGCGATGGTGTAGATCTGCGAAGGAGAAATGAGGGGCATCAGGCGCAGAGCCGTTTCCTCGATCATCGTTTTTTCGCTGATGATCGGGAGGAATTGTTTGGGTTTTTGTCTTCGACTCAAGGGCCAGAAACGTGTTCCGACCCCGCCTGCCATGATCACGGCGCGAATGTCCATTTATTTCTCTCCATACGAAATTAAATCATGAATGAATATGCGATAGCTGTGATGCCGGCCACAAAGCAGTAAAAGGAAAAAACATAAAATTTTCCCCTGTTGATGACAGACACCAATAGAGTCAGAGCAAG
>Ga0114922_10002887_pt1 | contig 16058 bp, 8 predicted proteins | sample AartaG_FD_100975 | JGI IMG/M metagenome (GOLD analysis project Ga0114922, IMG submission 100975) | Deep subsurface microbial communities from Aarhus Bay to uncover new lineages of life (NeLLi) - Aarhus_00045 metaG | ecosystem: Environmental > Aquatic > Marine > Oceanic > Sediment | place: Aarhus...
AATCTCATCACGTTTCGGGACCGAAGATTGAGCACCAAGCTTAGTCACTGATAAGGCAGCAGCCGCATTACTAAACTTCACAGCCTCCCAGATATTATTTTTCTCAGCCAAAGCTACAGCAAGTGCTCCATTAAAAACATCACCAGCAGCAGTAGTATCTAAGGCATTCACCTTAAATCCACCTACAAGATCAGAACCACTACTATCCAGGATAAGTGCTCCTTTTTTGCCTATAGTAATAATTACTTTATTAACTCCTTTTGAAACAAGTATTTTTCCGGCATCTTCAGCTGCGTCTTCATCGTCAATTTTTATGCCTGTTAACATCTCAGCTTCAAATTCGTTTGGGGTAAGAATGGTTACGGTTTTTAACAAGTCAATAGGAAGCTTCTGAGCTGGTGCAGGATTAAGTATAACTTTTATTCCATTATCATAGGCTAATTTTGCTGCATATTCAACAGTTTTAAGTGGCGTCTCTAATTGCATAAGTAAAATATCCGATGCTAATATTACCTCTTTAGCAGCAATTATATCATATACAGATAAATTTTGATTTGCTCCTGATGCAACCGCGATGCTATTTTCACCATCATCAGCTACAAGAATTTCTGCAATACCTGAGGGGGCATCTTTATCTTTTACTACAAAATCAATATTAATACCGCATTTTTTTAAACCCTTTAAAGCTTGCTCACCAAAAATATCATCCCCAACACGAGCAATAAATGTTACATTGCCTCCTGCTTTTGCCGCAGCAACAGCTTGATTAGCTCCCTTACCACCTGCAGCAGTATTAAATTTTCCCCCTAAAATAGTTTCCCCGGGTTTAGGAATCCGGGGAACTTTAATTATCATATCAGTATTAGAACTCCCAATAACTGTTATATTCATTAAAGTAATTTTAAATATTAATAATTATTATTTGAAATAAATTATGAATACGTTGTATTCTATAAATTATTAACTTTTTTTTGACTGCTTAAAGTTAACAAAAAGATAATTAAAAAATAATATTATTAATTTTGCACATAACAATATTTGTATTTATTTAACATAATTCTGATATGAAAAATGTTAAATCAGGGTCATTTTAAATAATTGTTTTTCTTAATGTTACTCTATATAGTTTCTATATAAATACTTCCGGGATTATGTCATTTTATTTTACTGCACGACAAAAATAGAACAGTACATATAACGGGATTTGAATGCTATCCCTATGATATGAGAGTAACTTGTACAGATAAGGTTGACATGCCCTCTTTAATGGTTATGTAACCAGGATATGTAGCCAGGATTTGCGGATCACCTGATTTATCCTGTCTCTCTTGTCTCGTAGCTCACCAGAGGCGAAAGATAAGAGGCGGAAAAATTGATATAAAATTTTTGTCAGATATAAAAACTTAAAATAAAATGTATTATATTTAGTATTTGTAATTTAAAATCCGCTGATTTTAATGAATCAGTGATGAATATAAGAATTTATATATTTAAGTAGATTATTTTAATAGCTAAAAAAATCAATATGTCAGTACTTAAAGAAAAACTAGCTGCAAAAATTAACGAGTGGCGGCCACGTACCAGAAAACTGTTAAAAGAGCATGGAGAAATGATTATAGATAATGTCACAATTGGACAAATTATTGGGGGAATGAGGGGCGTTAAAAGTCTGGTAACAGATATTTCTTATCTCGACCCTAATGAAGGAATACGATATAGAGGATACACATTACCAGAAGTATTTAAAAAATTACCAAAACCAAAAAATGCAGAAATTCCTTATGTTGAGGGATTGCTTTACTTATTACTTACCGGAGATATTCCTTCGGAAGAAGAAGTAATGGATGTGGAAGATGAATTTAAAAAACGACGAATATTACCCAGGTATGTATATGAAGTTATTGATGCATTCCCTTCACTAAGCCATCCCATGGCAATGTTTTCATCAGCTATTACAATAATGCATCGCGAATCATTTTTTAATAAAAAATATTACGCAGGAATGCCAAAAACAAGTTATTGGGAACCCACATATGAAGATGCATTAAATCTTCTGGCAAAACTTCCTGAAATTGCAACTTACATCTATGCTAAGTTATACAGAGATGGTAAACGTATCCAATCTAATCCGAATCTTGATATGGGTGGAAATTTCGCTCATATGATGGGGATTGATAAACCTTATGATGATGTTTCAAGGTTGCATTTTATAATTCATAGTGACCATGAGAGTGGGAATGTAAGTGCACACACAGGTCATCTTGTAGCAAGTTCACTATCCAGTATTTATTTGTCAGTTTCAGCAATGATTAATGGACTGGCCGGCCCTTTGCACGGCTTGGCTAACCAGGAAGTATTAAGGTGGTTACATGATCTCAGAGAAAAAATGGAAGATCAAATACCTACTCAAAATGAAATGAAACAATATGTATGGGATACATTAAACGCTGGCCAGGTAATACCGGGATTCGGCCATGCTGTTTTACGTAAAACAGATCCCCGGTATACTGTTCAACGGGAATTTTGCCTGAAACATTTGCCTGAAGACCCTATTTTTAAATATGTCGATATCCTATATAAAGTTGTTCCGCCAATATTAAAAGAACATGGTAAGGCAAAAAATCCATGGCCAAATGTCGACGCACAGTCGGGGGTAATACAATGGCATTATGGAGTTAAAGAATATGAATTTTATACCGTATTATTTGGAATAGGAAGAGCAATTGGTGTTTGTGCAAATATAATATGGGACAGAGCCCTCTCATATCCAATAGAAAGGCCTAAATCATTAACTACTGACATGTTGGAAAAGTTCGTTGAATCAAAACTTAAAGAGAAAAAGAAATAAAATTTATTATCTTTTAAATATTTGATAACCAAGTCATTTATATATCAATTTCTCCTGTATATACCACATCTTAAACAGTAAATACTGAACCTTATTAGTTATCTAATTAGCAATAATTATTGTTTCTTATTAATTAGTTGACTAAATTAGATTTCTATCTAATAATTAAATCATATTTCCCTCGTGTTAACGAAAATACTCAAATATGGAGTCTTATCGTGCCTGATTATTAATCAAAAAACCGGGCTAACCGTATCATATCCTCAACCAGAAAAATATACATCAGCTGATGGACTTACACATAATTACATTAATCATATTCTGTTGGATACACGCAATTTCTTGTGGATTGGAACACAATGCGGGCTAAATAGATATGATGGCTATTCGTTTGTAAACTTCACAAAAACTTTTAATGATTCAAATTCACTTTCAGATAATTTTATTACATCGCTTGTTAACGATTGTTATGGAAATATATGGATTGGAACACATAAAGGACTGAATTACTATAATATTAAAACCTCAACATTTAAAACATATTACAATTATCCTGCTGATAGTAATTCCATATCCGGTAATCTAATAAATGATATATATATTGATAACAATAATATTGCCTGGATTCTATGCAGAAATACGCTGGACAGGTTTGATCATCAGAATAATAAAATAAAACATTATAAAATACCAGTCATAACAGACGATTTACCGGGATTTACACTATATACTTTAAAAGAGGATATGGATGAAAATATATGGATAGGTTCCTCCATGGGTTTGTTTTGCTTTAATAAAAAACAGAAAAGATTCATCAATACAGATTTCAACCTGTCCGGTTATTCAGTTAAAGCAATCTTCCCGGATCACACTGGTGAAATATGGATCGGCACTAACAATGGATTGTTTAAAATTGGTAAAAACCGGAAAAATTTTGAAAAATATAATAATAAGCTAACACTATATAATCCGGTATTAGGAAATTCTATTAATTCCCTGGCTGCATGGAATGCTAATAACTTAATTATTGGCACAGAATTAGGATTATACATTTTTAACATACAAAAAAAAGTATTTAAGTCAATAGAGAAATATTTTATTTCAGATAACCATCTTGGTGGTATATATGTTACTTCCATTAATACTGTTTCACCAATATTACAGTGGATTGGGACTTCCCACGGATTAATAAAACTTAACAAAGATGCCATTAAATTTAAAAATTATAATAAAAAAAATATACCTGGCCTAAAAGACGAAAATGTTAAATCAATTTATGAAGATAAATATGGATTTCTGTGGATCGGAACTGGTAATAATGGTCTGAATATCATTAACAGGAGAAATGGAGAGGTAATTAACTATAATAAACATACCAGCATCATAAAAAATAGAATTAACAGTAATAAAGTATTTGTAATATTTGAGGATAGTGAAGGTAACATATATCTTGGCACAGATAACGGTGTAAATTTCCATAACCCTGTTAAGAAATGTTTTGAAAATTTATGCAGCAAATTTCCTTCTGATAATTGTAATAAACTCCAGGACAAATGCATTTATGATATATCTGAAGACTCGTTAAAAAACCTTTGGTTCGCTACTAATCAAGGATTATACTCATTAAATCTTAACACAAATAAATTTATAAGCTTTCATGAAATCACTAATAACCAGCAAAGTTTAAATCTTAATGAAATATTTGTAATTGAAATTAACGGTGAAAATAATTTGTGGCTTGGCACAAATAAAGGATTGATTTGTTTTAATCCTGCAAGCAATAAATTTGTATGCTACTCAGCCAGTGCAAGTAATAAAAAACACAGGCTTAATAGTAATTCAGTTTATTCCTTATATCTCGATTCAAAAAATTTATTATGGGTTGGTACTTCTGAAGGATTAACAATGATTAATCAATCTGCAGAAAAATGTAAGAAATTTACTAAAACGGAGGGCCTGGCATTTAAAAATATTTATGCTATTGTTGAAGACAATAATCGTAATTTATGGCTGAGCACCGATAAGGAAATCATTAAGTATGATAATATTAACAAGACATTCAGGAATTATAATACTACAGAAGGTCTATTAAATAATGAGTTTAACCGGGGAGCTTATTTCAAAAACATTTATGGAGAAATATTTTTTGGTGGTATTCATGGCTTCAGCTCATTTTACCCTGATTCTTTTACTACAAATTCAAATGCACCTCAAGTTGAGATTACAAAAATAAAATATTTATACAGAGATAGTATTTATAATATTTATAGGGAAGTTTTAGATTCATTTATTTTATCAACAGGAAAATATATCACAATTGAATTTTCGGCTCTTGATTTTATATTCCCCGGAAAAAACCAATATAAATATGCAATATATAAAGCAGGCGGTAATCCAAAATGGATTAATAATGGAAACAAAAACTTTGTAAATATTACAAATCTTTCTCCCGGTAAATATAATTTTCAGGTTAAGGGTTCAAATAATGATCTGACATGGAATAATAAGGGTAAGTCATTGAAAATTATTATTATGGCCCCAATATGGAGATCAAATAAGGCATTGTTTTTATACTCAGGAACTTTAGTATTACTCATTTTATTATTCTCAATATACCGTTATAAAAAAATTAATAAATTAAGGATAGAAAACAAAGAAAGAGAAAGCAATGCAAAAAAGATTTTAGATCAAAAAGAAGAGCTTGCATTAAAAAACAAGAATATTATGGATAGTATTAATTATGCAAAACGAATACAATCCGCATTAATGCCGCCTCGTAAATTATTTAAATCAATTTTCCCTGATTCCTTTATTTTGCATATCCCAAAAGATATTGTCAGTGGAGATTTCTACTGGATAAACAAAACTGGTGACAGAGCATTCATAGCTGCTATTGATTGTACCGGACATGGAGTTCCCGGGGCTTTTATGTCGATAATTGGTTTTGAACTTTTTAGAAATATTACAAATATTGAGAGGATTAAACAGCCGTCTCAAATATTAGCACATCTTAATGCTGATTTTCAAAAGATTTTTCAGGATGTTGAAAATATGAACCTTAGAGACGGGATGGATATAGCTTTTTGTTCTTTCAACAGGAAAAAAATGGTACTTGAATTTGCCGGGGCATTAAATCCGATGTATTTAATCAGGGATAACAAAATACATGAATTTAAAGGCGACCGATTTTCAGTAGGCCTTGATAAAAGTGAGGACTTTAAATCATATGGGTTCAAAAATCATACAATTCCAATAGAAAATGGAGATATAATTTATATATTTTCCGACGGTTATGCTGACCAATTTGGCGGACCTGAAGGTAAGAAGTTTAAGTACCGAAGATTCAGGCACCTTCTGCTGACAATTCATCAATTACCTATGTCAAAACAACATGAATACCTTGAAAATAGCATCTTAAAATGGAAAGGTGACCTTGAACAGGTAGATGACATACTAGTAATAGGTTTCAAAATCAATTCGGAATAGAATAATGTTAAAATAAGGATATTCGCAAGACTAATAAATCATTGATTATCAATAACGTTAAGAAAGCCAATCTTTGATCTATGATGAAGGATGACATTAATGTTCCTAGAAATCTTTTTCGAGTAGTATTCTCATTTTCTGAATTAGTACTTCCGCCTGGAACGGTTTACTTATATAATCATTCATTCCTGAAGCGATACATGCCTCTCTGTCTCCTGACAGAGCATTTGCAGTGATAGCAATAATAGGTGTTTGAGTATTTGTACTTAACTCCAGTTCCCTGATTTTTTTTGTTGCTATAATACCGTTCATTATGGGCATTTGTATATCCATTAATATTAAATTATACTTTGATTTACCAAACTTATCCAATGCCTCCTTGCCATTGTTTGCAACATCAATATTCCTAACGTTGTTTTTCAAACTTAATAAAATAATCTTTTGGTTTACAGCATTATCTTCCACTAACAGTACGTTTGAATCTTTTAAATCAACCTTCTGATGAGTTTTTAATAAATCCTTAGCATCTATGTTAACCTCTTCTTTTTTAAGTAATTCCGCTTTTTCAATGTCCTTATTAAATTTAAGTAAGAATGAAATTATGGTTTGTTTTTTATCATTATTAACTTCCAGTTCCCCGTTTTGAGCAGCTATAATTCTTCTAGCTATAATAAAGTCTAAATACTTGTCAATAATTTCATTTGTTTCAGTATCTATCTGTTTCTTGTCAGATTGAACATAGTAATTACCATAATCATCTTTGATGAGAGATAATAAAGGAAGTTTTATATTAAATAATAATTCTACTTTTTTTTCAGTTTCTTTTCTAATATCAATTTCTATGTCAATTATTATTCTTTTCTCACTATGAACTTTAATAACAGTTTCAATAATATTCATGAATAATTGCTTAATTCGAATAGGATCACCTATCAATATATTTTTTATTCTCTTTGAAAATGTGAAGTTAAGATTTAACTTACTTCCATATTGATCCCTAAATAATATTAGCGTGTTGTTAACGGTTTCATACAAATTAAATTTCACTTTTGTAACAACTTCATCTACTAATTTTATATTTGAGACCTTAGCAATATTGTTAACTATATTAACCAGGTTATTTGACGATGCAATTATAGTATCAAACAAATCTCTTTGTTTAGAGTCAAGTTTGTTTCTGTCTACCAGGTTTGAAATAATAGTAATATTATTAAGAGGGGTTCTTATCTGATGTGATAGTTTAGAGATAAAATCATCTTTCTTATTAATTTCTTCCTTAATATTAAGTATTGATCTAACCAGCCTATTATAATTATAATTCCTCTGGAACTCATAAAAATACACTATCAAAAAAATTATTATATATGTACTCAGAAATCTTACAGCGAAAGTTATATCATACTCAATATTTGCCGACAGGTATTTATGAGTTATCATAATTGCAAGGCTAGCCAGGAAAAATCCAATTGAAAAATATCCTCCTTTTTTAGAACCCAGTATTGATATTACCAGTACAGGATAGCAATATAACCATAAATAACCTGTACCATATGTTCCTCCTGTTAAAAGTAATATCAAAAAGACTGCACTAACCGAATAAATCAGTATATAACCACATAGATTATGTTTCCACGTTCTTTTTAAATAAAAGAAGTTTAATATAATAATTATTAATATGGAAAAAAGAAGTATTGAAAAAATATAATATGTGTTTAAAACTGCAATAATACCAAAAACAAGAAAAGCAATAAAAGATATCACACTAATAAAATAGATAAGTATTATCTTGTTTACTATATTTATCTCTAAGCTATTGAAAAACTTACTGGTATATGAATCTATCAGATTTTTTATCCATCTCATTATTTCAATTTCTACTTATTAATAATTAAGCATGATTTTTTTAATATAATATAAATTTAGTTAAAATATTTGAATGAAAATAGTATTAATAACACATATAAAGATTAATAATTGAAAAATAATCTCATTCCAAAAATATATTTGTTATTATTGTCGTTATTACTTTAGGGTTTATAAATAAAAAAGTAAATTTGTTATAAGACTACGTACGGTTCACTCATAAAGAAATGCATTATACTAACAGTTTAATAATATTTTTGTTTATTAATTCTTTTTTATTTGGTCAAACTGATTCGTCCAATACTTTAAAATATACTCCCCAGTTTAAATTCAATGAAGGCATTTTTGCGAATTTTGAGCAAGTTAAGAAGAACAGTCCTGTGCCAAAATCAAGAATACTAACTTCAGTTGGATACGATGATCAATTGTTTTTTAACAGGGTTTTAGAACTTAAAGAAATATACTACTATGATAATTTCGGAATGAAACAGAAAATACCAACTAAGAAAATCTGGGGTTATTCACGAAATGGAATTCTATACATCAGAATAAATAATGGATTTTACAGAATCACAATAGTTGGGAGTATTTGTCATTTTGTAGCTAATCACACCACTTATAACAACAATTATTATCCTTATTCATATTACGACTATCGTTATTATCCTTATGGAGGAAGACCCGGCGGAAATACAACAACAGAAATGCGTCAATATTTACTGGACTTTCAAACCGGTAAAGTTTTGGAATATGATGTTGCCAGTGTGGAAGTCTTGCTTATGAGAGATCCGGAATTACATGATGAATATGTTACACTCAGAAATAGAAAGAAAAAACAGTTAAAATTTCTATATGTAAGAAAATTCAATGAAAGAAATCCATTATATTTTTCTAATAATAACGAGCCATGAAACATTGGGGCTGACCTATAAGCTTGAATAATTAAATAATTGCCATTCTGAATAATAGTGAAGAATCTCAGAACCAAAATGTTGCAGATTCTTCCTTTCACTCAGAAAGACAAAAGAAAGGCATTTGGGACACCCTTGTATGTTCCATACGAACATTTAAAATTAAAATTTACAGGTATGAAAAAGACAATCTTAATATTACTGGCGGCTAATTTAGCCATATCAGTATCTTCACAGGATTATATCCCTACCAGAGAAGATATTAATGCATTTTTTACCACCAAAACACTTGTTGTTCTTCCCAATAATCCACTTTTGGAATATAATTATGTTATCAAAACTGTGATGAAGCAGGAATGGGAAATAACAGACTATGATTTCATCTCATTCAAAGAGTTTGAAGAAAAGAGATTTGACCCGAAATATTCTTTTTTATATATGACCCAGGTTAGTTTTGAACATGATAAAACAGATGCTAAATACAGGTTTATACATTTATCACTGGGTGGAGATTATTTTCGAATGAATCAAATGCCTGATATTGCATCTGTACCTGTTGCATATTATAATGTTGAAGAAGAAAATTACGGGTACAAACTGGGTATTCTGGTTCGTTTTATACAAAACCATGCGAAACTTATCCAAGAACGTCCGGAAATTGTATCAGCAAATGTATTCAAACATTATAACGATAATATAAAAGATATTAAAACTAAAACTCTATATATACTTGAAAATGAGCTCTCAAAAGAAATTAATTCAGCAGCAAGAATAAAGAAAAATTATCCCTACAAGTTCAGGATTGTAACAAAAGAAGAAATTGAACAAGTTATAAAAGACCGGGATAAAAATGTTGTTTTCCTGCATAAGGTCGGGCCGGAAGGAACAAAATTAAATGCAAGATGTTACAAGGTAATTATTGGGGCAGGTGATGCAAATTTTTATTACTTTAACTATCACAAGATAGATAACAAACATCCCGATGGTTTTCTTGAAGATGATTTGAAAAAACTGGCTAAGAAGTAATAATCTATTTCCGGGTATATTTTTTAGTTCAGTAATTCCTTTAATTTATTTTCTAATTGTATACCTAGCAATCCTTTTGCAATTATTTTTCCATTTTTGTCAATTAGAACAGAAAATGGGATGCTTTGAAATCCATATAGGGATACAACCTTTGAGTTCCAAAATTTTAGATCACTAACATTAGTCCAGTTTAATTTATCTTCCTTAATTGTCCTTATCCACAATTCACGATCTTTGTCAAGTGAAACACTAAATATTTCAAAACCTTTTTCATTGTACTTGTTATATAATTCTACTAAATGAGGATTATTTTTGCGACAGGGGCCGCACCATGCTGCCCAGAAATCAATAAGCACAATATTTCCTTTCAGTGATGACAGGGTATTAATCTCTCCTTTTTCATCGGGTAAAATGATCTCAGGTGCACTTCTTCCAATCAGAAGGCTCCCTGTTTTATTTACTCTCTGTGCAAAACTCTTAACAAATTGATTATCCGGGTGGGCCTCCAGCAAGTTATTCGAGAGTTGTTCATATAAATCAAAATGCCTGTTCATATCTAATTGCTCAATAAAATAAAGGGTAGTTAATGACCGGGAATTTTTCAGAATAAAATTTTTCAGGTACTCTTCCTTCTCTTCTTTTATTTTCTGAGAGTATTCTTTTATCTTTTCTTCAAATGATTTCAAGTTAAATAATGTGCTGTAAAGTTTTTCAGTATTGGATGATCCGTTAACTTTTGGTTCTTCCATGTTATTCATATCAATTTCAATCACTAGTTCCTCCCCAGGTTGAAGTATCAACATAACATAACCGGTTTTGTCAAAGCTTAATCTATAATAATCCGGGTTGTCTATTATTGTATAAAATGAAAATTTTCCGTTTTCATCTATTGCAGAAGTATCAACAATTGTAGATGTTAATAATTCTTCAAGGTATACATGTTTGAATTTATTATTTAATATCAATCCATTAACAGAAATAGAATTTTGTGGAGTAATAGTATTGAATACTACCGATAAAATGAATAAAGCTGATTTATACCTCACAGCGTCAACTATTATATTACTATTTAGTTAGAAACAAATCTAGAGATCCGGTTTATATTTATGATGCAAATTTAAATAAACTATGTATCGAAAATATACTTTCAGTAATATATTCATTCAAATTGTATAAAAATTTTATGAAGTTTATAAAATAACTGTTAGTATTATTGTCATACTAGATCATAATTTTTATATTAGAATTGTTATTTTTATAGTGTAGTTTAATACTTTACATGAAAGCATTCTTAATAGTCCTGATTATATTTGCAGCTTGTCTAACAGCTTTAACACAAGAAAGCTCCAGAATAGATATTCTTTTGGAGGAAGCAGATAAAGCATTGGAAAACTCCGATTTTGAAAAATCCTTAGAAAAAGTCGATCGTGCCCTGATACAATATCCGGATAATATTAAAGCATTACAGAAAAGAATTAACATTTATTATCAGATGAATGATATCAAGGAAGCATCAAGGTTGGTAGACGAAGCGATTAAAAAATTTCCTGCTGAAACTGAGTTTTACTATTTGCAGGGCTTAATTAATATAGCAAAAAAGAAATATTATAAGGCTGTTAATAATTTCAACAAAGTACTTGAATTAGAAATGTCTGTAGATCAATACAAAGTTTATCTTAACCGGGGAGTAGCAAATCTGAATTTACAGGAATTTAATTTGGCAATTGAAGATTTAACGAAATCTATCGAACTAAATAATGCAAATGCCAGTGCATATCATAGCAGAGGTATGGTTTACTACGAACTTGAAGATTACGAGTCAGCAGTTGATAATTTTATGCAGGCTATAGATTTAAGTCAGGATAATCCTGTTACATTTTTCAACCTTGGTATGTCGTATTATCGTTTGGAAGATAAAGAAAGTGCCTGTCCACATTTTCATAAAGCTTGTTCAATGGGAGACAAAAATGCATGTAGAATGGCTTTTGGGGAATGTTCTAAAAGTCTGCCCAGGTAAAGCATATTATTTCCTTTTATATTACAAAAACAGTATATCTATATCAAAAAAGTTATAAATTTGATTTCTTTGTTAAATGATTCATGGACCTTTCTATAATAATAGTAAATTATAATGTAAAGTATTTCCTTGAGCAGTGTTTACATTCTGTTCTGAAATCATCCAGAAATATTAAATCTGAAATATTTGTTGTTGACAATAATTCTGTTGATGGATCATGTTCTATGGTCAAGGAGAAGTTTCCCGAATTAACTTTAATTGAAAATAAGGAAAACGTTGGCTTTGCAAGGGCAAATAATCAGGCTATAAAAAAGGCATCAGGACAATATATTCTTATATTAAATCCTGACACAGTTGTGGAAGAAGATACAATTGAAAAATGCCTCGAATTTATGAATAATAATCGGGATGCCGGAAGTCTGGGTGTTAAGATGATTGATGGTAAAGGAAATTTTCTGCCTGAATCCAAACGATCATTACCAACACCAACTGTAGCATTTTATAAAATTTTTGGATTATCGGCATTGTTTCCCAAATCTAAAAGGTTTGGCCAGTATCATCTTGGATTCCTTGATAAAGAAGAAATTCATGAAGTAGATGTTCTGCCGGGAGCATTTGTTCTAATCAGAAAAAAGATAATGGATCAGATAGGATTATTAGATGAAGATTTCTTTATGTATGGAGAAGATATTGATTTATCTTACCGGATTAAATTGGCTGGTTTTAAGAATTACTACTTCCCAAAAACAACTATAATTCACTATAAGGGTGAGAGCACAAAAAAAAGCAGTATAAACTATGTTATAGTATTTTATAATGCTATGATAATCTTCGCCAAAAAGCATTTTTCAAAGAAAAATGCAAGTTTTTTCAGCTTTTTAATAAATATAGCTATTTACTTTCGTGCAATATTTGCTATTCTTCGCCGAACAGTTATTAAAACAATAAATCCTGTATTAAATGCTTTGCTGATATATTTGGGTTATTATTTATTCTCACCTGTGTGGGGGAGAATAATTGAACGCAACTATCCTGATCAATATCTTAATTTAATAGTTCCTTCCTATATTTTAATATGGATAATATCAATATTTTTATCAGGGGGTTATGAAAAGTTTGTAAAAATCGGGGCATTGATTAGAGGTACTATTTTTGGCACATTTTTTATTTTAGTTGTTTATGCATTGCTACCTGAAAATTTCAGGTTTTCAAGAGCCTTAATACTTTTAGGAACAATATGGGCACTTATCTCAATTATTGGTATAAGACTATTACTATATTCTTTCAGCAGCAAATTCTTCAAGTTTGAAATCTTCAGGAAAAGACGGAGAATAATAATTATCGGGGATAAAAAAGAAAGTGACCGGGTATATTCTATTCTTAAACAGACACAAATAAAACCTGAATTAATAGGTATAGTTAATCCAAGTGAAAAAATCAAAAAAACTGAATTTATCGGTAATATAAGTCAAATAAAAGATATTATTGAAATTAACAAAGTTGAAGAATTAATATTTTGTGCAAAAGACATAACTTCTCATAGTATTATTAAAACAATGCTTCAATTCACTGATACAAATATTGATTTTAAAATCGTACCTCCTGAGAGTCTTTCAATCATTGGAAGCAATTCCATTGATACAGCAGGCGATTTATATGTTTTAAATTTCAATGCGATTTCAAGAAGTCTTAACAGACGTAAAAAACGCATATTTGATATAGGTACTTCAATAATATTTGTCATATTCAGTCCTTTCTTTGTTTTTTTTGTCAAAAATCCCTTTCGATATTTTCTGAATATTTTTGTCGTAATGATCGGCATTTATTCGTTTGTTGGGTATTATGGAACAGTCGGGGGAAAGCACACTAATCTGCCATATTTGAAAAAAGCAGTTTTATCTCCATTAGACGGCCTTAACCGCAAAATTGACAATAATATTTTGATAGAAAAAATCAATATGTTGTATGCAAAAGACTATAAGATTATTAATGACTTGTCTATAGTTATTAAAGGCCTTAAAAACCTGGGGAGAAAAATTTAAAATATATTAGTTTTTAACAATTTTTCCATAGCAGTAATATTACCAATACACTCTTTTAACTCTTTATTAATCTTACAATTTAGATATGTCCGGAAGTAATATTTCAGCTATTGTTAAGAATAATTTTGTGTTACTGTCCATAAATGTTTTAAACACTTACCTAATAGTTTTATATATTTATTTTTTAATAGATTAGGGCCTAAGTAATTATCTTTAGTTATTAGAAATTTATTGTTAAATTTGTTTTATAACATGAAAAATTAATGAGAAATACTAAGTTTTTCTTACCGCAAATAACAATATTACTACTAGTAATATTATTAACTTCAGAAACTAATGGTCAAAAATCACCGGACCTTAAGGAAATGTTCCTTGAAGCTGAATCTTATTTCTTATTCGAAGAATATAAAGATGCTCTTCCTCTTTATCAAATATTGCTAGAAAAAGATCCTGATAATGACAACTTAAATTATAAGATAGGTATATGCTATCTGAATGATCCTTATTTAAAAGATAGATCTATTGACTTTTTGGAAAAGGCTATAAAAAATATTAATCCAAAATATAAACAAAATTCATTTAAAGAACGAAAAGCCCCTGCAGAGGCATTATATTTTCTCGGGAGAGCTTACAGTATCAATAACAGACTTAAAGATGCAATATCCAAATTTAAAGAATTTTTAGATATACTTAATCCCGAGATATACGATGTTGATTTGGTTAAAGAACAAATACAAGCATCTAAAAACGCTTTGAGATTAAGAATAAGGCCCGTATTTTATATTTCAGAAAATCTTGGTGACATAATAAATACTCCATTTTCGGAGATCAATCCTGTTATCTCAGGTGATGAATCCACACTGGTTTTTACTAAAAAGTTAAGATTTTATGATGCAGTATTTTATTCTAAAAAAGTCGCCGGAGAATGGTCATATCCAATAAATCTTACTCCCCAGTTTGGATTGGATGGTAACTCTTATACTACAGGATTATCATATAAAGGTGATGAAATATATGTGTATAGAAGCGATGGTTATGATGGTAATATTTATGTTAGTAAATTAATTGAAGATACATGGTCAAAGCTTGAAAAGCTAAATGAAAACATCAATACTAAATATTGGGAGTCTCATGCATCCCTATCCTCTGATGGGAAAACATTATATTTTACAAGTAACCGTAAAGGCGGATATGGTGGGCTTGATATTTACAAATCAGAAAAAACCGGTAGGGGAAATTGGGGCCCGCCCTTAAACCTGGGAAATGTTGTCAATACAAAATATAATGAAGAAACTCCATTTATAACCAGTGATGATAAAACCCTGTATTTCAGTTCCTTTGGGCATTTTAATATTGGAGATTATGACATTTTCTACAGTACAATTTCAGGCAACGGCACATTCAATAAACCTGTAAATATTGGTTATCCGATTAATACCATGGGTGATGATTTATTCTATGTTCCTGTCGGAGATGGCCGATATGGATACTATTCAATGTATGATCCTGATAATGTTTATGGTTTGAATGACATTTTTAAATTCGAGGTCTTCTCTGAGAGACACCCTAGAAAATTTACAATTAAGGGTAATACGAGAAAGAGCAATGACCTGAATGTTAACTATGATAATATTAAAATAAAACTAATAAATAATAATACCCAGGAAACTGTTGCTGAAACAATAGTAAATAATGATGGTACATATACGTTGAATACTATTCAGGGCAATTATATCATAGTTCTGGAAGGAGATGGAATGAAAAATACTTCCCAGGTTCTGACAATACCGATAAATAATCCTGATAATGTAATTGCTTACGTATCAGATATTTTACCTGAAGATAAAGTCTTAATCCAGGAAGAG
>Ga0114922_10002888_pt1 | contig 16058 bp, 16 predicted proteins | sample AartaG_FD_100975 | JGI IMG/M metagenome (GOLD analysis project Ga0114922, IMG submission 100975) | Deep subsurface microbial communities from Aarhus Bay to uncover new lineages of life (NeLLi) - Aarhus_00045 metaG | ecosystem: Environmental > Aquatic > Marine > Oceanic > Sediment | place...
AGGGTCAAGGGGTGCGCTTTTACTTGAGGAGTACAGCGACTATCCGGGTTTTTATGGGGAACCCGTACAAAGTGAAGACCAAATAGCTAAATCTGCGACCGAGCTGCTGAAAATTGGTTTTAATATGAGGATACATTGCATTGGTGACGCTGCTAATCGAGCCGCAATTAACGCCTACGAAAAAGCTCTGAAGGCAACCGGGAAAGATGGTAAAGATGTCAGGTTCGCTCTTGAGCATTGTCAGATACTTACTGCTGATGATGTACCCAGACTTGTCAAGCTGGGAATTGTTGCTTCTATGCAGCCGCTGCATGCTACTGAAGATATGCACTTTGCTGAATCCAGGATTGGTCCTGAACGTTTAAAGTATGCATATATTTGGAGTGATTTATTGGATCTTGGTGTAGTGGTTGCAACGGGGACAGATTATTCCGTATCTCCATACAACCCATTTTACACCTTGCACGCTGCGGTAACCAGACAGGGCCGGGAAAATAATCCTCCGGGCGGCTGGATCGCAGAACAGGCAATGACAAGAGAAGAGGCTTTGCGTGCTGCAACCATGGGTGGTGCCTACGTTATGCATGCGGAAGACATCTTGGGGTCTATCGAGGTAGGGAAGCTTGCTGATTTTGTTGTCATTCCTGTTGATTACATGACCATCCCGGCTGAGGATATCTGGAAGATCGAACCAGAAATGACAGTTATCGGGGGTGAGGTAGTCTACACAAAGCCTGTGCAAGTGCAAAAATGACCTGTCCACTGCAAATTATAATTTGATTGAATTTGATTGACTTATTTCCAACCAAAATGATCGTTTAGCTATGAATTTATGTATGAAGTTCTAAAAGATTTCATTTTATACCAGTAATCGTTACTCGCGGTTCAACGTAATTCAATAGAATACACGAAGTTCCCTGCTCAGACACTTCAAGCCGTGAGGTTCTCCCATTCTATTCCGATTTTCTTGAGGGCGTAGCCAAGCTCGCGCATATAGTCACCGTAGCCGGTCATCCAGTGGAATCCGGGCATTCGTTCGGCCAGGGTCTTACTGTCACAGGAGAAACGAATGTCAATTTGCGAACGGCAGACATCCATAAACGGAGCGTCGAGGATCTCAGCAATTACACCAACCCAGCGCTCGGCCTTAAAATCAGGGACAATATTAGTCAACAACTGGCCCTTGTGCATCTCAACCTTCGGGGCTGCGCCGTAGTCCGATTCGAAGTGGGTCATAATTCGGGCCGGCTCGAGCGTTTTACCGTCCATCTTCCGGGGTGCCGTGCAGTGAGCATTAGTAATTACCCCATCGTGGGGGTAGGTCGGGTCGTTTAGGAACACCGGCTTTCCCGATATGTTGGCCAGCAGGACACCCGAAGGTATCACCACGAAGTCCGACTCGCAGAAAGCCAGGTATCCGTTGTCATTCAACAGGCTCAAGGTCAGGCAAGCCGTTGTCTCGGCAATCGGTATAATCGTTCCCATGCATCCGTTAATAGTGATAGCCTTACAGTCTTCCTTTTTCATTATCCCACGGAAAACTTGCTCTAACAGGAAGCAATTGTCCACGTACTGACGCTCGGTTTCCAGGGTTGTACCGGGTAATTTCAGATACCGCCCGGCCCTGCTTTTGGCTCGCTGAACCGCATTTTTGTCCGCCCGCGCTTGTTTAATCAACTTGCCTAACTCATCGTACGAGACCGTCTTCATATCAAACTGCCACTTCCGCCGAACCAGTTCCGGCACCACTCCTCTGGGTTGTGCCCAGGCTCCGGGACCGCCGATAGCTATTATCTTTGTCCCCTTGGCATTCTGCAGGCCGCAAAGCGCGCGCAGCCGCCAGAGAATCTCATCCTGACTGTCTATCACCACATCCCCATCGTCAATCCCTTTCAAAGCGAGGGTGTCCGTGTGCTGCCGCAGGTAGCGTGGGCTGATAATCTCGTACCACAAATAGACGGGCCCTGACTTATGACGGCAGAAAAAGATAATGTCCTTGTCTAATTTCGCAAGTGCGCCGAACGTGTCCATCCAACCGCCTGCTGCATAGACCAAAAGTACATCGGCCTTGTCCAAATCGTTCACAGACGACAAATCCGCTGCTCTCTGGACGCGGCTAACGGGCCCAAAATCAACCGGGAAATCGGCTTTGGCCCTAAGCTTGCTCAACTCGCGTTTGATCTGGGCTATTTCCTTCGAGGCGTCGTCTTCGGTTTGGATACCGCCCCAACTGCGCCAACTGGTTTGAGGACGTCGCCTTGGGGTACTATAGACAAGTATCGGCTTGACCTTCAAAGCACGACGCTCCGGAACCGCTTCATTCTGCGCGGCTGCCGATACGGCTGACCAGCTCAGGCCGGTAATTGCCGCGCTTGCAAATGCTACTGAGCCAACACCCTGCAGGAACCCTCTACGGCTTATTCCGCCGGCAGAATGGTCTTGCCCACAAGGGCAGCATGTACTCCGGAGCACGTCTCCTTCATGATTGGATTTCGTAGTCATTATGTATCCTTTCAAAAGGTATCTGTTTTTGTTTACTCGGAAAGTATACACAAATCCCAGCAGATAAAAAAGGAAAAGATTATACACATCCTTAACATTCCAGGCACAGCACACCCTTGACGCACACCCAACGAACTACTAAAATTACTTACTCCGATATCGAGCATCGTGTATCGAGTATCAAGCATCGAGAACCGAGGTTTTAGTATGACAAGGATTAACGAAAACTTTTTAAAACTACAGGCCAGCTATCTGTTCCCAAAAATCAGCAGAAGAAAAAGAGCTTTCCAAGAAGCTAATCCCGATGCAAAAATAATAAGTATGGGTATCGGCGATGTTACCCAGCCTCTTGCCCCGTCTGTTATCGAAGCAATGAAAAAGGCGGTCGATGAAATGGCCAGCATTGAGACCTTCAAAGGCTACGATGACGGGGGCATAGGATATGAGTTCCTAAGACGGGCCATCTGCGAAAACGACTTTAAGTCTCGGGGCGTCGATATTGAAATCGACGAAATCTTCGTCAGCGATGGAGCAAAGTGCGATACCGGCAATATGCAGGAAGTTTTCGGCCTGGACAACGTTGTCGCCGTGTCCGACCCCGTCTATCCTGTATATGTGGATACCAACGTTATGGCCGGCAGAACCGGCGGGGCGGCAGGGCAGGGTAGGTACGAAGGCATTGTTTATATGCCCTGTACCGAGGAGAATGGTTTCGTGCCGGATTTGCCTAAGGAGAAGGTCGATTTGATTTACCTGTGCTTTCCGAACAACCCCACAGGTACAGTTGCGACAAAAGAGCAATTGGAAAAATGGGTCGATTATGCACGCCTGAATAAGGCCATCATTCTTTTTGACGCTGCTTACGAGGCGTTTATCTCCGAGGCCGACATATCTCACTCCATATATGAGATTGACGGAGCAAAAGAAGTGGCTATCGAGTTTCGCAGCTTCTCCAAAACCGCCGGCTTTACCGGCGTCAGATGCGCATTTACCGTTATTCCGAAGCAGTTGAAGGCCTACACCAAAGACGGCAGGGCGGTCGAGGTCGCCCCGATATGGAAAAGGCGGCACTGCACAAAGTTCAACGGTGTATCGTATGTCACCCAGGCCGGTGCTGCTGCAGTTTACAGCCCGCAAGGTAAAGAGCAAAACCAACGGATTATCGATATCTATATGACCAATGCCAGGCTCATCCGTGAGACGCTTAGCCGAATAGGTTATATAGTTTACGGCGGAATCAACGCACCATATATCTGGCTGAAGACACCGAACGGCGTTAGTTCCTGGGAATTCTTCGACATTTTGCTCAACAAGGCGCACGTTGTGAGCACTCCCGGGGCCGGCTTTGGTTCAGCCGGAGAAGGTTTCGTTCGCCTCACCGCCTTTGCCACACCGGACAACGTCAAAGAAGCTCTGGAGCGATTCCAAAAGGTATAAAAGACAGATTTGGAATTTCGGATTTATAAAAGATGACAACAGCATATATCGGCCTGGGCAGCAATTTAGGCAATAGACAGGACTATATAAATAGTGCCCTCAAAATGCTTGCCGAGGTCTCGGATGTCAAGGTCGTCCGCGTAAGTGACCTAATCGAGACCGCTCCGCTGGCACAGGCTGACCAGCCTGAATATTTAAACGCAGTTGCCGAACTAAAGACATCTCTAAGTTCGGAGGATTTGCTTAAGAGACTCATCAATATAGAAAACTCACTCGGCAGAGAACGCGGGGGAAAATGGTCTTCCCGAACCATCGATTTAGACATCCTGCTGTTTGGCTCCAGAGTAATAAATAGCCCGCATTTAACCATCCCGCATCCACAAATGCACTTACGCTCGTTTGTGCTCAAGGGCCTTTGCCAACTCAACGGCGATTTGTTGCACCCTGTTATAAAAGAATCAGTCAATGAATTAGCTAATCGGCTGGGCGGCTGTGATTTCGTCCCTAATCCCGGCCTGCCACAGCTTGTCAGTATAGCAGGCGTTATCGGCGTCGGCAAAACTACCCTGACAAAAAAACTATCGAAACGTCTCGGCTGTCAAATGCTGCCCGAACCTTACGATACCAATCCCTTTATGCCTGATGTTTACGCCGGGAAAAAAGAGCTGGCATTGGATTCGCAATTATATTTCCTTACCAGCAGAATTGAGCAGTTGAATCATAATATATTGAAAAAGGGACAAATATATATAAGTGACTATATCTTTGATAAAGAGCTTATCTACAGCAGAGAAACACTTACCCCGGAACAATTGGCCTTGTACGAGAAAATTTATCAGTCCTCTAACCGCAAGGTAACTTTGCCCGTGCTGGTAATATATCTGATAGATTCGCCACAGAATTGCCTTGAGCGTATCCACAAACGAAATCGTCCTTACGAGCAGAAAATCGAACAACAGTTTTTGGAAAAACTTGATGCCGATTATGAACAGATATTTAGCAACTGGAGAATCTGTCCTGTTATCCGCATCTCAACGTCAGAGAATATCAATATTGAGCACTTGACAAATCAAATAAGATATTACGTTGTTGACCGTTCTGTCATTGCGAGCGGAAAAAGCCTTTAACCCTGAACGGAGTCGAAGCCGAAGCAATCTAAAATGTAACGATGGAAGTTGCAAAAACAATAGAATCGGTCAGAGGGCTGGTAAAAGCCGCCCGCAACGGTGGCAAGAAAATCGGCCTTGTCCCGACAATGGGAGCGCTGCATATCGGCCATATCTCGTTAATGGAAACAGCCGTTAAGGAATGCGACTTTGTCGTAGTCAGCATCTTTGTCAATCCTACCCAGTTTGGCCCCGGCGAAGACTTTGAGAAATATCCGCGACCCCTCGATGCCGACCTGAAGATTTGCAGAGAAACCGGTGTCGATGTCGTTTTTAATCCAACGCCTGAGCAAATGTATCCGGCGGAAAGGCTTGTCTGGGTTAATGTCGAAAAACTGACCGAGCCGCTCTGCGGCCGCTCTCGACCGGGGCACTTTCGCGGAGTAACCACTGTCTGTGCCAAATTATTTAATATCGTTGCTCCCGATATCGCCTATTTCGGTCAGAAAGATGCCCAGCAGGCAATCGTTATTAAGCGAATGGTTGCCGATTTGAACATGCCTCTGGAAATTGTCATCTGCCCCACAGTTCGCGAATCGAGCGGGCTGGCCGTGAGCAGCAGGAATAAATATCTAACCGAACAGCAGAAAAAGGATGCAGCGAACATTTACAAATCCCTCCAGAAGTGCCGTAAAATGATTGAGGCCGGTGTCACAGAAACCACAGAAATCATCGCCGAGATGAGCAAGATATTACAACAGATACCGTCAATGGAAATCGAATATGTAAGTATAGTTGACGCCGGGACGCTTCGGGATATCGACCAAATTGCCGGCAAAGCCCTCGCAGCCGTAGCCATCAGGATAGGCCCCGCCCGCCTAATTGACAACATTCTCGTGGACACGGCCAAATAAGATTGTATAATGGCGTTTAACTGAAACGTCCTTACCGGAACTCAGCTATGCAAAAAGTAACAGAGGTGATAAATTATGTGGTACAGAATACTGATTGAGCGGGATGAAGACGGAAAATTTGTTGCTGAATGCCCTTCTTTGCCAGGATGTATTTCTCAGGGTGAAAATCGCGATGAAGCTCTCGATAATATTCGAGATGCTATTAAGGGATATTTGGAAAGTTTAAAAAAGCACAATGAACCTATTCCTCCATCGATTGAAGAAGAGATTGTTGAGGTAACAATTTGAGTAAATTACCAGTACTCTCCGGAAAGCGATTTTGTAAGATTTTGGAAAAGATCGGCTACCGTACAGATCATCAGACTGGGAGTCATATTATCCTCAGGAACGAAAATCCCCCTCATCGTAGATTAACTGTGCCGGACCACAAAGAGATTGCAAAGGGCACACTGAGAGCTGTCATACGCCAGGCAGGATTGACGGTCGGCGAATTTAATAAACTATTATGAAATATATTACCAAGTTAAGGTAACGATTTTTTGATTGGCAATTAACATATAGTTATGTTTGTAAAAATTCTTAAAAGCAAGTTACATCGGGCAACGGTTACCGGCACGAAGCTGCACTACCCCGGCAGTATTGAGATAGACTCTGCCCTGATGGAAGCAGCAGGCATTTTGCCCTACGAATCTGTCCTGGTCGCCGATTTAAACAACGGCAACCGCTTGGAAACCTATGTCGTCCCAGCGGAAGCCAACACCGGCCAGATCGTAATACTTGGCGCAGCAGCCCGATTGATTGAGCCCAAACACATCGTCATAATTCTGAGTTTCGGCTTCTTTAAGCCTGAGGAAGTCAAAGAATTTAAACCAAAAGTCGTCGTTCTTGACGAAAACAACAAAATAACAAAGTAGCGAATTAGAACAGCCGATGGTGGTTATTGTCTAAATACAAAAGGCTAAAAGATATACGCGATACGATAAATGTTTCCTGAGCTTTTCGAGATACCTTTCATACATCTGACCGTAAAAAGCTATGGCCTGATGATGGTTATTGGCTTTCTTGCAGCCGTCTCTCTGATAAGGCACCTCAGCCGCAATATCACACCCGACCCTCAGCTTATTACCAACGCCGCCCTTTACTCTTTAATAGGCGGAGTGGCAGGAGCACGTCTATTTTACGTACTTCATCATTTTGAGCATTTCAAAGAAAACCCGGGTTCTGTCTTTGCTGTCTGGCAGGGCGGTCTCGAGCTTTTAGGCGGCGTGATTTTGGCAATCACCATCATCTTTTTTTATCTCCTCTATCACAAGCTACCCATCCGCCGCTACCTCGATATCCTCGCTATCGGCCTGATGCTGGCGCTCGTCTTCGGCAGAATCGGCTGCTTTCTAAACGGCTGCTGCTTTGGCAAACCAACAGAACTGCCCTGGGCTGTCCGTTTCCCGTATAACTCGTTCGCTTACCGCAGTCAGATACGCCCAGACACTAAGAGAAATCGTCCAGAGCCGCAATTAGAATTGCCGGACGAGTTTTTCGGTTACTATGATGACGATGGTCATTGGGTGCAGGACTTGAAACCAAAAATATATTTAACCGAGCAGCAAAAAATCGAGGTTACCTCAGGCAAATATCGATGTTTGCCTGTCCAACCGACCCAATTATATTCATCCGCCGGCGGCGCGGTCTTGTGCCTCATACTTTACCTTTTCTGGCGAAGGTCGCAAAAAGGCGGTAAAATCCTCATCCAACCCGGCTGCACGTTTAGCTTTATGTTCATTATTTATGGTACATTCCGATTTTTTATAGAATTTTTACGTGACGACAATCCCTTTGAATTTGACGGCCTGACAATATCGCAAATTATCGGCATCGCTATGATTATCTTCGGCGCCTTTCTGATAACAGTATTTCAAAGAATGAAACCAAAACCTCTTGGTTCCTGAGTTTTATGTCCTGGACTGAGGTTTTGCCCACTTTTTCCCTTGAACATTTTATAGGATTTATCATACTATATAAAGAGCTATAATTGAAACTTGTATCGAGTATTGAATAAATGGGCCTTTACGATAGAGATTACACGCAGGCGGATTTTAGATCGCAATACCACCACGCACCGCAGATGCGGTTTTCATTTCCGCGAATCACACCAATTGTAAAGTGGCTGCTGATAATCAATATAGGTGTTTTTCTTTTAGGCTTTCTTATACCACAGATCGACAATATTCTATTTTACTGGTTCTCCGTGTGGCCCAGAACCCTTGGAATGTCTCTACAGATTTGGAGACTTATAACCTACCAGTTTCTTCACGGCGGACTCGGGCACATCTTCATGAATATGTTTATTCTTTTCTTTTTTGGACCAATGCTCGAACGCTTCTGGGGCAGCAGGAAATTTCTTACCTTCTATCTTATATGCGGAGCAATGGGAGGAATATTATATCCCATTCTGGCCCATATTGGCTGGCTTCGCACCGCTCCCTTAGTGGGCGCTTCAGGCTCTATTTTGGGCATGCTTGCCGCCGCGGCTATTCTGTTTCCAAAAATGCTGGTTTATGTGTTTGGTATATTTCCTTTGAAAATGTCGGTACTTGCGATAATTCTGGCGGTTATAAGCATATTATCCGTACTGCGTCCAGATGTCGTTGACAATGCCGGCGGTGAAGCAGCCCACCTCGGCGGTATGGTTGCCGGGGCAATCTATGTACTTACAGAAAAGCACTGGCGAAGATTAAAGATGAAAGTCCAGAATGGCATGTGGGAAAGAAAAAAGGTCGAGCACCGCGACCTTCACCTGGAAGTCGACCGCATTCTGAAAAAAGTACACGACCACGGCCTGCACAGCCTCACGCACAAAGAAAAGAAGGTACTCAAACAAGCCACAAAATCCGAGCAAATGCGAAACAAATGATAAAGAGCAAGACCTTGAGACAACGAAGAAAATATCAGCCCTGAACGAAGTCGAAGGGGAAACATCCGGCTTTAGGGAAGAATAATCGTATTGTGGAGGCATGAGATTCTTCGCTCCACTTTGTTCCATTCAGAATTACAAACTGCGCCCTGTTATTGCTAATAAAATGCCTATAGTTGTTTTCGCTATCAAAATGGTTCGTTTGAGTTTATTATTTGGCGGTGGTTTTTTAAGGTGGTTAAAAGACTATCTCTTTGCTGTTGAACACAGGGCCGTCTTTACAGCACATCTTATAAACAGTCTCGTTCGAGCCATTTACTCGGCATTGGACGGCACAACTTTGGCACAGGCCGATGCCGCATGCCATTCTACGTTCCATACTGACCTGGCAGTCGATATTCTTGCCTTTAGCGATTTCAGAGACTCTTGCTAACATCGGCTCCGGTCCACAGCAATAAATAATCGTACTGTTGCTGTCCAAGCTGGATTGGCCAAGCCATTCGGCGAGGCAATCGGTAACAAATCCGTGGTATCCAACTGAGCCATCATCCGTTGCCACCAGTGATTCAATGCCGTAGTTGGCAAACTCCGGTATTGAAAATCCTAATTGCTGTGAAATCTCATCCAGTCTGCCCTTGAAGGGCAGGTCCTTTGCTGTTTTTGCACCGGCAAACGCAATAACTTCAATGCGGTTATCTTGGGTCGTTAGGACCTTTGCCAGATGCAGTAGTGGCGGGACCCCCATCCCTCCTGCAATTAGAAGGGCGGTTCTTTTGCCGTCCGGGACAGAGAAACCGTTTCCCAAAGGCCCGATTACACTGAGAGAATCGCCGGCTGATAAAGTTGTCATTCGCAAAGTGGCAGGCCCGACAACACAATAAAGAAGCTCAGCGAAGGTCTTATCTCTATCGGGAGTAACATCTGTAAAACTAAAGGGTCTGCGCAGCAGTATGTTGCGTTCAGCGGCATCCTGCAAATCTTCCGGTATTTTTTCTACGGACGGCAGGGCGGTACCGGAAAGGTCTAATTCGGCGAACTGCCCCGGCTTAAAATCAGCAAAAACCTTAGCGGCATCTGCTGAAAACTCAAGTCTGAGCCGATAGAATCGCTGCCCAATCTGTTTGTTGGAAGAGGCGATCGCCTCAAACAGACCCTTAGCTGACGACGAGCATCTTTCTGACATAATCAGCCATTTTCCCTGTTACAATAAACCTTTATAAAGCCTGACGCCGTCCACCACCTTACAGACGTGAACGGAATATTTGTCGGCGAACTCAGGCCGGCTGCGCCTATAGGCCGTATCGACAGCATCCCTTACCGCTTCGACAAATTCAGCTCGGACCAAAGCTCCCGATGCCCCTTTATCGCCGCCTCCTAACATCCGCTCTCCTAAAACACCCGGTACGATTCGGACAATATCACACATCGTTTCCAGTTCCGGCCCGGATATCTTATAGTCGTCTCGCAGTCCGATGCCGTCTGTTCTAAATATCTGCCCAACAGTTTCAATGTCACCGGCTTTCCATGCTTCGAGCATCTTATAGAATCGCTTTTGAGCATTGAAAATATATCTTAGACGGTCGCACATGTCCGGGTGACTTTCACCGAATTGGCCTATAATCGTTTTATAAACTTTTTCGTCCTTAATATCCGCAAGGGACGATATGTCGTAATTGGCTTTTTGCAGTATTGAAACCAGCTTCTCACATTCGGCTCTGCGGACAGCATAAGTTGATTTTTCCAGGCCCGGGCGGTCTGTGCCGGTATCAAGCACAACAATCCGAAAATCGGTTGCGCCGGAGCCAATCGGTACATACTCTATTGAGCGGTCTTTGGGGTTGTAGTATGTTCCCATCCCCTCGCGGGCAAAGAGTATCATCGTCTGGTCGAGCTTTCCGCAGGGAGAGCCGATATAATCATTCTCGACCGCCTGAGCCAGATCGACGACCTTGATTTTCTCTTGCACCTCGATGCCATTGGCATCGAACAGGGACAAAATCAGATTCAAACTCAAAGAAGCCGACCGGCTCATTCCGCCGCCGGGAATGTTTCCGTAAAGAACACCGTCAATACCCTGTGAGAGCTTGTAACCTTCCCGTCTTAGGATATACTCTACTCCGTAAGCGAACCGTCCCCACGTCTGGGCGATTTCTGCTGTCTTCGGCTTAGGAACGTTTCCCAGCTCAAATTCAATGACTCCATCATCGGGAAAATTCCCGCTAAAGAGCCGGACCTTTTTACTACCGTTTGGCTTATAGGCCAGCCAGATAAATCTGTCGGTTCCAACGCCGAAAAGTTCAGTGCCGTTATAATCGCCGTGCTCGACACCCAGACAGAAGCGCGATGATGTCCTTCTAATCTTGCCACCCTTGATGTTGATGTTCGCATCTACGGCAAACTGCAGGATTTTATCCAGGGCCTTCTGACCCTCTGATGTCAGCTCCATTGTGAGCTCCTCACTGTGCAACTTTGCTATTACCAGAATATGATGTAAAGCACTACTGTCAAAATTATTGCAAATACGCCGAAGTACACAGAACCCTTTGACCAGTTCAACTCAATCTTCGTTTGCTCCGGCAGTGTAATCTTTTCCTTCATTGGGTTGAACAATGTCACTAATAGCAGGATGGCCGCAATAGCGCCTACCGTGATTGCCATACGGTTAAGAAATGCCATCTCACCCCAGCCGAAGAACAGAATTCCGTAGATAATAGGGCTAAGAATCAGCCCAAGGACTCCACAACACCGTGGGGTCCGTTTCACAAACAATCCGAACAGGAAGATTGTGAGCACGCCAGGTGATACGAATCCCTGGAACTCTTGAATGAAGGCGAATGCTCCCCTGAACCTGGGATTTGCCAACACCGGCGCTATCAGACACCCGATGATTACACCTATCGGGACACAACATCGACCTACCCAGACCAGCACATTCTGCGCCGCATTCTTGTTAAACCATTCCCTGTAAATATCCATTGTGAAGATTGTGGAAGCTGCGTTCAACATCGATGCCAGAGAGCTAATCACTGCTCCCATCAACGCGGCCAATACAAAACCCCGCAGGCCGGTTGGAGTCAGATATCGAATCAACATCGGAAATGCACCATCATAGTCATAGCCAATTAACTCCTGCCGGACGTCAATATCAGGGTGAGATTCGTCCACGCCCTCGAGCAGTTCTGCGTTAATTGCACTGAGGTCCTCGCCCACCGGGACAACCTTACCCAGCACTGCGGCATTGAATGACAGGACCTCTGTGGCAAGCTGCGGTTGCAACTGCGCAAAGTCGCTATTGAATGGAATAACCATCGCCGCTTCGGCCGGTGACGTCTTGGCCTGGTCAAATGCCGCTAACGCAGGCTTATTCAGTGATTCCTGTTTCATTGCGTTCTCCTGCATCTTCGCCCCGTATAATGTGAACGCAATAATCCCCGGAATGCACACAATGAACGGAATTATCAGTTTCAAGAAAGCTGCAAACACAATACCCCTTTGCCCCTCGCGTAAAGAGTGAGCTCCAAGTGTTCTCTGCATAATATATTGGTTCAGACCCCAGTAGTAAAAGTTCGGAATCCAAATCCCAAACAGCAATGCCGTCCAGGGCAGAAAGTCGCTGGCACGCGGAAGTACCATGTGCATACTGGATTCTTTGAGCACCGCGAACTTCTCACCGAACGATGCACCGTCACCCACACCTAATGATGTATTCACCGCTGCAACATCTATCCCCTCGAACTTGCTCGGGTCATCCAATGCCATAAACGTCAGCACCATTATCACCGCACCACCAATTATTAATGCTGAGCCCTGAATCAGGTCCGCCCATGCACAGGCCTTGAGACCTCCGGCTGCGACATAGGCACCCGCAAGGATACCAACAAACCAGGAAAGCGTTGTGATGTTGATTGGTATGCCCATCAACTCTTCTGCAAACAACGGATTCAATGCCTTGGCTCCAAGAAAAATTACCGTAGGGATTGTAACTCCCATATAGATAATCACCATTAATAGCGACATCACTAATCGGGATGTATGATTGAATCGGTACTCTAAGTACTCAGGTATCGTAAAAATCCCGCTCTTGAGGAACTTTGGAAGGAAGAAAAACGCCACCACAACCAGAGTTATCGCAGCGCACCATTCGTAGCTTGCCACTGCCAGACCAATCGAGCCTTTGGCCGCCTGGCCCGACATTCCAACAAACTGCTCGGCCGAGATGTTCGCTGCTATCAGTGAAAATCCGATTAGCCACCATTTCAAGCCGCGACCGGCCAGAAAATAATCTTCGCTGGTTTTTTCTTTTCGGCTCTTGAGCAAGCCCACGGTAATTACACAAACGAAGAATACCGCTAATATGCCAATGTCTAAGCCACTTAATTCCATTTGTGAACTCCTTGATTTAAATATTCCCTGTTAAAATCCTTGGCTGTTATATTTTCCCTAAGTCGTTCCATTGCTCACCATTATATCTTGTCTGCCACCAGCAGCAACAACAAAACCCCAAAACTCAGCTAAAACGACAGGAAGCAAATGACGTGAACCCAAAGAAAGGAAAATCGTTACAATGACCTCTCGGCTCCCTATTCATCGAACCAGCGATTATGCCTGCGACGAAATCTATCAACCCACCAAAACGGAACCACGGACAATCGCCCAAGTGACAAGTGCAAACCAATTGCCTTCAACCTTAATATCTTCGCGCTGAACCTCGACGGCGAATTGCCGTTTGTCTTTTGTAGTGCGATAGGATTCCAGCCAAACTCCCCGTCAACGAGTCTAAGGTTGTGTCTTGTATAGAGCGACAAGCTACCGCTATGCTTTCGATTAGCCTTCAAGTGCGTAGGATTGCTCGGGTGAATCATATAAAAGGGCGCGTGCACGATAAGATGTCCGCCTGGCCGTAAGTACCCCGCCATTACTTCCACGTACCCAGGTGGATCTGGAACGTGCTCAAGCACATCGAGACAGATCACCGCCTCAAACGCTCCTGTAGCTATCTGGTTCTGATCGGCCAGCACGGTTATATCCTTTCCGCACTCCGCGAAAACCTTCCTCGCAAAAGATTCCGTATAGCCCGGCACCTCAAAATACGTTACGCGATGTCCCGCTTGTGCAAGGTACGCCGAATCAAAGCCCAACCCGTCCCCTATACTCAGAACATCCAGTCCTTCCTCTTTCACTTTCGTCAGATACCTCCCTATCCAGCGGCGCATCCGCAGCTTCAGCTTATTGCGATTCCAGATAACCAGCTCGTACAGAAAGGCATCCATCTTCTCGTAGAAATGTGCCAGCCCGTCGCTCCACACATACTGATCAAGACCCGTCTCCTTAAACGCCCGCCCCACGTTCGTCCCGGGATTCTCGAACTCCTCACGCATCCGAGTCCGCACTGACGTCTCAGGTTGTCCCGTTAGCTCGGCAATCCAGGAGGCGATTTTCGCCTCATCGCGCAACTGTTCTGGTAGTGCTGAAGGCAGCTTCATTATAACATTACTCTCTGCTCTCCCTCGCAATCTTTCAAAAGCCCTCTTAAGTTCTCATAAAAGCTTCCGGCAACGCATCGACTATATCCGTAGTCATCAAACTAACCTGACCGACTCTTTCCGCTGCGATGTCACCGGCCAAGCCGTGGATGTAAACGCCGAGAACCGTGGCATCGAAGTCGCTCAGGCCCTGGCCTGCGAGGGCGGTTATAACACCGGTTAAGACGTCGCCTGAGCCGGCTGTGGCCATGCCGGGATTGCCGGTTTTGTTGATGTAAATTTTCTCGCCATCTGTAACGACGGTTCCCGCACCTTTTAGGGCCACGACGGTTTTGGTCTGCTGTGCCAATTGCACGGCTTGTTGTTGGCGTTCGGATGGCAGTGGCTCTCTGAACAAATCTGACCATAGGCGTTTCATTTCGCCGGGGTGAGGCGTCAGAACCAGTTTTGCTTTTAGTTTAACAGGCCAGTCTTTTATAACAGCCAGGTTATTTAAGCCATCGGCATCTATAACCATCCGGAGCTGGTTTTGTTCGAGAAGTGTCTCAAGGACAGACCGAAGCGCGCCGCTGATGCCTACGCCCGGGCCGAAGGCCGCGACATCATTTTCGTTGACGGCTTCGAGGATAGGATTGATTGCCTTTGCTGATATTCGGCCGAGGCTGTCTTCAGGCAGGGCAATAGTTGTAAAGGACGGCTCTATCGAGGCGACTATCGGCAAAACGCTTTTCGGTGTTGCTACACGCACAAGGCCGGCACCGGCCCGCAAGGCACTTCGTCCTGCAAGAGCAGCGGCACCGCTCATGCCAATGCTGCCGGCGATGATGCAGACTTTACCGAAATCGCCCTTGTGGGCATCAACCGCCCTCGGCCTTAGCTTCGGGATAGATTCTATTAACTGCATAAAACCTCGTTTCGAGCAGAATATTACAAACAATGCGGTATATGGTCAATAAAAGATTTGACAAGCAGACAGGAAGGTTTTATAATAAGCAAATATAATGAAGAATTTGTTTTGGATCAGCGGTAGGAGAATCCGCCGGTTTTGTAGAGATTAAAACCTATGAGTGAAATTATATTTATAGTTGAAAATTCCGATGAGGGTGGTTACACCGCTAAATCTCTCGGTTACTCTATTTATACCGAAGGCGAAACATTAGACGAGTTAAAAGAAAATGTCAAAGATGCGGTAAAATGCCACTTTGACGGAAAGGAAATTCCCCATATTGTACGCTTACACATAGTAAAAGATGAAGTAATAGCAATATGAAACTTCCCCGAGAAATCAGAGGCGAAGAACTCGCAAAACTTCTTAAAAAATACGGCTATGAAATAACCCGGCAAACCGGCAGTCACATACGTCTTACTACTACTGCCAGAGGCGAACACCACATTACTATCCCTGCCAATAAATACCTTAAAATAGGCACATTAAGTAGTATTTTGAGCGACATCGCTGGCCATTTCAAAATAAACAAAGACGATTTAATTAAGGAATTATTCTAAAATCGAATTTCCGCATCTTATGCGGTTCAATGTAACCAATGTTTTGGCGAAGTCTTCGGCCAGATAAGCTTGGCTATCCTAAGTAGGAACGCATAAAGTATCATGCAGCTTTTTTGTTAACATCATCATGATCAAACATAAATCCCATCTTTTTGCGGTGACCATTGACACAGGCAACACCACGACGAAAGGCCGCGAC
>Ga0114922_10002889_pt1 | contig 16056 bp, 13 predicted proteins | sample AartaG_FD_100975 | JGI IMG/M metagenome (GOLD analysis project Ga0114922, IMG submission 100975) | Deep subsurface microbial communities from Aarhus Bay to uncover new lineages of life (NeLLi) - Aarhus_00045 metaG | ecosystem: Environmental > Aquatic > Marine > Oceanic > Sediment | place...
CCACCGGAGCCATAAAAAGGTCATCATCCGTGGTACTGATGGGATAACCCAGATTCACCGGTAACGACCAGCTTCTTCCTTTTCCCTTTTCGCTATAGAAATGGTCGAATCCACCCAGGCTGTTGTGACCCTGGGAGCTAAAGAAGAGGGTATGCCCATCGGATGTAAGTTGTGGATGATCCTCCATCAGGGGTGAGTTAATCACAGGACCCAGGTTTTTTGGAGGTCCCCAATCCCCTCCCGGAGTTTTATCTGAACGGTAGATATCCAGCCGGCCATATCCTCCCTTGCGGTTGCTTGAAAAAAACAGTGTTTGTCCGTCCGGTGAGAGGCAGCAACTGCTCTCCCAGTATTTGGTATTGATATTCCGGTTTAACGGTTCCAGTTCAGTCCAGTATCCATTCTTAAGGTAACTGACAAAGAGATCCCCCAAACCCCGGTTATCCCAGTAAACAAACAAGATTTTTCCATCCTGTGACAGTGAAGAACTCGTGCCATCACCCGTTGCATTAATCTCTTCAGTAATATCGCGTGGGTCAGTCCAACCCTGCTCTCCTTTTGTGGTATAATAAATCTGATATCCCTCTTCCTGCTTCATGGTATACACCATGCTTAATCCATTACCGGAGATGGCAGGATTGATGGCAAAGCTCCCCCTGTTTATCCGGTCACCCAGCACAACTTCTTTTCTGGGTACGGGTTTAGTAAGCATCTCTTTGGCTAATAAACAGCCATTAATCTGTTCCCGCACATAATCTACATTGTAATAGCTTGATATATCGGCATGTTCTATGAACAAATTGTAAGCATCAATGGCTTGATCCAGATCATTGTTCACGTGATAGGCAAGGGCAAGATAGAACAGTACATCGGGCGGGACATTTCTCTCTTTATAGGAAGAGACAAACTCTTCCGATATCGATTCAGAGGCTTCCAGGAAGTAGGGTATTGCCATCTCTTTTTCTCCCTGGATGTGCAGGTAACAGAGCCCGATCTTATACAGGATGTGGGCATTCCCGGGATCCATCCGGTCCAGTTCGAGAAACAGCTGGAGGGCTTCTTCTTCCTCATCCAGGTAAAGAAGAATGGCTTCGGCTTCCCTGAAAATATCCCGGAACACCCTCATATCCTGTGACCGGGTCGGGCAGACGATTATATTCAGCAACAGAAGTGAGAATAAAACCTTCCTGAACATGATGGTTCGGATTGTATTACCCTCAAAAATAATAATTTATGTTTAATTGAAAGGCCTATCCCTATAAAGAAGTTAAATAAAGGGTGGGAATAACATCAGGAGTTTCCTTGAACCTCAAGCCGTTAAACACTATAGTTCCCTGGTATGGGAACATTCTGAAATCCCGGTCACTTCAGACAGAGCGTAGAGCAGGTCATGATCCATTCTGCCTTTGATGCAGATCAGGGCATTTTCGTCCCCTCCAATTACGATGGTCAGTTCAGTGATACAGTTATTCTTCTCCCTGGCGAAAATCAGAACATCTTCCTCCTGTTCATGCACTTCAAGCAGGAGTTGATAGCGGTCATCTACCCGGTCCGTTCGTATCTCTTTTACAAAATTCAGTGAATGATTCATCATGGGATGTTCTACCGTCAGAATTTTTATGGATCGAATTGTGCGTAACAGTTCCTCTTCTGCTCTATCCAGATCTGCAATAGACGCAGCAAAACGACATAAAAAACCGGGAATATAAAGAGACATCACTCCCTCCATACCACGGTACTTGATGAACAACTTGTCCGTCTGAGATGGATGAGCCGTTAAGCTGATGGAAGCCAGCGCTATAAGAGAAACAATGATCAGTTTTTTCATGATATCTTGTTTGTCTAAATAAAAGACGAACGGGGCAGCGATATGTTACACTGCCCCGTTTTATTTTTTGTTGTCCTGTTTAAATCATAATGAAAATATCGAACAACGTCATTGACACATCCCCGCCAAATTGGTATACCGTTCTATTTAGTAAATTTAGCTGACTTCAGTATTGTTGGGTAATTCATGGCTGATTGATTGGAGGCATCTCCATAAACATAATAGATATCCGGTCCAATAGTCCTGATCGCCAACGGTGTATCCCCATCGGAGAAATCCCCTGAAATTGATTTCCAGTTACTGCCGTCATATAGAAAAAGCGCCGGATAGAAAACACTTTGTGATTCAATTTTCTCTGAGCAAATAATAACATTCCCATCCGAATCAACCGTAATGGCAGAGGGGGTATAAAACCAATCATCATTATCATCAGCCAGGGTTTCAACCGTTGATGTTGAAGTAACCTTATAGACACCGCCTCTATATTGACCTGCCGACTGGGTTGAACTTTTGAAATAGAGTATCCCTGATCCCTGTGCGATCTGGATTTTCATAATGTTATCGGCAGTCCATGCCAAATCTGTATCCCAGGTTGTGCCGTTCAGATGTTTTATGTGGAGGGTGTGATTATAATCACTATTCTCGACGAGATAATAGAGATAGAGCGTTCCACCAAAGTTTTCCAGAGCCACATTGAACACGTCATTATCGGATTCAATCCATCCATTGACATCCCCACCAACACTATTCCAGGATGAACCAGTCCATTTAACGACTGTAAGATCCCAGTCAGGGTAAGCTTTCATCGCCACATACACTTCGTTACTCAATACTTCCAGATCCATCGCTGCAGGTGCTTCGGTCATTCCCATATTTCCTGCAGCCAGGTTTTCTGACCAGGAGCTGCCATTGAATCCATAGATGTAAATTGAATCACCATCAAGTCCGGCAAGGTATTGATTGCTGCTTCCTGCAGCAATTCCCATATCTGTAATGGATCCGGTGGTCATATCGGATGGAAGTGTTCCACCCACTTCTTCCCAGGCTGTTCCGTTGAGTTTATAAATTCCCGAATTACCAGAAACAGTATAATCCCTGAGAACACCCAAATAGGGAATCCCATTCTCAATTTTCATTTCAACGAACGAGATCCCATCACTTACAGAGTTAATGTTACTCAATCCTGTTCTTGAGTAATTGATTGTTTCCAGGTCATCTCCACCATTCCCTTCTTTCACCATGTCGGCATCAAATTCATGATACGATCCGTTACCATCCACTAAAAAATTATATTGAATGGCAATTTTAAAATAATAGGTCTCGGCGGGATCGTACAGATATACCTCATAAAACTTGTCTGTTGTTGTGCCAACATGTGTAAAATTACCCAGGTTGGACTCTGTGGCCTGGTAAATTTCGTATTGTGTTAAGGTCCTGTTGACAAGCAAATTTTCATTATTCGGATCTGTCCAGGTCAACAACAGGTGGTTCTGATCAGTCCTTGTTGTACCGGTTACTGATACTTGTTCCGGATTGAATGCAAATCCTTCTTCCACATCAGAATACTCACTAAATCCACCCTCATTACGATGTGCACGGCATTTATATTGATATACCTGACCAGCCACTATTTCTCCTCCCGGAAGCATCCATCCAATATCCCACCACTGTGTATCCTCCAGCCAGTCAACTTCTTCCCATTCCCCTGTAATCGGGTTTTTACGCCATAATTGATAAGCTTCTGCATCAGGGACCGGATCCCAATTAACAAATACAATTCCTACATAGGTACCGTCGGATGCACTCAGTCCCTTTGGCACATTTAGCTTTTCCTCCTTTTCACAGGAGAAAACCAGAATGAACAAAAGGGGTATTAAAAACATTGCTTTCAGGCCGGAGAACAAACTTCTTTTCATCTTACAATTTCTTTGTTTTTAGTTGTTTTCATCAAATTTAATTAATATGATCCAACTGTCGAAGAATGACATGGTGTTGTCGAGCATCAATAGTAATTAATATGGGGAAGTAAGTTATTTATTTGTTACATTTAATACCACGAAACCCTATCTAAAATAAAACACCATGAAAACCAGAATTTTAGGATTGATACTAGTCGCATGTATCACGGGAATACGACTATCTGCCCAGGATAATCCCAAATCGATCATTTTGCAGGAACTTTCCTGGACCGAAGCGGAAGTCTATTTCAAAACAAACGATATGGTAATCATTCCTATCGGCAGTACAGAGCAACACGGTCCTCACCTGCCGTTGGGAACAGATTACTATGAAGCATTCGGGATTTCCCGAATTATTTCTGAACAAACCGGCGTTCTGGTTGCTCCGGTTTTATTCGTTGGTTATAGTGAATACCATTCCGGATTCCAGGGGACCTTAAGCCTGAAGCCAGAAACCATGGAGCAGGTTTTGTATGAATGTGCCGAATTTCTGATTGGATATGGAATTTCAAAGATTATGTTCTTTAATTATCACGGGGGGAATAATATCGTACAGGATAACATCATTCACCGGATCAATCATACTACTGAGGCTACTGCAGTTGCCATTGGTGTAGGCAGTGCATTACAACAAAGTTCCGACAGAGGAATGGACTGGCATGCCGGGGTCAGTGAAACATCGATCATGCTTCATCTGCGACCTGACCTGGTAGAGATCGATAAGGCCGAGAAACCGATCATGCATTTTACCCCTGAAATGGAGTCATTGAAAATAGCAGCTGAAAAAAACCCTGAACTATCGATTGTTTGGCATAGTCTGTTTGGCACTCCCATTGAAACGAATAAAGGGGGTACCAGTTATGAACTATCGAGCAATGGGATCTGGTCTGACCAGGATCCAAAAACCGCAACTCCTGATCTGGGAAAGCAGAAAGTGGATCAGATGGTTGAAAGAGCGGTAAAGATGATCAAGGCATGGAAATCCGTTGAGAAATAACCTGACTCGGGTATTAATCAAACATCCATTTAGGTATATAGACTATAATAAACTTACTGATTATTAGGATTTAACTTTTATTCATGAGACTAAAAATGAACTTTTCGCCCGGTATGATGAGGGGAAAGGCAGACAAGTTATTGATCACACTTTTCTTCTCTGTTCTATTTTTTAATCCCATATTCAGCCAGGAAATCCGTATTCCTGATGCGCTGTTTACACGGCCTGAAAAAACCAATTATGAGGAGACCTCGCTTCACCGGGATGTTATGGATTTCGTAATAACACTCTGTGAAGGGAGTAAGCTGGCAACCTTTGAGATCATCGGTTCCAGCAAAGAGGGGCGGAAAATCCCGCTGGTCATCATGGCTGATCCGCCTGTAGCTACTCCTCGGGAAGCGAAGAATTCAGGAAAACCCATTATCTATATCCAGGGGAATATTCATGCAGGTGAAGTTGAAGGGAAAGAAGCATCCATGGAGTTAATGCGAGAAATCGCATTCGGGACCAAGAGAGAGTTGTTATCAAACCAGATACTGCTTTTTGGCCCCATATACAATGCGGATGGAAATGATTCCCTCGGACTAAATAACCGGCGCTCCCAGGCGGGAAGTCCAAAAATGGCCGGGATCCGCTATTCGGGTGAAGGATACGATCTGAACCGGGATGGTCTGAAAGCAGAAGCGCTCGAAACCAAAGCCATGTTAAAAAATGTGATGTTGCGATGGGATCCTATGCTATTTATAGATCTGCATACAACAAATGGTTCATGGCATGGCTATTCACTTACCTATGCTCCGGGAAATCTAACTGCCGGACATCCTGGAACTACAAACTACCTCATGGATACCCTTTTTCCATCTGTCACTCAAACCGTAAAAGACCGATCTGGCTTAGATATGTACCTCTATGGAAATTTCCGTGATTATCCACCGGAAATTTTTTCACCAACTCCATATATGCCACGCTTTCTAACCAATAGCATGGCCCTTAAAAACAAATACTCCATCCTTGTTGAAACATTTGCCCATGACCGTTTTGAGAAACGGATCCTCTCTTCAAAGATGTTCATACAAAGTGTTCTTGAGTTTACCAATTTGCGCGGTGGCGAGATGATTACAAACCTTGAAAGATCAGTAAAAGAGACCATTGCGGAGATACAACAGAATGCCGGCGATATGAAGAAAGGCGTTAGTTTCCGGGCAGAGCAGCTTGGCGAGCCAACTGACCTCCTGGTATATGAAATGGAAGAATATACAAATGATGAGGGTAAGAAACGGATGCAAAAAACAGGAAAAAGAGTCTGGATACCCGGAGTGAAAATCATGCACCGGTTCGAACCGGTTATACTGAGTACAGTCCCCAGAGGTTACCTGTTTCCCCCTGAACTTAGTAACGTAGCAGAGAAACTGCAGGAGCATGGAGTTCTGGTGGAACAACTTGACAGGGCAACCACATTTAAGGGAGAGGAATTTATTATTACAGGTTATAAAAAGGCAGAAAGGGAATACCAAAAACATAACCTGGTTACGATGGAAGGAGAATTTCAGGATGCGGTACGCAAAATGCCAAAGGGATCCTATTTTGTTGACCTTGCCCAACCGATGGCTTATCTTGTATTTTATATGCTTGAACCGGAAGCCGACGATGGTCTGGTGGTATGGAATTTTTTCGACAACTACCTTGAAAAGAGAGGTATATCAAACAAGAAAGTTGCCTATCCCGTATTTAAGTGGTATTCGAAAGTGGACTGAACTTCATGATAGAGGACCAATTCCAGGTAGCTGGTAAATAATCCCTGGTTCAGTTCTCGAATTGCTGGTCAGACTAATTCAGTGATTTCCTGAAGTACAGATTTCCTGTCATTAAACCAATTATATGGTGCAATTTTATTCCAGGTATTTGCTCACTTCCGGATCATTGAAAAAGCCCTCCATTTGTTCCTTAAAGAATTTTGGCAGTTCAACCTTCAACTGTCCATTCAATTTTTAAGTTAACAGTAGCATGCTCCATGTTTAAGAGCATATTCGCCAGGCTGTAATGCCTTCCAGATCTTTTTATCAGGCAGGATATCAAATTTTTATTCCCTGATATCCGTTCCTGATATCCCCTTTTTCCATTGATCAAAATAGAATCGTTTGATTAGGAGGAATTCCACCCATTGGCTATATTTAGCCATCTGCTTTTGTTGTATTCATTTATTTTCAAGTAATTCCAATTTTTTAAACGGATGAAATCAAAACCCACGAAAAGAGCGGTTGTTTTCAAATACCTGTTCTGGACATGGTTGATCCTGATCTTAACCGTCTCCTCGATCCCTGATCTGCCTGGTCTGGAACTGACAACCAAAGATATGCTCTTCCGGTTGGATTACCTGATACACTGGATTGAGTATTTTTTCCTCTTGACGTTTTTTCTATTATGGAAGGGAGGCAAAGGGTATCGGATCAGCAAACCATTTGTTATGCTCACGCTCATCGGTAGTCTGTTGATCGCTACGCTCGATGAGTACCATCAACTCTGGATACCGGGTCGTACTTTCAATCCGATGGACATGTATGCAAACTTTGCCGGCATAATCACCGGGGTTCTGTTTTCATTGATCATCCTGGCAAGACTGAGAACAGGAGAAAGAAAAAACGGATGATTCTCCACCCGCTTAAGATTCTTTCCGGAGGACAGACTGGTGTTGACCGGGCTGCACTCGATTATGCCCTGAAAAAGGGAATTCCCTGCGGTGGGTGGTGCCCGAAAGGGCGACGGGCAGAAGACGGTCCGATCCCAGGGATTTACCCCCTGCTCGAAACCACTTCAGGAAATTATCCGGGCCGGACCAAAATGAACATTGTCTATTCGGACGGAACACTCATCATTACCCGAACCCGCTTTTTTGACCGGGGTACGGCACTAACCCACAGGCTGTGTGAACAATATGGGAAGCCTTGCCAGGTGGTCGATCTGGATCAGTCGCCTGGTCCACAAGTTGAACAGCTGCAAACCTGGATCCATACCGGGAAGATTCACACCCTGAATATCGCAGGTCCCAGGGAAAGTGCATTGCCGGGGATCTATCAGGCAACCCTGCTGTTTTTAGAGGAGGTGGGTAAGGAGGGGTAGGATTAATCCGCGGAGGTTATAAGGGTGAGACGATGAGACTGTGAGATTGAGTGAGTGAGAGGTGAGAAGTGAGTCCTGCCTTCGCCAAGGCTATGGCGGGCGATGAGTGAGTGGTGAGATGATGAGAGGGGGAGACTTTGAGACTGAGGGACGAAGAATGTCTTGTATTGCGAATTGCGAATTTCGAATTTAAAAGAGTGTAGAAACAAGGCACTGCCTTGTTGTTAATAAACCGAAAATGCATACGAAATGGATCCATTTTAAAGCTCCGTAGGTGCGGCATGTTTACAGTCGCAGAATGCAAATTGACCAAATGAAGTTCGGATTTCGGTTATGTGTAGATATTTATTTATTGAAAACTGTAGATCGAACCCCATTCCGGGCGAATCCTGTTCGTTTAAACGATCCGGGAGAGCCTGTCCGCCGAAGGGCGGAATCGTTTTACGATTAATGCACCCGGCAACCGTTGAAGGTGCCGATGGAAAAACGGCTAACGGTGTTCGCCCGCATGACCGGACGGGCAGGGTTACGAAACCCGTTTCGTTTTTCGTTTGTCGGTAACGGAAGAAGAGTTTAACCCTAAGGTTCTGATCAACAAATGGTGGGGGAGTTATCCCTAAAATTAATGTATCCTAAATCCACTGAAGGTGCCGATGCCGCACTGTCCGTCTAGTTTTGTAATCAAATAAATACTTACAGTCTGACCTGCATTCAGCTCATATAAGAATGAGAAGGTTATAAATTGGGTTGTATTGGTCGTTCCACTCCCATAAAAATATTCGTAAGGATTTCCATTAAGATAAACCAACAGTGTTTGTTGAATATGATAGTCATAACTGACATAAAAGGAATAAACGCCATCAGCAGGTGCCGTAAATACGCCGTTATTATAACATTCTGAGTGGTCAAAGATTTCAGGGAAATCCATCAGAACCGTTGTATTGGTACCAACCTCTTCAGGGGTGTCTGAGCTTGCCCTGAATCCGATCAGGGGTATATTTTTCAATTCACTGATGTCTGCGGATCCGCTGTTTTCGAGGGTCAGGACACCGGTAGAGGATGAATAGGAAAGCTCTTGATCATCTGAATTGTCCATATATTTACTGAGATCGATACTGGTTGCACTTCCGTTTCGTGTAATGGTCAGGATGTTATCCTGCAGCTGCAGGTCCTGGATTTCGTTGAGTGCATCCGGGTCGTCATCTTCGAGCAGTTCGGTCAGGTCAACCATACCTCCATTTGCCAGGGTCAATTGATGGGTAGCCGGATCATAGGAAAGCGTCTGTTTATCGGTATTATCCAGGTATGGATCCAGGTTGATGGGGTTGGCATCCTGGTTTCCGGTAATCTTAAGGATGTGATTGGCGATCATCAGGTCCTGGATCTCGTTTGTGGGATCAGCATCGTCATCTTCCACCACATCGGTCAGGGTTACGTAATTACCATTGGTCAGGCTGAGGGTATCGCCTTTCAGGGAGAGGTATTGTTTCAATCCACCCAGGTTTATGGTATTGCCTCCCTGGATGGAAAGGTTTTCACCATCAAAAGAGAGGGCCTGGTCATCCGTAGCCGGATCGCCGGGATCGCCTTTATCTCCTTTTGGACCCGGAGGTCCCTCTGGCCCCGGGGTCAACGACGTTTGTGAATACAATGCGTAGGGAACGGAAAGAAACTGGGAGGTTCCCATTTCCAGGAATGTCTGATCAAACTTAATCTCCACTTTCAGGTAATGGCTGGATTCACTCCAGGGGATCTCTGCAAACGAAGCAACAAGTCCTCCGGACTGATCCCCTTTACCGAGCAGTATGGAGAAGAGTCCGAACTGGCTGGTCTGAACACCGGTGTGTATCTCCTGCCATTCCACCACGCCGTCGGGATTTCCGGCAATGACCGACATGCGAACATCAATGGTTTCGTTTTTCAGCTCTTCACCGTTGTTATTCCTTGCAACAGCCTGGTACTTCAGAGCCATGGGTACATTTTGTGAAATCGCCAGTGGAAATAGTCCGAACAGGAACAGAACCCCAAACAGCGTGTGTTTCCAGATCCTTCTTGCAGTCATTGTTATTCCCCCATTTTACATTTTGACAATTTTGAACGTAAGGTTGATTGTTTGATCATCATCCAGGCTGATTACCCTGACCACGTAAATACCCGGTGAATAGGTCGTGAAATCAAACTCCTCGATGTTTTCCGTTGACGGGAGACCGTTCACCTGCCTGGATAACACCAGATTGCCTGTCAGGTTCCTGATATCAAGCCGGTAGTCCCGGATTACCTCCGCTCCTCCATTCTGTATCGGCAGAGTAATGACAATTTTAAGGTAATCCAATACCGGATTGGGGTAAGCATTCACTTCAATGCCTCCCTTCTTTTCGATATTCCCCGGATCAATGGCTACCGATGGCTGCTGGAATCCCTGCGTCAGAAAATGATTGCCGAAATAAAAGGTTTCCGTTACAATTTCTCCAAAGGTTGAAGAAATATTGTACACCCCATTTACAGCATAATCACCTCCCACAGCGATCACCTCATGAGAAATCATCTGTGCATTCAGATTTCCCGCGATCAGGATCCATAACCCTATGGAAAGCCATTTATTCATTCCAAATTTATTCAAAAAAATTAGGGAAAAGGATTAAAATTAGTTAAAAAATTGTTAATAACTCAAAAAAATCTGTTAATAACTTTCAAATTTTATGCTTCTTTAGAATCTTTATAAATAAGGATAGTTACAAGAAATGCTGCAAGAAGGCAGGATGAGAAGCAACAAACAGGGGTTATTTAACCGGGAATGGGCTACTCCATTTCTCCTTCGCTCCGGATAATCTGATGCAGGGATCCCGGGCTAAACAACCGGAGAATCATCGAGATGAGGAGACCGGAAAGTATTAACAACAGTGCTCCAATGTACCAGGGAAAGGGTAAGTTTTTGAGTAATAATCCAAGCGGGAAAAACACAGCAAAGAAAATCACCAAACGGACAATCAGGCGGCCATTGAATGAGAAGGAAAGTTTCCGGGATGCCACCATCACGTGTGCCAGGGCAGTTAACAGCTGGGTGATCATGCTGGCTATTGCCGAGCCCAGGGCAAAGTATTTCGGGATAAGGGCAAAATTCAGCACAACATTCACCACCACACTGATGCCGGCCAACCGGTTCATCTCTTTCAGATTCCCGTTTGCTGTCAGAAGGGTGCCAAAAATGTAAGAGGTAGAAATGCCCGCATATCCGATCATCAGGATTGCCAGGATATCCGCTGAGGCATCCACGTGGCTTTTGTACAACAGGTCCATGATTTCAGCTTTATAGAAAATGCAGACAAAGGAGGCAATTGCTGTTGGGACGATCAGCAAAAGGAAAGAGATTTGAGTCAACGATTCGACATTTTCTCTTTTCTTAATCATTCGTGAAAAAATTGGCAGCAGGAGTCCCGCAAACAGGAAGCCGACCATAGCCGCTGCATCAAGTATCCGATACCCCTGGGCATACATGCCTGCCTGAAATTTCCCGTCCGGAAGCAGGCGTTCAAGCATGACACCATCTACCCGGTAATAGAACACCATGAAGAGGCTCAACAGGGCAAACGGATAACTTTGCTTTAATACCTCCAGGAAACTATGCAGATCAAACCGTGGTTTGAAGAAGTCAGCTTTTGCGAGGTTGATCCCGAACGCAATCAGTGCTGTCAGGAGATAAGCCGCAGTTTGAGCAAAAACAAACCATTCAATCCGGAAGGCTTTCCGCGTTACACCTCCCCAGAGCAGGATCCCACAGATCAGGATCATCAGAAAACGATCCAGTACCGACAGGATGCTATCGGTTTTGAACAGGTGTAATCCACTGAGATTGGAGCGGAAATAAAGGATGAAAGAGGAGATAAACTGATTGAAGATGAGGAGCAAAAGCATCTTCATCTGAGCCGCACTATACCCGAGCACCCAGGCGGTAATGATGCTGACGGCAAAATAGATGATTGCCAGCAGGAATTTAAAAGGGACAATGTTCGACAGGAGTTTGCTCAGAAGATGCTGATTGCGGGCAATGTTGCGGCTGTTGAAGTTGGTAATCCCGATATCGAGAATCATGTTCAGGAGAAGTGAAAAACTGAACAGGGAAAAATAGAAACCATACGTTTCCGCTCCGACCACATTCTGGACCGTCCGGTCAATTCCCAGTACCCAGAATGGCTTTACCAGGAAGTTCAGCAGCAACAGCAAAGCCAGGTTGGTGATGAATTTTCTCTTCAAAATTCTAAATTGTATTATTTAAAGATGAGGGTTTCACTTGGAAATAAAGAGGCAAATGGTTAAACTTGATCTATCTGTTATCCGTTTACAAATGTAATAAAGCTGCCTGTTAAATCAATCTGTTATTAAGGATATGCTGATTGCCGTAAATACACGACTTCTCATCCCGGGCAAGCTGGATGGAATTGGATGGTTTACCTTCGAAACCCTGAAGTGTATCACAAAAGCACATCCCGGGCATCAATTCCTGTTCCTGTTCGACCGGCAGATCCCGGACCAGTTCCTGTTTTCCTCCAACATAGAGCCCCTTTCCCTGTTTCCTCCTGCCCGGCATCCGGTTCTCTGGCACTGGTGGATGGAATACTCCGTCCGTAAAATCCTTCGTTCCCGGAAACCGGACCTCTTTCTTTCGCCCGATGGCTACCTGTGCCTCTCCACAAATACCCCTTCCCTTCCGGTGATACACGATATCAATTTTCACCACCGGCCGGAAGACCTGCCATTCCTTACCCGGGAATATTACAGGAGACAATTTCCGAAATTTGCCCGGAAAGCAGTTCGTATCGCTACGGTTTCTGAATATTCGAAACAGGATATTACTCAATCCTACGGCATTGATCCACGAAAAATTGACGTGGTCTATAATGGCGTTAACCCCATCTTCAGCCCGGTTTCAGATGAAGAGCAGGAAAAGACCAGATCAAGGCTCACAGGGGGAGCCGGGTATTTTTTATTTGTCGGAATGATCCATCCAAGGAAGAACATCGATAACCTGTTATTGGCTTACGATCAGTTTAAAGAAGACGCTCATACGGATACAAAACTGATCATCGTGGGTAAGCCAATGTTCAGGAACAGGATGCTTCAGAGAACCTTTACCAGGATGAAGTACAGGGATGAGGTGAAGTTCATCGGGAGGCAATCACCCGAACAACTTCGTCTCATTCTTGGTTCTGCATTGGCCCTGACATTCGTTTCCTATTTTGAAGGATTCGGTCTGCCCATCCCGGAAGCCATGCAATGTGATGTCCCTGTGATTACCTCGAATACCACCTCCATGCCGGAGGTCGGTGGAGATGCTGCATTGCTTGTGGATCCTTTTTCGGTAACATCGATCAAGCAGGGATTATTGCGAATAACTGAAGATCAAGAACTCAGGGAGGACCTGATCGCCAGGGGGCGCCAACAACGTGAAAAGTTCAGCTGGGAAAAAACATCCGAAAAGCTCTGGAACAGCATGATGACTTGCTTAGAATAATCCGATGCACCCTGAAAAAAATATCCCACAGCTACTGAACTACATGAACAAGGGGCTGGTTGAAGCCGGTTGTGATGAAGCCGGACGGGGCTGCCTGGCAGGTCCTGTATTTGCCGCTGCCGTGATTCTCCCGCTGAATTTCAAACTTGACCTGCTGGATGACTCGAAAAAGATGAGCGAGAAGAAAAGGTACTTTGCTCGACCGGTGATTGAAGCCAATGCTGTTGCCTGGTCCGTTGCCATGGTCGATAACCGCGAAATAGATGATATCAATATCCTGAATGCATCGATCGAGGCAATGCAAATCGCTATACGCCAGTTGAACGTAAAACCTCAATTCCTGCTCATCGATGGGAATCGCTTTAAAACCTATCAAAAAATCCCTCACCAGTGTATTATCAGAGGGGATTCAACCTATGCAGCCATCGCAGCTGCATCGGTCCTTGCGAAAACCTACCGTGACGATTATATGCGGAAAATCCATGAAAAATTTCCTCATTATGGGTGGTGCCAGAATAAGGGATACCCTACCAAACAACACCGGGCAGCGATTCTCAGGTATGGGATTTCACCCTATCACAGGAGGTCGTTCCGGTTGCTGGAGGAATGAGAAGGTGAGATTGTGAGAGGTGAGAGATGAGTAAAGGAGTAGTGAGTGAGGAGAAGTGAGTAGTGAGTCCCGCCTTCGCCAAGGCTATGGCGGGCGATGAGTGAGTGGTGAGTAAGTGGAAAAGGGTAGACAGGGCACAACGATTGGAAAGTCATCATATCTCTTTTTTTGTTCGTTTAATAAACGTATGGATATTCCGGCCCATGAAACGATTTCCAGGGAAGGGCGGTTGTAGTTGGACCGGTTCCTTATCCATCGATGCCTTCTAAAGACATGCCGTCCCGATGGGACTTAAAGATGCAACTCTTAATCGTTACGAAAACCAAAAGAAAAAAAATGTTACAAAATTTGGAATACATCATAATTCTATGTATCTTTGTTCTATGTATTCGAAAGAGTTGTTAAAAGGGACACTGACGGTGATCATTCTGAAGCTTTTGGCTGAGCATGACAGGATGTACGGGTACCAGATTGCTCAAAAGGTAAAAGAACTGTCCGACAATAAAATACTGATTAAAGAAGGATCATTGTATCCGGCGTTGCATAAATTAAGAGAGGATGGTCTGGTAAGCATTGAGACCGTGAATATTGGAAAGCGTATCCGGCGGTATTATTCCCTGACACCAAAAGGTGAAATTGTAAAAAGCGATAAAATTTCTGAAATTGAAGATTTCATAACCACGATAAAAAACGTTTTATCATTCAGGCCAATCATTCAGTTTGCATGAGTAAATTATCAAACGCCCAGGGAGAATATATTGAACAACAGGTTCGCAACAGTCAAATTGAGTCTGAAGAACTCAAAGAGGACCTCATCGACCATTTTTGTTGTGTTATTGAGGACTATCTCGACCAGGGTAAAACCTTTGAAGAATCGTATAATAAAGCCTATCAGATCGTTTGTCCGAACGGTTTTGATGAAATATACAAAGAGACACTATTACTATTAACATCAAAAAACATTATCATCATGAAAAAATCGATGTATATCCTGGGATTTATTGCAACTGTATTGTTAACAACCAGTATACTGTTTAAATTGTTGCACTGGCCCGGTGCAGGTGCGCTTATCATCCTTGGCGCTTTTATGTTGATCTTTGTTTTATTGCCCATTATTGCGCTCTATTTTTACAAGAAGGAGTTTTCCCAATACATCTCTTATAAATTGAAATATATTTTTGGATTTATTGGACTGGGATTATTCCTTGCCGGTATTGTTGGCAAAGTAATGCACTGGCCGGGCTGGGGTATTACCCTTGTAGTTTCAATAGCCATTATAAACTTCGGATTCTTTCCATTCCTATTCTACCGGTTGTATAAAAAATCGGAAGAATAGCAAGCTGTTTTTTTATTCGCTTTATTGTCAAACCTGAATTGGTTTCTCAAACTTGATATTTTCGCTTCGATCATTGTTTTCCGGTTACGAAGCCCGTCCTGTGAATTAAGATCTAACATTTATTCTCTATCAAATAGATTATTCTATTTCACAGGGCCCGTATTGTAATACGGCAACGGTATTCGTTAAGGTATTTAGAATCGGATGGTACTGACCGGTCCATGGAGCGATTTCCAGCGAAGAGCTGTTGTAGTTGGACCGGGATTGGGGGGGCATTACCCCGGGTTTCGTTCACCAATGTTCACTCACCCGGGGATATTCATAATTTAACCCCTCCGGGGTATTTTTTATTCTCCTTGTAAAAAAATTCAAAATCCAAGTCTCTTAGATCCAGGTTTACAGCGTGATAAGTTTGACTTATAGATTTTACTGGTCCAAAGGTTTGTAAAATCTTAGGCTCGCTTACTTTTTACTTTGATCTTAAATCTATTATCTTGTTTGCCAGCTGTCCGCAGGCTGCATCAATATCTTTCCAACGGTTTTTGCGGATGTTCACGATCAGGTTTTTGGATTCAAGAAAGGCTTTGAACTGTTCGGTGCGTTCCCGGGTTGATCGCTGAAACGGAGCTCGGTCAACCGGATTGTATTCAATCAGGTTGATTTTGCATGGGACAATTTTACAAAACCGGGCGAGTTCGGCA
>Ga0114922_10002890_pt1 | contig 16054 bp, 17 predicted proteins | sample AartaG_FD_100975 | JGI IMG/M metagenome (GOLD analysis project Ga0114922, IMG submission 100975) | Deep subsurface microbial communities from Aarhus Bay to uncover new lineages of life (NeLLi) - Aarhus_00045 metaG | ecosystem: Environmental > Aquatic > Marine > Oceanic > Sediment | place...
GTATAATTTAACGTAAGTATAAAGACGGTAGGAGGTTACATCAATATTTGTATTCAAACGAAGTTACATAAGCAGGATTGAGTAGGGAGGTGTGTAGCCGAAAAGTAGCCAAATCTTATGTGATAAGTAAGTGTATATAATCACATATAGGACAACTACTAATTTAGTAGATAATAGTAATTGGTAGTATTTACAACATATAAGTTGTGTTGTCAAGTATTTTACGATGTATAAGTTGTATTTAAATAATAGTAGGATTTACTTGACAGCGAGTATAGTTATGTGATATAATATTATTAAGATGAAGAAAATAAAAGCAATTTTGATTTTATGTATATGTGTCGTAGCGATAATTGTTATGACGAAAGTTGCAAAACTTGTAGTTGAAGATATTAATCAGTGGAATCGAGCCGAAAGTAAAGGTATGTCAATTACAGAGTATAGAGCATTTCAAAAAGAAGAAGAGATAGTTTTAGAAACTGGCTTCGACAAAATGCTTAATTCTCAACAATAAAAAAACAAAATGAAGAAAAAAAGCGATTTAAATTATTGTAGTAAAGATTATCATAATCGACATCAATTTAGTAGAGTTGGAGTAGATAATGGTTATATTATTTATATATGTAGTCAATGTGATGAATGTTTTCGTAAAAAAATAAAATATCTTAAAGATGGAAAATAATGCCAGTATTTATTTGTTCTAAATGTAAATGTATAGAAAACACTGCTTGTTGTTATTATTGGACAAAAGGTATTAGACCCGCTTTATGTTCGAAGTGCGACCCAGACATAGGTAAATGGCATGGAATATTTAAAAGAAGAAAAGCTACTGAAGAAGATAGAGTCTGGGTATTAAACCCAGAGGAATTACAATGAAAGACCTAATAAGTGTGTTGGAAGAAAGAGCAAATTATTTAAACGAGAGATTAAAAGACATTGATAATGATATTAGACCTCGCCGTGCATTAACAATAGAAGAAGAACAAAATTATTTATGGTGGATAAAGGAAGGCAATGCCCTCACCCGCACCATCTCTATCCTAAAGCGGATTGATAAAATACAAAAAGAAATATGCTACCTTATAGATAGTGATGTTATTACTATGAGTAGAGGTGCAGAAATTTTACAATTACAACATATTGAAATGCGTAAGATATTTAATGAATTTAAAAGCTTATCTTCATACTATTTGAAAGGGAAGAAAAAGTAAAATTTACACTTTTTTCAGCATTTAAATTATTTTGGGAAAAGAGTAGGAAATGCTTGACAGACCCACTATAAGTGTGATATAATGTATATAGAGGTAAAATAATGGGTATTTTCTGTCTTTTCACATATATAACTATAATTACATTATAAAGTCATCCCCTAACCCCGTTTCATACGGGGTTTTTCTTTTACCGAAACAAGGAAACAAATGACAGAATCAAAAGAATATAAATTTTCCGGAACTGGTCTTACTCAAGGCGAGAAGCGTTGGGCAAATAATCAGTTCAATAGTTATAGAGACCGTTATCATATAGATAATTTTTCTGATTTAGAAATTTTATCAGAGCTGGTCTTCAGAGAAGCCCTTCAGCAACGCAGTAAAAAGAAAATCGAAAAATACGGCGAAAAAGCTAAAGGAAAAAAAGAAGGGGCAGTAACTAAAAAAGAAACTAATACCGTAATACCTCAACATTTGCTTTCTTTTCTGGATGAAAATTTAGAAAGAATTCTTACATTAAAAGAGAAGTTGGGTTTATTTTCAGATAAGACTACAGACCCATTTCAACATATTCAGACTTTAAAGAAAAAGTTTAAGAAATGGATGAGTGAAAATCAAGGAAGCAGAACTTTAATTTGTCCCCATTGTAGTAAGATGGTAATGCTAAAGATTAGGACAGATAAATATGAAGCACAGAAACATCCATTTTTCGTTGACAAAATATTAGCAAATAAACATCTTTGGAAAATGTATAAAGACGGAACGATTACTAAAGAAGACGTTGCAAAAGTTTTAGGAACTTCCGATATGTATATCAATTGGTTAGAAGAACGTATTTATAATAAAGATTCAGAAAATCCTTCCAAATAGCTCATCGATATAAGATATTTCCAAAATACAATAAAAAACAAACTATGCTTATCGAAAAATTAAACGAAGAAGAATTAGAATTTATGCAGTGCTGGCATACACCACGCTGTTTAATTGAGACTTTATTTAATGATTTTGACAATTTAGGCGAATTTAGCGAAGATAAATTTGGTTCGTTGAGATTATATCAATACCCATTTCCCTCATACGAATCATTAATCGATGAAAAATTGCCTAATCTATCTATAAAGAAACAATTTAAATTACGCAAAGGCGTAGGAGATTGTTATGCTTTCGGAGCAAGGAAATATGGAAAAACACTCTGCGTAGAAAAAATTGACATTCCCATTTCAATGCTTAATGACGATGGCTTTCCCGTAGCAGTAAGTTCTACAGATGCTATTCATCTTGATGGTGTATTGGATGAAGTTAAAGAAGCTGTTGATAATCATCCGATTGTAAATTTGTGGAGACGGTCGGCTAAGAAATCTCCCAAATGGAGAATAGTAGCTAAGAATGGTTGGAAGCTTGATGGGGTTAATATGAATTTAATGTCTAAAAACCCCGGACATCAATTTTACGGTAAGCACGTTAAAAAGCTTTGGATAGAAGAAGCCAGTTTCGAATCTAAAAAAGTTTATGACAAAAGACAAGATGCTCTTTCAGAATTGGGAGCTGTTTTAAGATTGTCAGGAATGACTAATTTCACAGAACATTCTCCAGCAGGTAAGTCTTTTCATGACCCTGCGAACAAAAACAAAAAAATAAATTTACCTCAATATGTAAATCCGTTCTTTGATGCAGAAGAAGAAAAAGAAAGAGAAAAAGAATACGGCGGAAAAGGCACTATAGGATTTAAAGTTTTTGTAAAAGGTGAAGTTGTAGCAGATGGCGTATCCGAATTTGACATGGAAAGAGTCAAACAATGCTATCAAGAAGGCAAAACAATTAAATCCTTTGAAATAACTAAAAAACGATATTTGCGATTTAAAAATACGATAGTCGTTGAAAGACCTAAAAATGCAGATAGAATTTTTATCTGTGGTGATATTGGAGAATCAGCGGGAAGTGAAATTATAATTTTATCAGAAGTGAAAGATAGATTTAATTATCTGTATAATATAACATTATATAATCTCACAGATGATGAACAATTTAATGTTTTTTCTTGGCTCATTGAAAAAATGCAAGCAAATGTAGTTGGTGTCGATTGTGGAGACGGAACTGGCAGAGCAATTTATAGAGAATTAGAAAAACATTATCCTAAAGAAAATTTAGTTTGGTATGATGGAAGTAAAAACCTACCAGTTGATTTTGAAAAAGACATCAATGGAAGAGTTAAAATTAAAAAAGGTAAACCTGTTTATAAAGAAGAACGTATGTCTCAATGGTCAGTTAGTAGATTAAAAGTTATTTTGTATGAAACAAAAATATCGATTCCTCTCGATTATAAGTTTGATGTGCAAATTTCGTCTGTTATGTCCATACCATCAGGCAATAGCAGAATTTACAAATGTGTAGCGAAGCCAGACCATTTATGGGATGCTTTTCGTGTCTTCGCAATTGCTGTTTGGCTTAAAAAAGACTTTAATCAAACTCCTCCCATGTCAAGTGGAGATTGGGGAACAGGTGCAACTTCGTGGTAAGAAATGAAATTCAAAGCAGTAAAAGAATATATTAAGAGTGAAATAAAATTTTTAGATAATAGATTAAAATATTTTCAAAAAGAGTATGATAAAACAAACAAAAGAAGAAATGACATAATGAACTCGAAAGCTGAACTTGAACATCAAATAAGAGTTCTTCAATCAGCTATAAAAATATTAGAAAAAAAAGTAAGAGAATGACAAAGAAAAGAAAATCAAAATATAGAAAAAAATCTATATCTGCAATAAAGGTTTTAATAAAATGGTTTCAATTATCAATAGACCAAGCATTAACTATATTAGTTTGGGTTTTAATGTGGAGTTTAATAGAGCCATATATAGTGTATATTAATGTAGTTACTCGAATATTGGCTGTATTGATATTAATTATTGTATTACAAAGAGATATTTTAACAATACTTAAACAAAAGAAAACAAGGAGATAAAAATGGATTCAGGATTACAAATGGAATTTATTCTTTCGCTATTATTAAAGAAAATAGTAGTTCCAGCTGATTATCATAATCAATGTAAAGCAGTTAAATTAATGCTCAAAGATGATGTTTCTGGTTTAATTGATTCTTTAACAGACTTTTATGTTGAAACTGCAAGTGTGAAATTCGGTATAGAAACCGATAATGACGAATATACAAAAATATTAAAAGATTGGCTTGATTCTATCAATGTCGGATATAACGGCAGAATTCCTATTGGAATAAATGAATTAGCCAAAGAATATTATAAAGAAAGATGGAAGGGTTCTTCTTTTCCTGTTCTAAAAATTGCTGAATGGAAATCAATAAAGGGAGGAATAATAGTTCCTACGAAAATGTTTTTTGTAGATGGGTCAAGCATAACTGCTAAAGATAAAGATACTGAAGATAGAAAACTTATTAATTATGATTATTACATAGGAAGTAAATTAGAAGATAAATATAAATTAGAAAAAAATTGTATTTTTGCAAGACCATATGGAAGATGGTTCGATAAATATCCCACTCCATTCTTAATTAAACGTGGTATTTATCACAATTATAAAATTATAGAATCTCTTAAAAATCAACAAACTAAAATTCTTGACCAAGTTATACCTTATTTACTTCTTATCAAAAAGGGTTCTCCGGAACTTGTTAGAGAAAATATCAAAAAAGGATATTCAGATGATGAATTGAAAAAAGTAATTGAAGAATTTCAAAGTTTAATGGATGATATACGTTCAACCAAAATAGGTGATGGGAAGATTAAAGCCCCAATAAGAGCCACTAATTTTGATGAAGAAATTAAACATTTAATTCCAGACCTTAAATCAATATTTCATCCAGAATTATTTGTAACAGCAGAAAGAAATACTTTATCTGGTCTTGGATTTATAGATGTGGTTGAAGCTACTTCTACTTCGAGAAGAGAAAGTATATTAAATCCAAAAGGATGTATAGAAGAGGTTAAATCAGGAGTAAATGGTTTTACAGGAATTTTAAATCAACTAAAAATACAAATAAAACAAAAAAATAAATCTCATAAAAAATATATGAATTTAGAAACCACTGTAGTTCATTCTCCCGTTAGAGGATTTATGACTGATAAATTTAAAGCACAAATTATACAACTTCATGATAGAGGCAAGATTTCTTCTCAATCAACAGTTGAACTTGTTGGCGAAATTGCCTTTGGGACAGAAGTTATGAGAAGAGAGAAAGAAGCTAAGAGAGGAATTGAATCTACTATGTATCCACAACTTACGGACAACAAAGAAGAAACAGGCAGAGACCTACCCGGCGATAAACCAATTGATAAAGTAGATGAAGATAAAATTCCTGATGATAAGAAAGGCCCAGAAGCAAAAAATTATGATATGAGTATAAGTTTTTCTTGTTCTTGTCCAAAATGCGGATATAAAACAAAAAGCGACAAACATTGCAATACAATAAAATGTCCTAAATGCGGACAAACACTAAGAAGAGCTAATAGACCGGGAACAGGAAGACCAGATTTATCTCCAAATGCAAAATCAGATTTAAAAACTGCTCCATATAAAACAATCAGAGAATTACCTGCAAGAGTAAAGAAAAATTTATCTCCAAGATTACAAAGTGTATTTATGAGAGCGTTCAATGGTGCTTATAAAAAATATGGCAATGACTCACGAGCATTTCGTATAGCTTGGGGTGTAATAAAAAAGATAGCTAAGAAAAATAAAAAAGGTAAATGGATAAAATCAACCAGAACTAAAGTAACGGAATCGATGATAGAAGAAATTGAAAAAGGAGTAATAAAAGAATGAAAGAAAGATTAACTAATACTACATTAAGAGAGTTTCTTACTGACTTTGAAAAAAGAAGTGAAACGATAATTCTTGAAGAAGGTAAAGAAAAATCTGATTTACAAAAGATAGCAGAAGCCAGAGGCATACAAATTAAAAATTCAAAGGATTTAGCAGTATTCAAAACAATATATGCTTTTACCAATGAACCTAATGATAATGGTGCAATTCTTCCTAAAAAAGATTTATTAAAAGTATTACCTCAAATTGTAGGCAAACCTGTTAATATAAATCATGATAGAACAAAAGTGGTTGCATTTTATATTGATTATCGTTATAAAGATAAAGAAGACCAAATTTTGGCATATGGTATTTTCTTTAAAAGTAATTTTGCAGAAGAATATCAACATGCAAAAAAATTACAGAAAAAGAAAAAACTTTCATCTTCCTTTGAAATTTGGAGCCCAAAAAAGCATAGAAAATATATAGGAGAACATGGCAATTTCGAAATGCATAAAATGGAAATAGCTGGCGGCGCTTTTATTTTTGAAGAAGATGGGAACAGACCTGCCTTTAAAAATGCTAAAGTATTGGAGTTTTCCAAAATGCCTGAAGATTTAAAAGAAGATTTAGTTTATGCTAAAAAATATAAAGAAGATGAACTTCTTTATTGTAAAAATGGTAAATGTGAAGTTGCAAAGAAAGTAGAGAAAGCTGAAGAAGTAGTAGTTGAAGAAAAGAAAGATAACTCTATTACTAATATAAAGTGTTCAAATTGCGAAGAAGAATTTGCAATTAATATGCTTGATACTACTCCTAAATGTCCTAAATGTAAATCGATTTTAGACAGAAGTGGAACTATGATATATCCTCCTCAAATAAAGGACTTTAAAATGCTCTGTCCCGCTTGTAGAGTAGGAAATTGGTTAATTTTATCAAATAAAGAAGATATTTCGAAAGTTCGTTGTATGAATTGTTCAAAGGAATATGCAATAAAGTTCAAAAAAGCAAAAGATAATAAACTTTTAGAAAAAATACAATTTATTTATTCAGGAGTTGCATCTTGTTATCAATGTGGTTATAGAATTCCTTTTGATGGTTCGTCTCACACGAAAGAAAGAAATTTTAAATGTCCTAAGTGTGGACTCGAATTTTCTCACAATATAGACAAACAAAATAAATATAGGACTATTGCTTCTATACAGAAGATAGAAGTTAAATTAGATAATGAATTAGAAAAATCTAAAGAAGGAGGCAAAAAAATGGAGACAAAAGATAAAAAAGTTAAAGAAAAGGTTATTGAAAGCAAAGAAGAGAAAGTCGAAACTACTCCCAAAGCTAAGACCTCCGAACCCAAGGAGTCTCCAAAGGCAGAGGAAAAGGTAGAAAAGATTGTAAAAGTTGAAGTAAAGAAAGTTGTAAAGGAAGAAGCACCAAAAGCTGTAGAGCCGAAAGTCGAAAAACCAGAAGCTAAGCCAGTTGAAAAAGTAGAAGATGTTCTTCCTGCTGATATACAATTTGAATCTCAATTCGAGAAAGAAAGCGAATACGAGATTGTTGTAGCTCTCTCTAAGATAGATGATTTAATCGTGGCTAAAACAGAAAGAAAAGAACTTTCTGATAATATGTTTGCTGTTATAATTACAGCCAAGAATAAGAAAACTGGAAAATCTGAAAAGATTAGAAAATTTCCTATTCATGACGAAGATAATATAAAGAATAGTTTAGCGATACTCGGAAAGTCAGAATCGAGAGAAATATTGAAAAAGCTAAATATATCAGTTAATGATGTTAAAAGAAAGATTCTCAAAAGAGCAAGACAACTAAAGATAAAATCACTCAAACAGAATCAGGTGAAAGCATCAGATAAAATCAAAACATTCAAAGAAGCTGTTAGAAAAGTTACAAAACAGCTTATTGAAGCTAATAAGAAAGTCGAACTTTACAAAGCAAATGCTAAAGAAATCGTTAAGAGACAAGCAGAACTTGGTGAAACAGAACTTACAGATGAAGAAATTCTTAATGAAGATAAATTCGCTTTAGCAAAAGCAGAAAAAGAAAATGCTTTACTTATAGCTTCAGCTAACAAAGGAGATGAAATTGTTAGCTCTGGTGTTGAACATGATGATAAATGGTATGCAGACAAACGTAAAGAGATTGATAAAAAGGCAGGACTTGCCTAATTTATTATATAAAGATAATTACGCCAAAGATAGATGGCTTAAATAAAAGATATATAAAAAATTATATATAGGAGAAATTTATAATGAATAAACATTTAGAAATAGCTAAGTTGATTGGTCAACCAATCAGCACTAAGCTACCCGTCCCTTTTGAAGTGGCGGCTGTAGCTGATATTGATACTGCTTTAGCTGGTGAACATGTCTATCGTTATTCAGCATTAGATACTGATGCCGATGTTATATTACAGGTAAACACCTCTACTGGTGGAATCGATGTAATTAAAAGGTCGGCTCTCGGTGATACTGAATTGTCCTTTACTGGACTTCAGTCAAAGTTAGAATACGTTCTTGTTGATGATATTCTTAATAATCCCGACACGAAGAAGTTATCCCGCAGGAAGGGTTCTATAACTCGTGGAATGGATAAAAGAGAAGTAAAGTTTCTTATTGATTTGATTGAAACAGCATCTACGGTTCTTAAACCGGGTGATGATGTAACTGATTATGATGCTGAAACTGCTGAAGATTTATATGATATATTTATCGGTATGAAGCATGATGTTGAAGATTATGGAACTGATTTCATAGCTTTAATATCAACTGATGTTAAAGAAGCCATTGATACTTATGATAAAGATAATGTAGCTTCTTTTAATTATAGAATAGGTTTGCGTGAAGAGTTGAAGAAGATGGATATAAATGAGATAATTAAGGTATTCGGTCAAGTAGCGAGTGTTACTGCTGAAACTGAAGCGGCGATTATGGCCTCTGGACATGGTATTCTCGTAGCGAGAAACAGCAGAATAGCTGAAGGAAAACCGATTAAGTTTGTTAGAAGAATACTTAATGCTGATATGGCGGCTCTAATGGGCGCCGAAGTTGATTCTGCTCAAAGAGCATTGATAGCTGGCACTACACCAGTAAATATATCTGGCACTAACACGCTGGGTTATTCGATTTACGGTGCAGAATGGGTTTGTTACTTTATAAGTAATCCAAAAGCCATCGTAAGATGCGACGAAATGCTTATTTAGTAACTCCTTGTGTAACAAGGACTTAGGTTAAAAATTAGTGATTTAGAGAAGAGGAGGAGAACTTCCTCCTCTTCTATCAAACCGTAAGGATAAAAATGAAAAGTAAATTAAAATTAGAATATAAGAAAGTATTAATCGAAAAATATTGGGGAAAAAATTTTACTACAAGACAATTAGCAAAATATTTTAATGTTGACCAAGCAACGATTGTTAATTGGATGAAAAAACTCAACATAAAAAGAAGAAATGCAAGCGAATCTAATTCTAAATTATTCTTAACTAAAAAAGAGTTGACAGAAGAATATATTAAAAAGAATCAAACTCAAACACAAATTGCTAAGAAATTTAATGTAAATGCATCATCAATTCGTAGAAAATTGATAAAATACAATATTTCTTTACGCAAACAAACATTAAAAAATGGTCATTCTCATAATTATATTGGCGGTAGACCTCACTGTATTGATTGTGGAAAATTAGTTTGGTGGGCATTTAAACGATGTCAATCTTGTGCCCAAAAAGAACTTTGGTCAAATGAAACTCATCGTCAAAAGCAAATCAAATTATTAGCAGAAGCACGAAAAATTTCACCTAATAGTAAAGAATTATTTTTAAATTATTTATTACAATTAGCTTTATTTAAAGAATATAAATTTGTAGGAGATGGAAAAATATTATTTTGTGGATTTAACCCAGATTTCATAAATATAAATGGTCAAAAGAAAATAATTGAACTTTATGGTGATTATTGGCATAATAGACCAGAAGTAAAAGAAAGAGACAAAAGAAGATTAATAGCTTATAATAGATATGGTTATGAAACTTTAATTATCTGGGAACATGAACTTAAACAACCCGAAAAAGTAATAGCAAAAGTAATGGAATTTCATCTTTAACCAAAGGAGCTAAAAATGATAATTTTTAAGAAAGGGAAACTTAGCAAAGAAGAACAAGCAATTATTTCAGGTATATTAGAAGAGATAACTGATGTTTATTCCGATTTTTATATTACAAGAGATAATTTAAGATTAGCAATTAAAGAAAATTTGGACTTATTATTCGAAAATTTAGAAAAAGGGGATAAATTAGTTTATTCTGAAGAAGATGGGATAGTTGTTTTAACAGGATTTTCAGATAATGCTGATAGAAAATATCTTAAAATACTATCCAAGTCAATAGAGAACGCTGATAGATTATTAAAAGTAGTAAATTGGTATATAAAACCAGAACTTTTTGCAAAAATAAAAAAGAATAATCCCATAAGAAAAGCATTAGAAATGAAGGGATTTAGATTTTTTGGTGATAGAGGAGATGAGATACTTTTAAAGAGAGAAATTAAAAGAGTTTGGAAAGAAAACTTAAAACAGGAGAATAAAAAATGATTGAAGAATTAAGAGCAAAGATTCGAGGTCTTGTAGAAGATTTTATTGCAACTGATGAAGAATCTTTTACATACGAAACCGGGGATAAAATATTCACTTTACAAGAATCAAATGTAACTAATGTCTCTTCTGTAAAAGTGAATGGTGTAGAATTAGGCACAGCAGAATGGTCTTTTGACTCCGATACAAGTGAATTAACTATTTCTTCTGAAACTGGAATTTTAGATGCAGACGATGTTATAAAAGTAAAATATACTTTTTATAAATATACAGATTCGGAATTAAAGGAATATATTAGAGGTGCATTAGTTTGGATTACTGTTTTTGCTTATTGTGAAGATGATTATGAAATTGAAACTGATGATGTTTATCCAACTCCCGATAACAAGACAGAAGATTTAATTGCTTTAGTTGCTTCAATATTAATAAAGCCAGACTATAGCGAATATCGTCTTCCAACCGTTACTGTAAAATATCCTCGCACAATGTGTAAAGAAGAAAGAATAGAAAGTTTAATACAAAAATTTAAAATAGGTCTTGGCGTAAATGATACGTTAGACTTTAATTAATCTCAAAAGATAATAGGAGAAAAGGAATGAAGACAGTAAATATAGAATTTTATAAAGGCACAACAGAGGGTTATGAATTGCTATTTTATGAAGATGGATTATTGGTAGATATTACTGGTTGGAAAGTTTATTTTACAGTAAAAGAAAAAATGAACGATTCAGATGCAAATGCCAAAATAGCAAAAACAATATCTTCTCACGAAGATGCATTAAATGGCAAAACTTTAATAGAACTATCTAAAACCGATACTAATATAACAAAAGGAAATTATTATTATTCAATAGATTATAAAGATGATGAAGATAATGAAGATGTTTTAATTCGTGGTCGTTTAGTTGTAAAAGAATCAGTATTGGATAGTAGAAGTTAAACAAATATATAAGGGATAAATAATATGGCAAAGAAAAATATAAAAGTAGAATTTAAAAAAATTAATCTTGTAACTGTCAATATGAAAGTAATAGACAGAGTATCAAGAGTCAAACCTGAAAATTTAGTCGCCACAAATTCTCCAACAGATACAGCTTTAGTAAGTTATGACGAAGCAACTGGAAAATTTAAATGGACATCAGAATCTGGGGTTGGAGATATGTTAAAATTAACTTATGATACAGATGACGATGGTATAGTTGATAAAGCAGAATCTTTAGATGACGGAGCCGGTAATACTGCTTCTGCTTCTAATACAAAAGACGCAATAACAAAAAAACATACACATTCAAACAAAGCTACTTTAGATTTAATAGAAGAAGCATTAACATCTGTATTAAAAGTAGCTTATGACGATGCAGTAAGTAAAGAACATGAACATAGCAACAAAGCAACATTAGACTTGATAGAAGAAGCTTTTACTTCTGCCTTAAAAACAGCATATGATAGTTGCGTTACAAATGAACACACTCACTCAAATAAAGCTACGTTAGATAATATTGAAGAAGCATTTACTACTGCTTTAAAAACAGCATACGATTCTTGTGTAACTAATGAGCATACCCATAGCAATAAGGCAATTCTTGACTCAATACAAGAAGCACTTACAACTGCTCTTAAATCAGCTTATGATGATGCTGTAAACAAATCTCATACACAAAATACAGATACTAAATTAGATGAAGGCGGTGGAAATGAAGTTGCAGTAGCAAATATTAAAGACGCAGTTGATAAAAAACATACACAAAATAGCGATACTCAACTTAATAATTTATTTAATGTTGATGGAAGCGGAGGATTGGATTGGATTAATGGCAATATTATTTATGTTCCTATTGCTGGAAGCATAGAAGCTTATCACGATGCGGCTACTGCCGGAGATACTCTTATCTTAGCAAGTGGAACTTATACAATTACAGATGATATAGATATTACAAAAGCTATAAACATTGTTGGTCAAGGAGTAGGAAAAACTATTATTGTTTGTAATACCGGTAGCAAACGTATATTTCATATAGATGCAGATAATGTGAGAATAGCAAATATGACTCTTAGTGTTACCGTTTCAAGCTGTGCTGATATTCATGTTGAACATAATCACACAGGTCTATTATTTGAAAATCTTAAATGTTTAGCCACTCAATCAGGTTCTGCCGGAATTACAGCTATTAGAGTTGATGGGTCAAGTGCTACTTTTAGAAATATTATTTATATAGGAACCGGAGATAGATTTGCTAAAGGTCTTATGGTATATAACAACAATGAAACAGACAATGATATAGTAGTTAATTGTTATAATATGGATATATTAGCTGATAATGATGGCGGTGCGTCAGGCAGGATTAATACGGGCATTGAGGTTTATAATAACAACAATGCTAATTCTATAACTTTGAATTTATATAATTGTAAAGTAGTAGCAACAGAAGCTACTGGTTCTGTTAATCCTAATGTAGCAATTGAATTAACATCAGTAACAACAACCAATGCCATTGTTAATGCTTATGGTTGCACCTTTGATGGTTTTAATTATGATATTAGTAATGACGATTCTAATACAATTACTTTATATGATACTGTTTTAGTAAATGCTTTAATTTCTGGAACAGTTTTATATGATGGAACATTAGGAACAAAGGATATACATGTATCTGGTAATGTAACAGACGGAACAAACGCATCTTCTCCTGCTAATATTAAAGATGCTGTTACTAAAAAACATACTCGTTCTCATGCAATAGATGGTTCAAGCGACCATTCTTCTTCTATAACAGAAGATAATATAATTACTGGAGATGGAAATGGACTTCCTAAAGATTCTGGAGCAGATATTTCAACAGATGGAACTTTAGGAGATGATAGCGATAATTCTGTTCCTACAGAAAAAGCAGTAAAAACTTATGCTGACACAAAAGCAGTAAAACATATTACAATTAACACTCAAACAGATGATTATGTTCTTGTTTTAGGAGATGATGGTAAATTAGTAGACATGAATAAAGGAACAGCAGTAACTTTAACAGTTCCATCAAATGCAAGTGTAGCTTTTCCAATAGGCACTACAATAGCAATTAGACAAAAAGGAGCTGGACAAGTTACTATATCACCAGTAACAGGAGTAACCGTAGATTCACAGGACGGACTTATCACAACCGCTCAACATGCAATGGCTTCTATCTTAAAAGTAGATACTGATGTTTGGGTTGCTGTGGGTTCATTGGAGACAGCATAATGAGTATGAGAGTATTAAATTTAGGAATATTATCTCAAGTAAGAGTTACAGAAATACAAGAATTTACATTTGAAATAACCACAACTGCCTCACCTCAAAATTTTACATTACCTTTAACAGCAGTTGGAGGTCATACTCATGATTTTGTTGTAGATTGGGGAGATGAAACTTCTTCAACTATAACTTCTTGGGATGACCCAGATAAAGTTCACGAATATGCTACGGCAGGTAGTTATACTGTAAAAATTGATGGAGAATGTCCGGGTTTTAAATTTAATAATGGCGGAGATAAAACATTAATAGATTCAGTAATATCTTGGGGTGTAGATGTAGATTTTAGAGAATTGAATTTTCATGGTTGCACGAATTTAACATCCTTACCAGCAGAAGCAGAAGATGTAGGTAAATTATCTTTAGTAACTGATTTCGCAAATTCTTTCAATAATTGCATTGCATTAACTTCTATACCATCAGGATTATTTGATGGTAATACAACAACAACCAGATTTATTACCACCTTTGGTTATTGTTCTTCATTAACTTCTATACCATCAGGATTATTTGATAATAATGTTGCAGTAACCGATTTTCAGCATTGTTTTAATAATTGCATTGCATTAACTTCTATACCATCAGGATTATTTGACAACAATGTTGCAGTAACCAGATTTGATTGGTGTTTTGCTAATTGTTCTTCATTAACTTCTATACCATCAGGATTATTTGATAATAATACTTTAGTAACTGATTTTAATAATTGTTTTCGTCAGGACGGTGAATTAACTTCTATACCTTCTGGACTATTTGATAACAATACTTTAGTAACTAATTTTTCTGGCTGTTTTCGTCAGGATGGTAAATTAACTTCTATACCTTCTGGATTATTTGATAACAATACTTTAGTAACTAATTTAAGCGAGTTATTTCGTCAATGCACTTCATTAACTTCTATAGCATCAGGATTATTTGATAATAATACTTTAGTAACTAATTTTTATAGATGTTTTTATCAATGCACTACATTAACATCAATACCTGCAAATTTATTTGACAACAATGTTGCAGTGCTTACTTTTCAAGAATGTTTTGCTTACGATACGAATATAACATCAATACCTGTAAATTTCTTTGCTAATAATACTTTAGTAACTACTTTTTCTTCTTGTTTTTATAATTGCAGTAAAATAACAACTATAGGTGCAGGAGCATTTGATAATTGTGGAGATGTGCTTACTTTTACCTACTGTTTTCGAGGTTGTTCTGCATTAACAGCAATACCTTCTGGTTTGTTTGATGATTGTATTAAAGTAACTGATTTTAGTTATTGTTTTAACAGCTGCACAACATTAACAGCTATATCAGCAAATTTGTTTGATAATAATGTTGCAGTGCTTACTTTTAAAGGAAGTTTTAATCTTTGCACAGCATTAACATCTATAGTAGCAAATTTATTCGATTTTAATACTTTAGTAACTGATTTCACAAATTGTTTTTTTAATGACACAGCATTAACGGCAATACCATCTGGTTTATTTGATAATAATACTTTAGTAACTTCTTTTAAAAATTGTTTTCGTGTTTGTTCTGGAATAACTTCTATACCAGCAAATTTGTTTGATAATAATATTTTAGTAACTAATTTTGATAGATGTTTTCAGCAATGTTCTGGATTAACAGCCATACCTGCAAATTTGTTTGACAATAATCCAGATGTAACTACTTATGCCTATTGTTTTTATCTGGATACTAATTTAACAGGAAATGCTCCTGAATTATGGCTATTAGTTCCCGAACCTACAGGAACACATTGTTTTACAGATTGCACCAGTTTAGATAATTATGATGACATACCTAATGATTGGAAAGGATTATAAAAGACTTGGGAAAAGATTTAAAACATATTTGTAATGTTTGTCATAAAAGAGAAGCAACTTTTTTAAGAGCAATTGCCGGAAAGCATTATCGAATATGTGATTCAGAAAAATGCAATTTTCTTTCATTATTACGAGGTGGACTTTTAAAACTTCATGAAATAGGAGATAAAAAATAATATGGACTCTTTGTTTAAAGAAAAAAGTAAATACATTAAAATTTATGTAGGAAAAGAAACAATCGCTGACCCATATGAAAAAAACAAAACTACAGTTCATCTTAATCCTATATCAATACGAGCAATTATAAGCGATATATCTCCAGCTTCTTCACAATGGAAAATGCCCGGAATTATTACTGCAAAAAC
>Ga0114922_10002891_pt1 | contig 16046 bp, 27 predicted proteins | sample AartaG_FD_100975 | JGI IMG/M metagenome (GOLD analysis project Ga0114922, IMG submission 100975) | Deep subsurface microbial communities from Aarhus Bay to uncover new lineages of life (NeLLi) - Aarhus_00045 metaG | ecosystem: Environmental > Aquatic > Marine > Oceanic > Sediment | place...
CCTTCTTTTTTAAGGTCTTTGATAATTGCTTTGGAATCCATTATTCCCTTCCCATTTTCTTCTATGGTTATGTGTTTCTTTGCAATCTCGATTGTGGTTTCTTTGACCGTTTTATTGGTTCTTGGTTTGCGTTTGACATTCCCATTTTCGTCTATTCGAGTAAAATCAAAGAAATTATTTAGATTTACTCTTCCTTCAGCTCGATTCATAGTATCCCAATAGCTTCTATTCATTCCCCCAAAAAAGCTTGCTTTGGAAACATAATCATTAAACATAATAGCAGATTTGTTGGTATATTTGCTTTTATGTCCTCTGATTCTGCAATAGGTACTCTGCTCTCTTGAAAACCAAATCAAACCACAATCAACGCAGATCCATAGAAATTTTGTATCAGGGTATCCTAATCGGTTCGTAAAAGAAACTTGGTTTCCTTTGATAACAGGGTTTAATTGATAAGCTGGGGGAGTTGGAATAAAATTCCATTTCGCTTTATTCTTAGGACAATAAAGGGAAACCCCTTCTTTCTTAATTTTCTTCAAAACCTTACAATCAATTATTTCGATTTTTTTTTCTTTCGTTATGACCATTTTCATTCAACCCATTTTAACTTATTTAACTTATGTAACCTAAGATAATTTAGTGATTGCAAACTTATAAACTTATGGGGGGGAAATAAATTAGCAGGTTCAGAGAGTTGCAGAAAGTTTAATATGTGGAGAGTTGTAATTGAAAAAGACCTGTAAATATCCGAGTATCAGGGGAATTTCAACCCAAAAAAAAAGTAAAATATAGATTTAACAATGAGTATCTTCGTCAAGATACATTTTTTCTTGACAAAGCTCGCAAATGTTTTTTCTTACCCATCCCTGAGCAATTCTTTGTCCATTGTGATTTGAATATTTTTTAGAGATGATTTCTCTAAACTCTTCGGTCAAAGGATCAACATATCTTCCGCAACTATCACATTTGATTTTCCCGACAGTAACGAGTTTGATACATTCGGTACAGTATTGTTTGCCTAAATAGACTTCGACAGGTTTGAAGAATGTGTTTGATGATTGTTTCCATTCTCCCATTTCATCTTGATAAAGATATTCCTGAGAATAAATCAATGCTTTTCCACAATGATAGCATTTGACTTTAGGAAGGGGTTCGTTTAACCATTTACCAATTTCAGTTTCAACCATTTTTTCATTCAACCCAAACATCATTATTTAAAGATTGGGAATAATATTATTTAAGGGTTTGGGTTTGCTCTGCAATCTACAATATGGTCAATATTAGAGGAGATGGAAAGTAAAAAAAAAGGGTTTTTTATATTTCGTTTTTGAACCATTCCGTTAAGTCTTGAGATTTTAGTTGTTTTATAAGTTTTTCTTCAAATTCAGGATTAGACCTAGCTAAAAACCGTAATTCTGTCTTTAATTCGTCTTGAGATAATAAAGTAACCATAAATGTACCATAGATTTCAGCATCTCCATCGTCTAATAGTTTGAAAGCTAAGTTTTCCGTTTCAGCTTCCTTATGTCTTTTTTTGATTTCGTCTATTTTCATATCAACCGAAGTCATTTATTTCTCACGACCTTTTTCCCAAGAAAATCGACCTTTCTTCATTGGTTTAATTTCATTAGGATCTATTGTGAAATAGGGGGGAATTTCTTTATTTAGCTTCTGCATTTTCTTTTGAAAAGCTTCTTTCTCTGCTTTATCTTTAGCTATGTCTTGATCTATCTCTTTATTTATCTTTTCCCATCTTTTTGTCCTTTCTATTTCTTCAGGGGAGATACCTAACTTTACTCGCAATCTAACTCTCGGATTTCCCATTTTTTCACTTCCATCAATTTTTTTTCTCTTTTTCCGTTTCCGTTTCGATCTTTTACTTTCATTATCCCTCTACTCTTTATAAAAGAATTCAATTCCCTTTTGTCAATAACAGGATCTTCACAATTAAAATTTTTACAGAATCATAGCAATCCAAAATCCAAATGTGTTAATTTTCCATTTGAAAAACTCTAAGATAGACAGATTTATGATCTGACATTTGAATAATACCACACAAGAGGTATTAACCCGCCTTTTCCGAAGAGTAGAGCAATCAATATTGATTGTACTCTACTCTTTTTAATGGAAGCTGAGAGAAAAATTTAAAAAAAATAAAAAGAGAATAGAAACCTTATAATAAAATCCGTTTCTCGATGAATCCTTTGTATAAGTTGAAGGTTAGTTCGTATTTCCCGCAAGCTCGACATTCGATTATCGAATCAGGGATTGCGAAAGCTTTGATTCGTAAAGTTCCTTTTTTCTTACAGTTTTCGCAGGTCATATTATTGTAACTAAGTCTTTCATTCCAATTGTGTATAATTTCCCCAATTATAGGGGAAACGCTTCCACAGTTTTTACAAGACATAAACATTCTCCGACCACATCGGAAGGGTTAAATTCCCGATGTTATTTAATAATTGATAACAATATTATTTAAGGGTTTGGATTTGTTGAGATTGTTGTATTTTGGTTAATATTGAGGAAGGTAGATTATTGATGGAAGCTGAGAACTTCTTTTCCTAAAAATAGATAAGTAGCTCAGTAAGATTTTTTTAGAATCGCTATCAATCATCAACTCTCAGCTTCTTTCATCAGGTATTGGAATGGAGAGTAAGAATCTCGTTTGATTTTATGAGTAAAAATAAACAATCGTATTTCTGATTCAGTCATTGATTCGTATTCTCTCTCATTCTCTTCTGCTCTAATGGAAGTTGGGAGCTTCATTTTCTTAAGCATTGTTTCGAGGTAACAAAAAATTGATATTGTTTTTTTGTTTCCAACTCAATCATTAGCTCCCAGCTTCTTTCATCAGGTATTGGAATGGAGAATAACAATCTCGTTTTTGATCTCTTTTAGTGACTAATATAAATTCAAATTTCAGATCAGGGTTAAACAACTATTTCAGTCATTGATTGTTGCTCTCTTTGTTGATGGAAGCTGAGAGCTTCTTTTCTAATTCTAATATACAAAAAAACTTGAAGTAATTCATCGTAAGATTTTTTTTAAAATCTATTTCAATCATCAACTCTCAGCTTCTTTCATCAAATATTGAAATGGAGAATAACAATCTCATTTATTTTGTTGATATAAATTTAAAATAGAAGTTGTAACAAACAACCATTTCAGTCATTGATTCTTACTCTCTTTCATTACGATACTTGGTATTTCAACCCCCTTTTCTGCAAATATTTATAATACTCATTTAATCCTGTCCTTCGGAGAATATTTCGCAACCTTCTGAGGTAATGTGGATTCCCCTGTATTCCGTTTAATGTGGAGAGTATATTTCTTGTGGATTTCAGGGTTCGTTTCTTGATTTGTTGATATTGTTTTTGATATTTCGTAAAAGGTACAACCGTTCTCTTGAGTTTGCTTTCAATTTCTAAAAGGATGTCAATGAAGTTTTTGGGAAATTTCTGTATTGTTTGGAATTTTCCGAAGATCTTTGTCGAAAATGATCTCCCAAAAAGATGATAGAACAGCATATAGCTCGATTCTGAGATAACGATTTGTGTATCATAGTCTTGTTGGAAATTTGCAATATATAACATTCGTTTCGTTTCGAGTTTAAGCTGTTTTTGTGTCTTCAAGCTTCTCACTTCCTTTCAGGTTTGATTCCATTTAGTTAATTTTCTTTGTTGAAATCCTCTTTCTTTAACAGAAGAAAGTTTCTCAGAGCTGTTATCAATTTGATTCTTAGTTTCAAGATATGTTTGATAATTCATTAATCTCATTTGTTCACGACAATACATTTCTAATAAATATTGTTGAGCTATCACATCAACTAACGGAGATTCTATCGTTTGTCCGACAATTTCAACTTTTGAAGGATAATATAAACCGAAATCTAATCTTTTTGGATTTTCTTCACTATCTTCACTATAACCCTTTTCATATTGTCCTACTCTTGCATTGAAAGCTAATATTGTACCATTCCGTAAGAGGGTATTTTGAAATTGTTTTGTGTAATTAAACCAAAAATGATCTGTAACTTCTTCTTCAGGAAATCCCTCAAGTATTATATTTCTAATCAGCAATGTCACTTGAAATCCCCCTTTGAATTTTGCTTTTTTTCCAAACCGAGAAAAGATTCCAACGAATCTTAATCGTTTACCAGAATATTCTTTCAGCTTGTTTCTCATTGTATTGAATCCTCAATATTTAATTAAATTTTTAGTTTTTCTAAGCTACCAAGAAAATCAATCATAGTTGTTGCATTTTCAAATAAGAGATTTTCATTCTTTTTAGTTTCCTCAGAATAATATTCCATAAATGCTGAAAAAAATCTGCTTTTCCAAATTGGAAGTAATTTGGTTAAGCTTTCTTTGTGTAACTTCTTTAAGAGTTTCTTTTCATCCTCAGTTATTTCAAACTTTTCATAAATAAATTCCCAATTGTAAATTTTATCCAAGAAGTTTATAAACTCAACTAATTCTTTTGTAAAATTCTGATTGAGGATTATTCCTGCATAAGAATAGAGTTTCTTTTGATATTCTTGTAATAATTCAGTAGATTCAATAATTCCCTGCCAATCTTTCGCTATAAATTGAATAAATTCTTCTACAATTTTTCTTTTCTCATCTATGAATTTAATCAAAGTTTTTCCTGTCTTATTTGTTGATTCAATTATTTCTTTCAATAATTTCTTTTTATCTTCCATTTTCTCATTCCTCATTCCTTTTTTATCTAATAAATCCTCTAATACTCCTTTGAAATTATTAATCACTTTCTCCCTAAAATCCTTACTTTCAAAGAATTTTGATGGAAAGAAAGAATTTCGTTTAAGAAAAATTGATGTGGACAGATTTTTCTTATGAATAAAAATAACATTGAAAATGTTAGTGATACAGTCATTAATTCTTTCCTTCTTTCATCCTTTTCTTATGATTTTCTCACTTTTGAAAGGAAAAGATAATGGGAGAATGGATAGCTCAAAATTGTATGGAAAAAACCCCATCAGGTCAAGATGGGGAAAAATTGAAAGTGAAAAAAATGGGTTGCGGAAAGTTTCAATCAGAGCTATCCATATCTCCTTTCATTTCTTTCTAAAGATAAAGGGTAAAGTTGTTTGATCTATTTTTGGAATGTAATGAGCTAATAATTCTTGAAATACTCGTTTTCCATTGTTGTTTAAATCTCCTAAGAGAAACTTTCGGTTAAGAGCATAGCAAACAACTCCCAACATACCTGAACCTGCTAAACAATCAAAGACTAAATCGTTTTCTTCGGTAAAATGCTCTAATATACATTGAATTAAATTATAAGCTAGACGATTCGGGTATTTAGGCAATCCAACTTTATAATCTCGTTTGAAAGCTAAAGTTGAGAGATTAGCTTCTCCTTTCGAGCAATGGATTGTTGAGCATTTATTTTGATAAAACCATTCGTTACTTTTTGTAACCCAAAAAATCTCATAAATATTGTGAGCAGGTCTTTTTCGAGAATAAACAGCAAAATTGTAGCTCCAATAGAGCTTCCCCTGTAATATTAGATTCGATGAAAGTATTTTATCGTGAATGATATTACTGTTATTCCATCCTGAGAGTATCAGAGCTTGTCCGTTCCTTACTAAATTCCGTTCTATGACCGTTAATAATTCTTCGATTCTTTCTCCATATTCTTCAATTGACCATTCAATGTACCCATCCACAACTAATTCCTTTTTACGATTGTAATTCCCTTTTTTTCCTGTAAATTTTATTCCAAATGGACAATCGGTTAAAATAAACTTCGCATTGACATTATTCCATTCATTCATATCTCGGATATAATAATTGTCGGATTGATTTTGTATTCTCTTTTCCATCGGTTTGTATTTTAATTTTATATCTTTCATAGTTTATTTTCCCTGCTTTATTTTTGTGGTATAAAATTCCATCCATTCTTGTTTGTTTTGAGTTTTCCATCCTTCTTCAATTTCTTGATCATTTCATCAATGTTCTTTGCAGAGTAATTCGATTCATAATTCAGAAAGAAATAATAAGCTTCATAGAGTTTTATTTTCCCTTTCTTTGTTATGAAGTCTAATAAATTTGTTTCGGTCAATTTATGAATATCAGTTTTCTTTTTCGGTATTTCAAGTGTCGGTATTAAAGATTGGTCAATCTTTTTTTCGGTTGCAGGTTCGGGTTTTGCAGGAATCTCTTTGTCAATTAATTCATTGACTTTTTGGATGATTTCTTCATTGGGAAGCTCGTTTTCAATTCCATTATTGATAAGTTTCCAAAACTTCTCTTGGAAAGCTTTGGATCGTTTCCATTTTATATTTTCGGATTCCAAAAGTTTTGTGATTTCGTTTTGTTTGCGTTTTTTTGCTAATTTTTTAAATGAGGACAGGTTATTCATCCCCCATTAGTATTTTATTTTCATCTTCGGTCATATTTTCTAAGAGAAAATTCACAACAGCTTCATTGTCTTCGTCTATTGCTTGAGAGAATAATCTGTTTAAGATGTCTAATTTCTGTTGTAAATGATTGCTGACTTTTTTTTCGCTATCTATTGATTTATTTGATTCAGAGAGAATGGGTTTCAATTCAGCTCCTATTTCTCTTAATTGCTCTAAATCATCTACTTCGTTTTGAGGGAGTTTGATTATTCCTGTGATCTTTGTTAATTCCCATTTTTTATGTTTGATGAATCGAAGTGTTTTCATTTGGATATTTGATAGATTTTTTTGTCCTTCCGCATAGGGATATTTGATTGTGTATTCGATCATCGGTTCGGTTGTTGTATCTTCGTCAATATTGGTTTGTCCATTATTTTCTCCGTTTTCAGTTTCCGTTTTTTCTGCTGTCAATTTTTTTCACTCCTTTCTTACTTAATTTATTTAAATTATTTAATTTAAAGTTATTCATTAACATTTTAGACCAACTCGAATTTCCCAAGCTTGATATACTTCAGGGTAAGAGTAAAAATAATGTCCTGCGTCAAATTCTATTGAACCGTCTTTTTTAAAGACTTCCTTATGGGTTGCATACATATATTTCTCCTTTCTTTTTTCTGTTTTTACTATCCATCGAGTTACCACTATATTAATCGGTAAAAACCCATAATCTACAATAGTATCTGACCGATTCATTACTTTATCAAATACAGGTAATTTATTGTCCGAGATTTTTTCTGAAATAACTTGGGAAATAGGCAATCTATTCCCATTCCATTTTTCGAGTAATTTATCTTTATTTCTGAAGCTACATTTAGATATTAGATATAGTCTATGTCTATCCTCATACTCGAATTTAATTGAAAATAATTGCATTAAATTTGTCCAATTTATGATTAGGACATTTTTCGGACATTTTTCATTCCATTTTTTATATTGATTATCTGAATAGCAATCAGCTACCACAATAACAATTAGATTATCTACATAATGTTGATACCCTTTCTTATTTGATTTTGGAGAATGTATTTGTGGATTCCATTTCTTTTCAACTATTTTACAACTTCTTGTTGTTGTAATATCTACTCCAACTGTGTGTTTTGTTTTTGGATCTTCCGCAACCAATTCAAGTATCCTGCCTTTATCGAGTTTCTTTCTCAGAGTTACCGTATATCCATTTTGCTCATAATATTTTACTAAATAGGGGAGTAAGAAGTCTTCTGCTTTAATCCCTTTAATTGCGGAATAGCTTGAGATTTGACTTTGATTATAGAGAGGAAAACCCATCTTAACTCTTAATTCAGATATAGTTAATCCAAGAACCCTTTTGATTGCGTGAACTAAATCACTTTCCATTTCTCTCTGAGAAGGAAATTCCCCAATTTCTTCGATCATCTTTAAGATATTTTTCATTATTGTTTTTTCATTCCAATAATTATCCTTTCTATATACTCTTAATCCAAATTTCTTTCTGAATTCTGTAAATCCCCCAAAGTGTTTAATTCCAAAAACAAGAGAGGAGTTTCCCATTTCCCTTAATTGTATTTGAGTTGGTAAATCTCCTAATTCATTAATTATCCCTTTTACTTCTCTAATGACATTTTCTTCATTATACCAATACCGCATTGGTTTCATTGCGGTTTCCCCATACCCCATCTTTTTTCGGAGATAAGTAATTCCCTTTGTCTTTTTATTGATTTGAGAAGCTAGTTTTGTTTCCCCCATATCACTTAATTCCCTGTGGTTCGGGAAAAACCCAACTCTCTCGATTATTTTTCGTAATTCTTCAATAATCTTTTCTTCTGACCAATCATAAGTATAATGCAGTTCTAATCCATAAACTTCTCTAACCTTCATAAATCCCTCAAAATTATTAATGATTGTGTGAGCTAGGGTTGATTTTCCTATTTTCGATAATTCTCTTTGAGATGGGAAATGTCCAATTTCTTCAATTATAGTATCAATTTCTGCTTTCACATTTTCCCATTCTTTCCAATATCCTTTCGGATTCTCTTCTTTGTGGATTCGATCAACAGGGAATCCTAAATCTATTTTGAATTTTTGTATTCCCCCATTTTTTTTCATTGCGTTTAGTAAATCTTGTCTTCCCATTTGCTTGAAAACTTCAGAAACAGGAAAGTAACCTAATTGTTCAACAAATGCTTTCACTTCTTTAATTGCGTTTCTCTCATTTTCCCAATATCCTGCTATTTTCTTAGGAGTTTTTTTATTTTGGTACTCGAAAGTTGCTATGTTTTTCTCTTTGACAGTTCTTATAATCCAACTTTCTATTTCTTTATTCATAACTTTCTTTAATAGTCTTAATTGCTTGATTTTTGGTTTGTGAGTACCATAGAGAATGATTAGAAATTGATTTCCTTCCCAATTTAGAGGAAATGCAGAGAGATGGGGATTTTTAGGGAGAGTAAAATATTTTTCGTTAAAATAGATTAAATCCTTTGCGTTTGGTATTATTGCTTCGGGAATTTTCACTAAAATCTCGAATCTAAAGAGTAACCCAATTGCATTTTCATTTTCAACAAATTTGTCTTCGAGAAAGTACCCTATCCTGTCAAAATACTCTCTGCTCATTTCTGTCGTTTTGACTTGTTTGGGGATTCGGTACTTCTCGGTCAATATTATTCTCTCCTCTATTCAACTTCCATTTCTGCTATCTTTTCAGCTTCTCTTCTTTCCCATTCTTTTATGCTTTGTTTTGTTTCGTATCGTCTTACTCTTTTCTCTATTTCTGACCAAGCGTAATTAATGTATGACAGGATATTTTTCTCAATGATTTTCTTTGCTCTCTCTAAATCAATTTGTCTTGGTTGTGGTACATTAAAAATTCCAACTGTAAATCCATTTCCATCGTCAAAATAGCAGGGATAGATTGTTACGGTATCGAAGTAATTATATCCTCTTGTTTCCTCAGAGATTCTATCAAAAACATTAGAGTACATTCCCGAACCAAGCTCTTCCCAAATTTCTTCGGGAATTTTATTGAGCATAATGAAATGTACCCAACTCCCAATACATTTCGGATCTCGATCATCTATCCAAATTTCGCCTTCTTCAAGACAATGATCTTCCGTATATTCTTCGATTGTTTTTAAGAAGGGTTTTGGATCTTTAGGTTGAATGTTATACCCATAGTCATTTTTCCAATTTTGTATGCTCTTTACCCTGAACAAAATCCGTTTTGGTACTTTAAAATGCTTAATCAACTTCTGCATTTTCTTCATTTTTTCTTCATTTTCTTTCAAATTTTCACTTCCTATTTCTATAATCATTTTTTTTCAGATTCCTATGTGATTATGATAGAAACACATAATTTCAATCATCATATCTGCTAAGTTGTTAATCTCCTTCTCATTCCCATCTCCGTTATATCGAAATAAAGTTACAACTGACAATCCGAGATTGAGGTAGAGCAGAAAATCTCCTCTTTCATTGATCAAGAAGAGATGATCATTTCCAAATTCCCCTTTGAAAATAGGGTATATGTATAATGTTGTTTGTTTTTGTTTCTCCCTGAAATCTTCAAGTTTTGGGGAATTAAAAAGGTCAATTTTATAAACTCTCCATTCTTTTCTATCCAATCTGTATTTTGCCTTCTTAAGCATTTTAATAGTTAATCCTTTCTCTCTCAAACTAACTCTCCAATCTTTGATGATTGATTTCATCCAATTACAAGAGAAATTGATTTCTGTTATTTCTGATTTTGGTGTTTCCAAATTTTCACTTTCCATTTTCTCTTTATTTAACTTAAATAACTTATCGAATTTAAAGTCTTAGGTTGTTTTTATCCCCCAAAATGGGGATCAGAGCTTCGGGAGTTTCATCTTCTTCTAACCAATTTATAAAAATTTCTTTTGAAATTGCTTGGTATTCTTCACATTCATCAAACAATCCATTTTCGCAAACTTTTTTGTGGATTCCTTTCTCGCAACAATTATCGTAAGGACAAATAAGAATAACTCTTACAGGTTTATCATTTTCGATTAAACCTTTCTCATAATCTTGGTCGAATTTCTCAATCCATTCCAAAACAAAATCGAGATTCGTTTTTTTACTCATTACTTCACTTCCAACTTTTCTTTTTTCTTCGGGTTTTTCCATAAACTTTTTCACTTCTTAATATATTCACTTAAATCAATATCATCAGGAGAGGGAATAAATTCTATCGGTTTTGGAATTAAATGTTTCTTGCATTTCTGTTCTTTTACTTCCCCTTCAGAATGAGTACAAGCTTCATAAGGAGTTGGATTCAGGGTATCAAACTCCAAATGAATTTGACTATTAAAATAGCTTAAAGCTGATTCAAAGGTTCTATAAGTGTATTGTACGTCTTCTCGTTTTGGAGTAAAATACTCTCGGACAAACTCATATCTGTTCGTATTGAGATTTTTTCTCCAATAATAATCAAAGTTTTCAGTATGAATAATTTTAATTTGGGTATCTGAATACCCTTTCCTGTTACCTTCTCTCTCAAAATCGTATTCACAAATTATATAGGTCATTTTCATTCTCACTTCCAAAAAAAAGGGGTTTAAGGAGTTTCTTCAACTCCCTTTGATTTGAGATTTAATTCTCTTGCTTTCTCTCCTGTCAATTTTATGTCCATATTGAAGTTTGCCTTTGTTGTAAGCTCTGCAATTGCTATGTCGATTGGGAGATTGTCAATAGGTTTCTTTAATGTTGTCCTAACATAATTTATAATAACAACTTTGTCTTGATGATCAAAGCAACATCCCCTGTACTTACTTAGGTATTCCCAAATTTCAAAGTTTGCTATGGTTTCTTTGATTTTCTGATATAATTCATCTCCCTTCGGATTCTCGCAAATGTGTGGTACTCCTATGTAATAGCTTGGTAATTGACATTCTCCGTCAAATCCCGAAAATTGACAAGTCTTGCATTTCGTTTCCATCATTTTTCACTTCCTAAATTCCATATCTTTCAATTAATCTGTGATTAAAGTAAATATAATGATAATAACAATCTCGTAACCAATCGTGAATGATTTTTTGCTCACTTTTTGAAATTCCTTCACTTGGTACAGTCAAAGGTAAGGTTCTATGAATTAAGTATAAAAGACATTTCTCAAAAGTTTCAAAATCTAACTCAACATTATAAGTTTCTGCTAACTTGAGAGCATTTTTCCAAAGGTTATCTATCCGCATACCATAGCTTATATCTTCTTCTTCATAAGCAGAGATAACGATTTGAGTTACTTTCAATGCAGGTTTTTCTAAGAATCTGACCGTTTTCATTTCACTTCCATAAAAAAATTAAAGATTGGGTTTAATTTCCCTATTGAAATATGTTATATACGATTCAGGATAATGACATTTTGCTCTTCTTTCCCCTTCTTTTCTGTAATAGCAGGTACAATTGTTTTTGCAGTTTTCAGTTGTTGTGTAAGGAGATAGAAAACTCGTTGCTGATGTCATAATTCCTCTTTTATCCAACTTCGCAGTTGAATCAGTTTTGCTGATTTCTTCAAAGTGTTCAGCAATTATTTTTCCGTCTTTTTTGCATTTTATTTGTGTCATTTTTTCATACCCAAACAATTTTTTTCTAAGTTAACCATTAACAATTATCATATAAAAAGGTTATCCATTAACTATTTATGTTTTTTATGTTATTGATTAACAGTTGTGTTGGAGAAGTGAGGGAAAGAACAGCAATCTTAATATTCGTTTTTGATCAGATTCTTCTTTGAAAATTGGGAAAAGGAGAGAGCAGATTTCAAAAACTGTGTTTCAGAATCCGATATTTGAAATCTTCTTGCTTATTTAGTTTTCTTTCTTAATTTTAAGAAGATTTTTTTTCCTGTAAAGGTCAAATTTGGTATATCATTTTCATTCTGTCAGGGGTATCTTAGTAAGTTACAACCTAAGACAATATTTGCAATCCTCAAACCCCAATCTCAAAAATTAGCAGGGGGGAATATCAGGTTCAAAACTCGGATTCTGAATTGAGATTTGTAATTTTGTCGGATTATCAATCATTCTGTCGGATTATTGGGTTATTATAATTGGTTCGATGAAATTATTATAGAAGTATAATAATTTAATGGGAAATTTATAATACGCTTAGTATAACATCTTAGGTTATCTTTATTTATGAAAAACGATCTATATATAAACAACAACTTTTGGGGATTTGTTTAAAAAATGAGAATCGTTAGAGTTTGGATTGTCTTAGCTAATGGAATTAATATCATTAATTTTGAAATGAAGTATCATACAAGAGAAGTTTTCGGTAATGTGAAATATGAGGTAGAGATTATCAACCGAAATAGGAATATACAAGAAATTATGGATATTGGGTTAGTTTCACAATTTATTAGTGTTTTAGAAGTTAAGATGAATCATAAATACGAATATTTTGTTATGGATGATTTACTTTTCCGTAAATATCGAGAGAGAATCCATCATATTCAGGAAAAATTAATGATTGATTATTCTGTTATTGCTGTTGGTCAAAGGGATATGTCAATTGACTTTTGGAATGAATTTCGAGCTATCACAAGCTTTTGTAAGGTTTTAAGTTTTGATTTCTATGATATGTACAGTCAAGAATTAGAAATTCTCACAAGAGCAGGGAGATTGGATAATTTCAAAGCATTTCAAGAAACCTGTAAGGAAATAATTCTTAAGATGGATAATTTAGAGCAGGAATGTGAGTTACGAGATTCCCGAAAAAAAGAAATGAAGATTGAACAATCAGCTATTTTTGATTTGTTTTGACTTTTAAATAAGTTATTTAACTTAGAATGTCGTGAAACTGTAATTTCACGACATTAGTATTAATTCTGAGATTGGGGAAAGAATTGCTTTCGGTTGAACCTTCTCTAATTTCTGACTTAACTCAAGATTCTTCAATATTAGGGAAGCAATAATGTCTTGCATATATTTGATACGGTCTTCTTTACTTTTCATAGTTAATCCTCTGTAAATAAAAAAAGTGATATAAAAAGGAATGAAAATTTATTTTTTAGGTTTTAATTCAGGGGGAATCTTCGGTTTTCTTGGAGATTGTCTTGGTCTTTTCGGTTTCGGAGTTGCAACAGGGGGAGTACCTTTCTCAACTCTTGCGGGTTCACCTTTTTTCTTCAAAACTCTCTCAGGATCATATACTTGAAAACCTTCGCTTGGGGGATAGGGTTCAATTTTCTTGATTGTCATTCCTGTACCGTGAGCTTGAAGACCATAGGTTCTTTCTCCATACCCAACTGTTTTTTCTCCAACTTTTTCCACAGTTTCTAAGGTAATAGTATCATCTCGTTTATTTACCCTGAGAATTTCTGCTGACGATTGGATAACAGGTCTATATTGGAGAGATTTTTTCGGTACTGTTCGTCTTCCAATTAACTCTCTTGAAACCCTCACAACCTTTCTGTTATGTGTATCAACATCAACAATCTTACCCGAAGGAAGCTTTCGTTTATGTCCTTTAACATTCACTTCGGTTTTGTATCTGCGTTTTTTTTCAGGCAAAAGAAAAAACTCCTTTTTTATCTTAGGTTAATATTCGGGGTTTTGTTTAATATAGCTTTCGATTGTAACTTATATAGAAAAGTTACAACTTCAGAATTGTATTTCTTCAAAATAAGCAGATTAGGGTAGATTTAGTTCTTTCCATACATTAGTTAATGGATTTATTTCTTCTTCTTTTTTCTTATCTTTGTTTAAATGCTGTCCTCTCAAGAACCGAAGATCAATCAGGGGATTCTCATTTCTATTGATTCTATCATAAACTCTAACTAATCTTGCAAACTCTTCCGTTATTTGTTGTTTGGTTCTTATTTCAGAATCACTTGCAATCTCTACTTTTATCTGATATAGGTTTGCCTTTGTTACTATAAAATATGTGGACATAATTTCACTTCCACTTCATTTTTAATCTTTATTAATTTCATAAACTAATTCACTTATTTGAATAATTTTATCTAAATCAATTATGGTATGATAGAAAAATTCGTAATATTCGCTTACCAATTTGTTTCCTATTAATTTACTTGAGGGATAGTCTTTCAAATGAAAAGTGATTTTGGTGTTATCTTCTTCATATTTATCCAAATACCTTAGATTTTGCATAGTTTCATTTCTCCTGTTTTACTTCTATATTTCTTTCTTAAGTTACTTAAGTTAAACAATACCTTAAAAAGTTTTGTTAAATTAACATTGTTAGTATATCGTTTTGATACTTTAACAAAGTTATTCTTAACTAAAGATTCGTTAATATTCATTCACATCCTTCTCATTATCCTCATTTTGTTATAAAATAATCAGTTATTCTTCCCTGTTTTAAATAATGATTTACTCTGAATATTGAAATATTATGATACTCTTGATCTATTTCAAATAAGATGAAATTACGATTGTTTATGAAACAAGAGATTGCTGTTGTACCTGTACCCCCAAAAGGATCAACAACTAAATCTCCCTCTCTACTCCCTAACATAATTAAATAAGAAAATAATTGAATAGGTTTTATTGTTGGATGAATATTTGTTTTTAGCGTTTCTCCTCTCTGAGAAGGATAGTCTACTTTTGCTTTCCTTCCATCCCTAACCTTTTTTCCAATGAAATGATTTAAACCTAAATTTTTTTCTTTTTTTGTTGCTTTAGGTACAATTAAAAAGGGGAAAGTTTTTCTAACATTTTCAGGGAGCTTCTTTATTCTTTCATTAAACCAAACTTCTAAACTAAAATAATGTGAAAAAGAATCCGATTCTATTTCTTCTTTTTCATTCAAAATATCGTTTGATATTAATAAGTTTGCAGTGAATCTCCCCTGCTTAGTCATACCATTTCTTTGACAATCAACTTCGTTAGTTTTTTTCCTTTTCTTTTCTATTTCTGAGAGGGGAATCCGACAATTATCTAACCAACTTATTCCTTTTCCATTCATAATAGCTTGAGCATAATAAGAGGTAAGATCCGAATTTTTATATGATTCTGATTCTAATACTTCTTTTCTATTTAAAATGATTTCATCATTTAAATTGGGATTTAATGCAATCCTTTTCTCAATTTCATCTCCAACTTCTAATTTAATATTATATTTATTATTTAATTGTATCATTTTTTCCCTAAATTCCTTCTCTTTAAGTATTTTTTTATTTGGAATGTTAATGATTGTTTGTGTATAAAAGAAATCATATTTACATTGCAATTTTTCATAGACATCATTTCTAAGAACTTTTTGTAATGGTTTCATAGCAATTAATATTGATTCAACAGCAGGTTTCGGTTGAAATCCCCCAAAACTTCCATCAAATTCCTTTGCTAATTCGGAATTAGGTTTAGTTAATAATCCATTATCGGGTTGAAATCTCCCAAATCTACCTGTATCTTGGATATTTGGTCGTCTATTTTTTCCCCATCTTCTTCCAATAACTTCTTGTTTTAAACCTAACTTCTTATCAATTGCTTTACTAACATTCATTGATTTAGTAAATCCTGAATTTCCTGTAATGAATATATAACCGTTCCTTCTTGCTATAAAATTTTCATTTTCAGTTGTTATACACCAAACTTTTCCTTTATATGAAACTGGTATTATATGAGCATCTCGATTCTGTATCTCCGTTGAATTTCTCCAAGAAGCA
>Ga0114922_10002892_pt1 | contig 16044 bp, 8 predicted proteins | sample AartaG_FD_100975 | JGI IMG/M metagenome (GOLD analysis project Ga0114922, IMG submission 100975) | Deep subsurface microbial communities from Aarhus Bay to uncover new lineages of life (NeLLi) - Aarhus_00045 metaG | ecosystem: Environmental > Aquatic > Marine > Oceanic > Sediment | place: Aarhus...
CGACTCGATCGGCCTCCCGCGAGTGGCCGCATCTTCGAAAGCTTAACTCGGTCGAACCGCCGTGGTACGGACCCCTATGCCCGGTGGTGTGGGAGGGGCGGAGCCGCGAGGCTCCCCCCTATCGCGATCAATAGTCCGCGTTAGAGCTGGGGCTTGTCTGCTGCGGTCGCAGGCCTGCGACAGGCGCTAGCTGGTCGCCCGCGGTTGATGCCCGATTGCCGCCTCTTTACAATCCTGCGCCGCGCGGTGCGGCAGGGAGGCATCGGCCTGATGCAGTGCGCCGTCTCGTTTCCACCGGCAGCCATTGCAACCACGGTGATCGCGGTCCTGGCCTTTGTCGCCGACCAGGCGGAGCCCGCCCCGAGGTCGGCGCCGGCCACCACGCAACCGGCGCCGTCTCTGCAGGTTGCGGGGGAATTGTGGCTCGAAGGGTACTACGATCGGGCTGAGCAGCAGTACGGCACATTGGCCGCTGACGCCGAGACGGCCCTGCAAGCCCGCGTCGGACTGGCCCGCTGCGGGCTCATGACCGGGCGTTATGCCGAGGCTCTGGCCAAGCTCGACCGGGTGGCCGAAGAGGGCGATCGGGCGGCGCTGTGGCACACCGTCCGGGCTGAGCTGCTGGCCCGCGTGGGGCGTTACGAAGAAGCAATCCGGCACGTGCGCCGGGCCCTGGAGGTCGATCCGCAGCACCACCGGGCCCGCCACCTCCTCGGTCGGTTCCTCGAACGAGCCGGCCGGCGCGAGGAGGCTATCGAAGTCTACGCCTTCTTCGACCGCTTGATGAGCCGGCGAATGCCCGTCTCGGCCGAGGGGATCACCGAAGCAGCCCAGGGCTTCTATCGCTACACCGTCCTGACCCGCCATCCGAACCTGGTGACCCGCACCCGGCACGTTCTGCAGGAGTTCCTGCAGATGGCCTACGAGAAGGTGGACCGCAACTGGTGGCCCGCCCGGCTCGCCGCCGCCGACCTGCTCCGCTCCAAGTACAAGCCCGCCCAGGCCTCCGAGGACTACCGCGGGGCCCTGCGAATCAACAACAACCTGCCCGACGCCCAGGTGGGTCTGGGGTGCCTCGCCCTGGATGCCTGGCAGTTCGAGGAGGTCGAACGGAGGGTGGACAAGGCCCTGGAGACCAACCCGCGCTTTGTCCCGGCCCTGAACCTCCGGGCCCGCAGCCAGATCCAGGAGCGACGCTATGCCGAAGCGCTGGAGACTTGCGAACAGGCCCTGCAGATCAATCCACACCACGTCGAGGCGCTCTCACTGGCCGCCGCCGCCTGCCGCTGCCGGTACGACCTGGAAACTACCCGGCGGTACCAAGAGCTGGTGCAGGCCATCAACCCCCGCTGCGCAACGTTCTACGCCATCCTGGGCGACGCGCTTTCGGGCCTGCGCCAGTACGCCGAGGGCGAAGCCGCTTACCTCAAGAGTATCGAATACGAACCGACCGACCCCAACCCGCGGACCGAGCTGGGCCTGCTCTACATGCAGTGGGGCCGGGAGGACCAGGCTCGTCAGGCCCTGGACGCCTCCTGGGCCCTCGATGAGTTCAACGAGCGCACCTACAACACGCTGGAGCTGTTGAAAAAGCTGGAGTCCTTCGCCCGCGAGCAGACTGAGCATTTCACCATCCTGTACGACGAAGAGTTGGATTGGGCCATTGCCCCGTATCTGGCCTCGATCGCCGAGGAGGCCTACGACGACATCTGCACCGACTACGAAACCGACCTGCCGCAGAAAACCATCATCGAGGTCTTTCCCACCCACCGCGACTTCGGCGTGCGCATCACGGCCAAGCCGTGGATCCACACCGTAGGGGCCTGCACCGGCTGGGTGATCGCCCTGGAATCCCCTCGACCGCACCCGGAGACCAGCGGCCCGTATCACTACGGCCAAGTGCTGCGGCACGAGTTCACCCACACGCTCACGCTGGCCCTGACCGGCAACCGGATTCCCCACTGGTTTACCGAGGGTCTGGCCGTCGCCAGCGAAGATTCCCCCCGCAGCTTCCACTGGTCAAAGCAGTTGGCCGATGCCCTCCGCCGCGATCGGTTGTTTACCTTGGAGTCCATCGACTGGGGCTTCATCCGCCCGCGGCGTCCGGGCGATCGGCAGATGGCCTATGCTCAGAGCGAATGGATGGTCGAGTACCTCATCCAGCGCTTCGGTTACGACGTGCTGGGCCGGATGCTCGGAGCGTTCGGCCAGGCCCAGCCCCAGGAGCAGGTGTTCCGCGAGGTCCTGGGGATGGAGCCGGCGACCTACGACGCCGACTTCGCCGCCTGGGCCCGGTCGCAGGCCGAGGGCTGGGGCTTCGACCTGACCCCGCCGGAGAACCTCCTCAAGCTCCGGGCGGCTGTGCTGGTCCAACCGGGCGACGCCGCCCTCCGCGCTCGCTTAGCCAAGGCTGAACTCGACGACGGCAACCTGGACCGGGCTCTCGAAGCCGCCCGCAAGGCGATCGAACTCGACGATCGCCACCCGGTCGGCCTGACCGTGTTGGTCGAAGCCCTGGCCGGCATGGCTCAAGAGGAGGATAAGTTCGACGAGCGCCGCCGGCTCGAGGACGAAGCCCTGCCGGCCGGCCGCCGCCTGGCTGAGGTCGATCCCGACGGCTGGACCGCGCCGAAAGTCCTCGGCGACGTTTCCCTGCGCCGCAAGGACTACGACGAAGCCGTCCGCTGGTTCAAGCGCCTGCAGCGCCTCTGCCCGACCGACCCGGTGAGCTACCGAGGCCTGGCCGGCATCTACCTGGACCGCGATCAATCCGAAGCTGCCCTGCCGCAGCTTCTCGAACTGGCCCGCATGGACGAGCACGACGCGGAGGTACCGGCCAAGATCGCCGCCATCTTCGCCGCCCGGGACCGTCTGCCCGAAGCCCGCTACTGGTACAGCCAATCGCTCCTCGTGGACCCCTTTGAGCCCCAAACGCACCAGAAGCTGGCCGAGGTTCTCATGCGCACCGGCGACACCGGGTCAGCCGTGACCGAATACGAAGTCCTCTGCCGGATGGAACCCGAGAAAGCTCAGCACTTCTCCAACGCCGCCTTCGCCTACAAGAAGCTGGGCGACGCCGAAAACGCCCGCCGCTGCGCCACCAAAGCCGTGGAACTAGAATCGACTTCGCCGGCGCGGACATTGCTGGATGATTCAGGGCGGTAGTGTGGATAGGTGCAGTCTGCATCGCGTGGGATGCACCGGAACATGCTCACCTCCTTAACACGCAGGCGTGTCAAGGATGAGAGCATGCTACCTCCGCCGCTGCCCTCAGGTGAGAAGCCTTCCTACGGTTCTGCGGTGGGGAGGCCGGAGGCCTCGGCGATCTGACTCTCGATCTGCTTGCGCTGGCGCGGGCGGAAACGGCGGAGTTCCTCCCAACTCGGCCGGGCGTCGTCCAATTCGAGCGCTCGGCGCAGATGTTCCATCGCTTCGGTGAGTAGTGCCGCGTCGGGCGACTCGCGGGCGGCATCGAGCAGGCAGGTGCCCAGGTCGGCGTGGGCTTCGGGACTCTGCGGGTACAGTTCGACCACGCGCCGGGCCGGGGCGATCGCGGCTGCGTTGTAGCGGCTGTCGTCTGTGAGACGATAGGCCTCGCGGCACAGGCGCATCTTCTGACGGTGCAGCGACGTGCTCAGGGGATCGCGGGCAATCGCCGTGTCGATCAAGGCCAGGCTGCGCTCGATGGCCGCCTCGCGGTCGGTTCCGACCTCGGCATAGCGGATCAACCACCCGGCGCACTCGGCCGGGGGTGTCGGGTCCAGCCCATCGAGCGCCGCCGCCCGGGCGTATTCGACGTAGGCCGGCTGCACTTCGTACGTGCCGCGGATGAGCTGACCGACGGCGGCGCGGGCTCGAGTCAGCGCCGCACCGGCTCGCCCGACCGGGAGCACGATCCAGATCAGGTAGGAGAACACAACGACGCAGGCAACGGCCGGCAGAATCCATCCCCCACCCCGCCTTCGGCGGGATGGGGCACCCGCTGCGGACCAATCTGCGATCCGCATTCTGTAATCTGCAATCGGAATGGCCAACATCGCGAAGAACGTCGTCGCGGCGCCGGGGATGAAGACGGCGAAGTTGATTCCCTCCTGCACCAGGAAGGCCAGCAGACAGCAGTTTATACCGACGGCCAGCCCCGGCAGAGTGCCGTTCCGGAAAGGACCGGTCTTGTCAGATTCGGTGCTCAGTAACGCAAAGACAACGGCCCAGACGATGACTGGAACAAACGTGGCTACAAACAGGTAGTTGACATCGCTCGAACCGAGCAGAAAGAGGCGAACGAAGAACACCGCCCCGCCGACGCCGAGGCCCCATAAGAGCGGTCTGCCGGTCACGGCCGCATCGGAATCCGCCTGCACCTGTGTCGCCTGTCGTCGCGTAACCGCGATCGACCCGCCGACCAGCATCACGACGACGCCGACCAAGCCGATCACACCCCATTCCGCGGCTGCGTTGACCAGGAAGTTGTGTGGATTGCTGACCTCCTCGGGACTGTCAATGGTCTTGTACTTGAGGTAGTGACGGCCGAAGTTCTCGCGTCCCACGCCGGTGGCGTACCGGTCCGCGAGGAGCTTGGCCGATGCGGTCCAATACTGCCAGCGGAAGTTGAGCGACGCTCCGGGCAGCCGGCTGTTATGCAACCCGTAGCCGACGGCGGCCAGCGCACCGGCGATGACCAGGCCCCAGCCCAGCCAAAGCGTGCGGATGCGGTTTCGCTCGATCCATCCGGCCCACACCTGGCGCGCGCACCAGACCACGAGGGCGCCGACCCCGGCCACCGCAGCCCCCTTGCTGTGCGTCAGCCCGGCGGCGGCGAGAACAACGACGCCAAGGATGGCCACCGCGCCAGCCAGGACGCGGCGCATCGGCTTCGGCGGCGATCGCCATCGGCTCCAGGCGACGGCCAACGCCGCCAGACCGGTCATCACCAGATACGCACCGGTCACGTTGCCGTGGGACAAGAAGCCCGTGGCTTCGCCACTGTCCAGACGGCGTTCGTAGAGAGCCACCTGCGGTGAGTCGAGCTCGACGTCCCGCTCGGCCCAGATGCGTTCCCTGTTCTGTTCATACAACTCCTTGGTTGCGGGGAAGCTGTACAAGACCTGGTTGAAGCACTCGTAGGCCTGGACCGCCGCCGAGGACAGCACGACGCACAACAGCAGCCGCAGGTGCCAGCGCTGCCGCAGCAGTTGCACCAGCACGATGGTCAGCAAGGGCAGGCAAAGCCAATCGACCGTGGCGTTGACGGCGATCCGTTTGTTGCCGGCCACCCAGCAGGAGACCAGCCCGGCCAGGGCGACCAGGGCCAAACCCCATTCGATACCGCAGCGGCGGTAGGCCCGCCGCCGACCGAGGCCCCGGGCCAGTCCGCCGAAGGCAAGCCCCGCCGCCGCCAGCAGGATGACCGCGTCGATGAGCAGCGTGGCCGCCGGGGACGGGTCTTCGATGGCGCTGAGACCGCTAGTCATCAGCGAACGGGCCGAGTTGTGACTTTCGGGAATGAGGGGACGGAGGGCGATGACGACCAGCAGCACGTAGAGGCAGAGGTTCTCGATCCTGCGGGTCACGCTGATGGCACCGTCTGTCCGCGGGCGTTCCAGCCGCTCGGCGATCCCGGCCGGCCGGTCGAGATGCCCGACGGCGTGCCGGAGCATCGACCCGGCCGGCGGTGCATGGTAGCAAAAAGCGGGTCGCCACGGATAGCGAGCAGGTCGGCCGGTTCGGCGATCACAGCGAGGCCCAAGCGCCGGCGCGGGTTTGTTGATTTGTTCCTGGGGGCCGCGACGAGCATTGACGCCGGCAGATCGCGCCTGTGATGGAGGCCGGGGGAAGCCTCACCATGCTCAGGCCGTGGTCAACACCCAGGCCTCGGGGGGATCTTCGGGCGAGCGAACCAGGCCGAAACGCCCGAAGAGGATCTGGCCGGTCAGGTGGACGACCCAGCGGTGCTCGTCGCGTTCCAGGACCCGGTAGTGTCCATGGTCGAAGCGGACCACGTGCCCGCGGTTGCCGCTGATCGGTCCTTCGTAGACCAGGTACTTCTTGCGATGATCGGCGATGCGCGTGGCGGCCAGCGGCAGGGCCTGCGGCCCGGTGGGTTTGCCCGCCAGTTGCCAGGCGGCCAGCATGTTGCCGTCTTCCAGCAACAGATCCCAGTGCTCGCTGTCGGGCAACTTATGGTGTAGGATGGCGTAGCGTTGGTGAGCCATGTTTACTTTCCGGCCCGGGCGGTGCGAGAGCGGTCAGCGCAATCCCTTGCTCGTTGTCGAGGATCTGCCATGAACGAGGCGCCACGGAATCGATGGGTGACGATTGGACATTGCCTTTGGCTAGCGGCCAGTGTGTGGGCCATGACCGGCTGCGCTACCGAACCGGATTCTCGCAGATTGCGGCTGGAAGGTCAACGGGCGATGATCCGGGGGGACTACGCAGCCGCCCGCGGGCTGTTCCGCGACGCCCACGAGATCGAACCCGAGAACGCGGCCAACCTGCATGATCTCGGTGACTGCTGTCTTTATTTCGCCACCGAGCAGTTCACCCGGCGGAACACGGCCGCAGCCCTGCGCGAGGTGGATCACGCGATTCAGTATTACCAGCGGGCGATCAATGCTCACCCCGGGTTTCAGCCCGCCCTTCTGGGCAAGAACATCGCCTTGGAGCTCAAGGGACAGTTCGAGGAGGCCCTCGGAGTGGCTGAGTGGGCGGTCGAGTTCGTCGGCCCGTCGGCCCGGCAGCAGCTCTTCTTGGCCCGGGAGCTGGAGGAGCGCGGGGATCTGGACGCGGCCCTGCTTCGCCTGCGGCAGGCGGTGGCCATGGAACCCGACAATGCGGTCGCCCACGAGGCCCTGGGGGACTTTTACCGGCGGATTGGGAAGCGCCAGGCGGCGATCCGTCATTTGACCGCGTCCTATCGTCTGGACCCATCTCGTTCGGGACCGGCCGAAGCGCTTTTGGAAATGAATGTTCCCCTGCCCGCACTGCCGGAAGCGGAAAAGCGGCGCTAGCGACGGATGTGCGGGATCGCGGAGGGTGGCACGGTCAAGCGGGGCATGGTGATCGGCGCCGGACCGGGGTCACCTGTTAAGCTGTGAAGGAATTGCGCCGACGAAGGACCGAGCTTGGCCGTGGGGACCGAAGAGCGCGGCCCAACCACGGCCAAGGACCGCTTGGAGTGGGCTCTCACCACGGGGCGCTTTTCGGCGCGGCCCTTGGCCGTGCCACCCATCAATCGACGAGCGACAAAGTACTAGCGACGGATGTGCGGGATCGCGGGGATTATCGGTTTTGCGGGGGAAGCAGTTGAGCCGGCCCTACTGGGGGCGGCCTGCGAATCGTTGGGGCATCGCGGCCCAGATGATCGGGGCACCTGGTCCGGTCAGGCCGGGCCGCTGAGCGTCGGGCTCGCCGCCGTGCGCCTGGCCGTTCAGGACCCAACGCCCGCCGGACACCAGCCGATGGCCCGCGGCGACGGGCGCTACCTGCTGGTGTTCAACGGCGAGGTGTACAACTTCCGGGAACTGGCCCGGGAGCTGGAAGGACTGGGCGACCGTTTTGCGAGTCACTGCGACACGGAAGTGGTGCTGGCGGCCTGCATTCGTTGGGGCTCCGAGGCTCTTACACGTTTCAACGGAATGTGGGCTCTGGCCTTCGTCGATACGCAGGCCGGCCGGGGGTTCCTGGCCCGCGACCGCTTCGGCATCAAGCCATTGATCTACACGCCTTCCGGGCGGCGGTGCTGTTTCGCCAGCGAGATGCGAACCCTGAGGGGGTTGGCCCGGGACCCCGGCGAGATCGACTCAGCCGCGCTGCTGCACTACCTGCGCTTCGGGTACGTCGCCGATCCGGCTACGATCTACACTGACACCCGCCGCCTGCCGCCGGGCTGCTGGATGACCTTCGATCAGAGCGGGCTGGGGGAAGTCCGGCGGTATTACGAAGTGCCCGCGCGAACCGGAGCGGGCCCGAAGGAGGACTACGGCTCGGCCTGCGGGCGCGTGCGGGAGTTGGTCTTCCGCGCCGTAGCGGCCCGGCGGGTCGCCGACGTGCCCATCGGGGCCTTCCTTTCCGGCGGGCTGGACTCCTCGATCGTGGTGGCCCACCTGGCCTCGTGCAGCACGGATCCCGTCAAAACCTTCTCGATCGGCTACGCCGAGCACGGGGCCTACGACGAGACCCGCTACGCCCGTTTAGTGGCCCGGCGCTTTGGAACCGAGCATCACGAGATCAAGCTCACCTACGACGATGTTCTGGCGGCCTTGCTGCCCATCATCGACCATCTCGGCGAGCCGTTCGCCGACAGTTCCATCCTGCCCACGGCGCTGGTTTCGCAGTTCGCCCGCCGACAGGTTACGGTGGCTTTGAGCGGCGACGGCGGGGACGAACTGTTCGGCGGATACTGGCGTTATCTGGGGCACGATTCGCTGGCGGCCTATCAGCGGCTGCCCGGTTGGCTGCGCCGCGGGGTGATTGAGCCGGCCTTGGAGCGGGCGCCGGCATCGAAAGGGACAGTCTGGCGGAACCGCGTGCGGCAGCTTCGCAAGCTGCTGCGGGCCGGGAGCGGTGACGCGTGGGAGCGTCACCTGGCCTGGTCGGGCATCCTCCCGCCCGAGGCCGAGGCGGTCCTGCGACCTGCCGCGACCGAGATGCTTGGCCCGCCCGACCCGCTGCTCCAGCGGATGCGGGCGACTGGGCCGCGGATGGACGACCCCCTGAATCGCATCCTGGCCTTCGACCTACAGCATTGCCTGCCGGGCGACATGCTGCATAAGGTGGACCTGGCCAGTATGTACCATTCGCTGGAGGTCCGCGTGCCGTTGCTGGACGTGGAACTGGTGGAGGCGGTCGCGCCACTGCCCGTGCGGTTCAAGGTCCACCGCGGTCTGCGCAAGCGTCTGCTGATTGATGCTCATCGAGGGATGCTGCCCGAGGAGATTCTGCAGCGGGGCAAGATGGGTTTCGAGGTCCCGATCGGCGAGTTCCTGCGTGGTCGGCTGAGCGAGCTGTTTCGAGATACGGTGACGCGCGAGGCGGTGGAGAGTTTCGGCCTGATCGACTACGACGGCGTCGAGCGCGTCTATGCGGACCACTGCACTCAGCGCGCCGAGCACGCTGATCTTTTATATGCGCTGTTTGTGTTATGCCGGTGGCACTCCCGACAGAGGATTGCTTAACGCCGAAGGACCGGTAATGAATGGCACAATGGGCAGGCCAGCGAGTTTTGAGCGTTTCCGGCGGCTGGTCGATCGGCAAAGGTGAGGCCCGCGAGAGCCTTGCCGGGGGAAGTACGGCCCGAGCGGGCGATTCTTCTGGCGTGACTTTTCTCCCGCCGGGGATATACTTGGTTGCGAACCTGGGGGCTTCCGTCATTGTCCGATGATAGGTTGGGCCTTGTGCCAGGGGAGGGCGTATCGAGTGATCAGCGTTTCGGGCCCGTGTGGTGGCCATTGATGCCGGGGAATCGAGTCGCGACAGGAGTACGGTATGTTTACGAAGAGTACTGGACGAAACAGGGGCCGTATGTTGTGGAAGGGGGTCCTGGTCGTGTTTGTCTTGGCCGTAGGCCCCTGCCCCAACCTGCAGAATCCGCCGGACCATACAGAGCTGTTCTGGGGGGTGGCCATCGCCACGGGGCAGGAGGTGTCCGCACCTGCGGAGATGGTTCAGGATGACGCCCTGCTGCTCCCGCAGTTCGTCGGGGTCCCTGCCGACGGCGGCCTGACATGGGAACCGATTGGGGTCGGTGACCACCGCATTGCGGGCGCTCTCTCGGACGAGTAGGAAGACGGTCTGCGGGACGACCGCAGTCGTAGGCCCCGCTGAGCCGACGCTTTTCAGGGGTGCCGCCCGGACGGCGAGTCTCGCTTTAATTATTGTCGAGAATCGGGGGGAGGATTCTTGAGATTTGCTCTTGCTATTGTAAGCGGGGCAGGCTACAGTGGGGGTCAAGAGAGGGAGTTTTAGGGAGAGAGACCGCGTCATTTGGTCTGCTGGTTATCCTCAAAGATATAGGTCCGTCGGTTGGCTCGCGGAATTGCCGCTCGCTACCGTCGTTGTGGGTATCGGCAGGCAGGGGGAGAGAGGTAAGCACGCCGAACGCTGATGCACCTCTTCAACCGATCTGAATGATCGCTCGTGCTTGGGTGTGGTCCGTCGCCCCTGCGGTCTCTGAAGCACACCGAGGGAGGAGAGAGTAAAATGAGGTTTGCATGTTGCCTAGCAAGCGTTAGCATGTTGACGTTTGGCGCTGTGGGAGTGGCGAGCGGCGCACATATACCCATTTGCGGCCCAACTGGTGCCGAAGGGGCTGCGTACGGGATGGACCCGATCAACGCGGATGCGTCGCGGCTTGAACTCCTGCGCCTGATGACCGACGAGGGATTGAGCTTCGACCCACGGGTGGTTTCAAGAGGCACGGCCGGTGACCGCGGGGCTACCACCTATACCGATCGGAGTGCTTACGAAGCGGCGGTCGGGCTGCTGCCGAACATCGATTTCGCCGGGTATCCCGTTGGCGAAATCCTCGGCGACCAGTATCTGCCCGAAGGCGTGCTCTTCACTGACGGCGATGATGAGCTGCTCCAGTCCTCGGCCTTCGTGGAAGACACATGGGGCGTGGATGGGAACGGGCCGATCGGAATCCAGTTCACGGCTTCGCAGACCCACATCGGCTTGGATTTTCCCGGGTTCGTGGATGTGCGGCTTTACGACGGGGACGACCTTGTTTGCGAGTCCGAGTTCGGCGAACCGGGCGTGGGGCACTTTGCCGGTGTTGTCCTGTCGGGCGAATCGTTCAATCGAGTCATCATCGCTGATCCGGTCGACGAAACGGCTTATATCGATACCATGTATTACCACCTGGTGCCCGAGCCCGGGACGATCTTCCTGCTCGGCGTCGGGGCCTTGTCGATGGTCAGACGGAGCAAGAAAGGGTTAGTATGATGTCCGACAAGATTGGTTTGCCCCATCCGGCGGGTGTGCCGTGTAGGCGTCGGGTGGCTTTTGCCGCCCTGGCCGTGACGGGGCTGTTGGTTTGGCTGGGCGCTGTCCAGACGGCCGCCGCAGGAGCAATCCAGTGCGGCGGTGAGTTGCCTCCTTGCCCCAGCGAGCTCGTGGAGACCTTCTGCTATGAGCCGGCCGGTCTGTGCGCTTGCGTGGGCGAAGACCCCTGCTTCTATGAGCCTTACGACGACATAATGGACGACTGCCTGGATTGCGGAGAGCTGGTGTTCCAGGGCGAATGCGGAAGCTTCCCCGGCCTCTGTGAGTGGGTCGATGCGGATCCGGGCTGGTGCCGACCAGTGGGGCTGAGGCCGGAGTGCGACTGCAACAGCAACGGCATCCGGGACGAGTGCGACCTGGATTGCGGTGAGCCCGGGGGAGACTGCTACCTGCCCGGGTGCGGGGGGAGTGAGGACTGCCAGCCCAACTGGGTGCCCGACGAATGCGACGTCGATCCGACCGATCCGGATGGTGACGGCCAAGTCAGCGATGATCGCAACAGCAACGGTATTCCCGACGAGTGCGAGTGTTTTTGCTTCGAGGACGTGACCGTTGAGTGCGCGGGGCCGGTGCACTACGATCTGCCGCTCCCGGGCGAGGCCTGTCATTTCGACTGCTGGGATGGGGAGCCGTTGAGGGGCGGTCGCGAGGGCGAGGGTGAAGGCGAAGGCGAATGCGAGGTGCTGTGTCTACCGTCGTCCGGATCGACCTTCCAGGTCGGCGATACGGAGGTGACCTGTACCGCTGTCGGGCCTCAGGAAACCGATCTCTGCACCTTTACCGTTACGGTCCTGCGCGACTGCAGTCCTCCACCTTCCTGCCCGGACGACGATCACGACACGGTCTGCAATAACGTCGACAACTGCCGCTATGACTACAACCCCGATCAGGCGGATGCCGACGGAGACGGGCTCGGCGACGTGTGCGACAATTGTCCGGAGGTCGCCAATCCCGAACAGGCGGACGGCGACGGTGATGGGGTCGGCGACGCCTGTGACAACTGTCCGGAGGATGCCAACGAGGATCAGATCGACAGTGATGGCGATGGGCTGGGCGACGTCTGCGACGCCTGCAACCTAGGTCCGAATACTGATGCCGACGGCGACGGCCTGTTCGACGCCTGCGACTTGTGTCCGGAGGATGCGGATTCGACGAACGCGGACTCCGACGGCGACGGCGTGGGCGATGTCTGTGACAACTGTCCTGACGTGATCAACCCGCCCAATCCGTTGACCGGTGAGCAAAACGACGACGACGGTGACGGGATCGGCGACGCCTGTGACAACTGCCCGGAAGATGCCAACGAGGATCAGACCGACAGTGATGGCGATGGGCTGGGCGACGTCTGCGACGATTGCGACATAGGACCGAATACTGATGCCGACGGTGATGGCGTGTTCGACGCCTGCGACTTGTGTCCGGAGGATGCGGATTCGACCAACGCTGATTCGGACGGCGATCTGATCGGCGACGTCTGCGACAACTGTCCGGGCGTGCCCAACGAGGCTCAGAGCGACGTTGACGATGACGGGCTGGGCGATGCCTGCGACAACTGTTCGGACGACGCCAACGAGAGTCAGGCCGACGCTGATGGTGACGGCATCGGCGACGTGTGCGATAACTGTGCGGAGGAGGCCAACGAGGATCAGGCCGACGCTGATGGTGACGGTATTGGCGACGTGTGCGATAACTGTCTGGACGAGGCCAACGAGGATCAGGCCGACGCTGATGGTGACGGTATTGGCGACGTGTGCGACAACTGTCCGGACGTTGCCAATGCGGATCAGGCCGATGAGGACGGCGACGGGACCGGTGACGCCTGCGAGCCGTTGGAGCCCGGTCAGCCCGTGCCGGTGGGCGAAGGCGCAGGCCTCGGGGCCCTGGCTGGTGGAGGTGCCGGCGACGGAGGCTGCGGGATCTTCAACGGCGTGGCTTTGATCGGCCTGCCGTTCATCCTGCTGGCTTGGATGTCGGCCCGGTCGCACCGCCGGAGGATCAGTTGGTGATTTGACAACGTAGCTTCGCGGCAGTTGAGAACTACTGACGGCGGCCGGTGCCGCGATCAGGTCCGCAAGATGCGGGCCGGGTCGTCGGCGCCGGCCGCCTTTTACGCGTGGACGCGCGGATCGCGTCCCCTATAGCGGACCAGCGGACGCGGGCCGGTTGGGGGAACGTGCCCGTGCGCCGGTAGCCGAAAGGAGCGCACGTCCGAGAACCTACCGATCACCGGGGCTGCGACGCGTCTGCTTGGGGGTGAAAACGCGTTGAGGTGTTTTTTCAGGTGACTTTCCTCGGGCACGCTGCTAGGCTAATAGTTGGATGGGGGGGCAATTCTTACGAGTATCGCCCCAGGTGAGACGTGCACCGAGTCCGCAGCGAGACAACGTCGCGGGTGCGCCGCTGACGGTCAGGACAAAGGGCCAAGGTCGGGCACTTTTATGGAGATCGGACCCGGCGTGCCTGACAACGACTGCAACGGAGACGGTAATCCGGATGTCCATGAGTCCGTTTCTGGCGGCAACAGCGAACGGGGCTGGGGCATTCGGCGGTGTGGAAGAAGCTCGGAGCCCGGCAGAGCGTTCGAGTCGGCTAAGCTGCCTTCACGAAATGAGTGTTCTGTTGCTCCAAGGCTGTAGTGTTTGGGTGCCGAACGTGTTCTCAAGACGGCGTATGAAGTGATGAGAAGCGGGTCACTGAGAGAGTTTTCGAAGGGGAGAGTCAAGAAGATGTATATCCAAAGCGTATCAAACGTCCTGAAATGGATGCGGGTCAGCGGCATCGGGCGGCTGTCGTGCAGCCCTTGGGTGCTGCTTTGTGTGATCGGTCCTCTGGCCGTGTACGGTTGCAATGCCGCCGGCCATGGGGGCGGCGGGGGTGCATCCTCGTCCGACAACGGTGCCGACCAGGGTGTGTCCGGCCGGGTCCTGAGTGCCACCGGGCCGCGTGTGGACGGGTTCGTGCTGACCGACTTCGCGGTGGACGAGGCCCATCAGAACCCATTTGCTCCTAACCCGCACGAAGTGTTCCTGCCGGATTTCAACAACTTCCAGCTTACGATCTTCGGGGAGTTCGATGACACCAAGTGCTACCAAGTGAAGATCTCGCGCAACGGGCCGTCAGACGGGTGCGGCTCCGCGAACAACAGCGGTTCGGACGACGCCATCGTGACCGCGACGACCCTGTTCGTGGACATCTCGCCCCAGGCCGAGGCGGACTTCAAGGCTGCCACCGACTGGGAAATCGAGGTCACCGAGCGCCAGGGGAGCGGCTGCACCGGGGGCAAAATCACTCAAACCATGCTCGGTCTGAGCATCGCGGGCTGCAACGTCGAGTGTGACCCCGGGGGCAGCGGGGAAGAATGCGACGACGGCGACGCCTGCACGGTGGACTTTTGCCGGGAGGAGGACTGGCTGTGCGTCAATCTGCCGGACCCGGCAATCTGCGACGACGGGGATGCGTGCACCGAGGACTCCTGCGACTCGGTCACCGGGTGTGCCCACGACCCGGTAGACTGCTCGGCTTTCGGCGACGAGTGCAACGAGGCTTCCTGCGACCCCTCGGGTGAGCCGGGCAACTGCGACGTCCTGACGCCGTTGCCGTCGGGAACGCCTTGTGGCAGTGACAGCGACACGGACTGCGACGACCCGGACACGTGCGACGGGTTCGGGAGTTGTGCGGACAACTACGAGCCGATCGGTACGACCTGCTCGGACGATGGCGATGAGTGCACCGTGGATCAGTGCGACGGTGCCGGCACCTGCGAGCACCCGCTCGCGCCGGCCGGGACGCCCTGTGGCGACGGCACTGGCACCGAGTGCGACAACCCAGACACCTGCGACGCGTCGGGGGTTTGCCAGGACAACTACCAGCCCGCGGGGACGGCCTGCGGCAGCGACTATGACGACGAGTGCGATAACCCGGATACCTGCGACGGGTCCGGCACCTGCTTGCCCAACTACGAGGCCTCGGGCGTGGCCTGCCCGGACGACGGGAATGAGTGCACGGCAGACGAGTGCGACGGTGCCGGCACCTGCGGGCACCCCTACGAGCCGGAGGGCACCGCCTGTGGTGACCAGAGCAGCAGCGACTGCGATGCCCCGGATAGTTGCGACGGCTCGGGAGTCTGTGAGGACAACCTGCTACCGGACGGCACAAGCTGCCAGGACGGCGATCCCTGCACCGAGCCCGACGAGTGCCTGAGCGGCGATTGCACGGCTGGGCCACCTGTGCCCGATTGCTGTGACCAGCCGGACGATCCACGGTGCGACGACGAGATCGAATGCACCGCCGATTCGTGTGACCTCGCTTTGTACACCTGCGAGAACGAGCTGATGCCGGGCTACTGCCTGATCAACAATGTCTGCTACGAGGACGAGGAGGCGAACCCGGCCAACGAATGCGAGGAATGCAACTCGTCACTCGATACTGAGGCCTGGTCACCTAAACCGGCCGGGACGGCCTGTACGGAGGACGCCTTCGAGTGTACGGCGGACGAGTGCGACGGCGACGGTAGCTGCATGCACCCGTACGAGCCTCCCGGGACGCCCTGTGGTGACGAGAGTGACACGGAGTGCGACAACCCGGATGCCTGTGACGGAGCGGGAACCTGCCAGAACAACTACGAGCCATCCGGTACGGCCTGCACCGAGGACGACAACGACTGCACGGCGGACGAGTGCAATGGGGCCGGGCTCTGCACGCATCCCTACGAGGAGCCCGGGACGCCCTGTGGCGACGAGAGCGACACGGAGTGCGATGACCCGGATACCTGCGACGGGTCCGGAGCCTGCGTGCCCAACTACGAGCCGGACGGTACGCCCTGCACGGACGACGAGGACGGGTGCACGGAGGACGTCTGCGTGGACCACGAGTGCCAGCACATTGAAATCCCCGATTGTGAGGATTGCAACGACAACGGAGTTCCGGACGAGTGCGATCTGACCTGTGAAGGGGAGTGCGGCGAGCTGTATCCGGATCAATGCGGGCTCCTGCCGGATTGTGACGGCAACGGCATTCCGGACGACTGCGAAGACCGGGACGTGC
>Ga0114922_10002893_pt1 | contig 16044 bp, 17 predicted proteins | sample AartaG_FD_100975 | JGI IMG/M metagenome (GOLD analysis project Ga0114922, IMG submission 100975) | Deep subsurface microbial communities from Aarhus Bay to uncover new lineages of life (NeLLi) - Aarhus_00045 metaG | ecosystem: Environmental > Aquatic > Marine > Oceanic > Sediment | place...
GACGGGGCTCCAGGGGCCGGCAAGACCAGCCGCAGTACGGCTGACCAAATGAAGAAAGGATCAAAACGCGCAACCTGATATGGATCTGGAACGGAATTTACAGAAAGTTCTTGACACTACTAATACCAAAATCATAGAGCGCTGTATCCTCATGACGACCGACCCCGGTGATCTCGTCCTCGATCCTACCTGCGGCAGTGGTGCCACGGCGTACGTTGCCGAGCAATGGGGACGCCGCTGGATCACCATCGATACATCACGGGTCTCGCTGGCGCTGGCACGCGCCCGCATTATGGGGGCGCGGCACCCTTACTACCTGCTGGCCGACTCGAAAGATGGCGTGCTTAAGGAGGCTGGGGTCGCGAGAACAGATCCGCCGGAGGACCTGGACACGCGTCACTACGTGGGCAACGTGCGGCAGGGCTTCGTTTACGAGCGCGTGCCGCACATTATGCTGAAATCCATTGCCAACAACACCGAGATTGACGTGATCTGGGAGAAGATGCAGCCGGCTGTGACCCAGGCGCTGGCGAACCTCAACGCCGCCCTGCGGGGCCACAAGACACCGTTCAAGGTCACCACGGGTGGCAGGGCGGGCAAGAGGATCGAATTCAATGCCCCGGAAGGCAAGACGGTCGAACTGCCCTCAGGCGAGGATGCCCCGGCCAATGCCCTCCTGGAATGGGAAGTACCCCGCGAGGCTGCCGAAGACTGGCCGGGATCTGCAAAGAAGCCGATGGATGCGTTCTGGAAGGCGCGCATCGCACGACAGAAGGAGATCGACGCATCCATCGCCGCTAAGGCCGACTTCGAATACCTCTACGACAAGCCCTACGATGACAAGAAGAAGGTCCGCGTCGCCGGGCCGTTCACTGTCGAGAGTCTCAGCCCGCACCGTGTGCTGGCCGTGGACGAGGACGACGGTTTGATCGATCCGCTACATGCCGGGCCCGACACCTCCGGCGATGAGGGCGGTTTCGTCCAGATGATTTTGGACAACCTCAAGACGGCCGGGGTGCAGCAGGCGCACAAGGAGGATAAGATCACCTTCGGCTCCGTCAAGGGCTGGCCGGGCGACTATATCTGCGCCGAAGGTATCTATGCCGACGGCGACGCCGAAGCCGGCAGCGAGAAGCGGGCGGGCATCTTCATCGGCCCCGAGTTCGGGACGGTCAGCCGGCAGGACCTGGTGCTGGCAGCTCGTGAGGCCGGCGATGCGGATTTCAATGTGCTGATCGCCTGCGCGTTCAATTACGACGCGCACTCCTCCGAATTCGACAAACTCGGGCGGATTCCGGTGCTCAAGGCGCGGATGAACGCCGACTTGCATATGGCTGACGACCTGAAGAACACCGGCAAGGGCAACCTGTTCGTGATCTTCGGCGAACCGGACATCGACATCCTGCCAGCCAAGGACGACGATGCCGATCCAGGGCAGATTCAGGTAAAAATCAACGGCGTGGATGTCTTCCACCCGAACACGGGCGAGGTTCGCAGCGACGGGGCCGAGGGCATTGCCTGCTGGTTCATCGATACGGACTACAACGGCGAGAGCTTCTTTGCCCGCCACGCGTATTTCCTGGGCGCGAACGACCCGTACAAAAGCCTCAAGACGACCCTCAAGGCCGAGATCAACGAAGATGCCTGGGCAACGCTGCATAGCGACACCTCCCGCCCATTCAACAAGCCCGAGGGTGGCCGGATCGCAGTCAAGGTTATTAACCATCTGGGTGACGAGGTGATGAAGGTGTTTAGAGTGGAGTGAGCCGAGCGGCATAAACAGACAGCGGGAGCCGGAAGATGGGCGGTATCGCATACAAAGTTGGAATGCTGGTATGTCATCCGAACAAGCCGGACTGGGGTCCCGGCAAGGTCGTCGGAGTTGAGGCAGGTCGAATCCACGTGGTCTGGCGCGATGTACCTGGCCGGGAAGCCAAGAAGATAGATCTATCCGTGGTTCCGCTCCCGCCGGCCTCTGAGCAGAGCGACCCAGTGTTGGATAATCTTCCGCCTGTCGAGAAAGAGAACGGCACGTTCGTGCTGCCAAGGGAGCGGGTGACGTTCGAGCAAGCCAGGGACCTGTTCCTGAAGCACTTTCCCCAAGGCTTTGAAGATCCGGCCTACATCGGCGACAAGACTTCGGGCGAACGCAAATACAAGTGGCTCGCCCACGAGTACTGGGTGGAACGGCTCGGAGGGAATCGCTTCCAAGAGCTGCTTTCGAGTGACTTAACCGAACTCGTGTCCGAGGCAGGACGCTGCATAGGCAAGGTGAATCTCCTCCACGTGACAGAGACTGCGGCCCTCCGGGACGCCCTGCGCACGGAATCGGCAGCGAGGAGATTCTTCACGACACTTGGCGGTCTGCTGGAGGCCGACGAGGTCTGCGAAGATGTGTTCCGGCCGTACGCCGAAGCGATCAGGGATCTGCCTGCGGATCGAGGCCGGGTGGCAACGTGGCCCGTTACCACAATTCTACCGTTCCTTGCCCAACCAGATCGGCACATGTTTCTGAAACCGGAAGTAACCCAGGACGCGGCCGGTGCGCTGGGCTTCCACCTCAATTACCGGGCCGAGCCCAACTGGCTCACGTACCGCCGGTTGTTGGAGATGGCGCACATCTACCGGGGGAAACTGGCGGCGTGGAAGCCCCGAGACCTGATCGACGTGCAGTCGTTCTTCTATGTAAGCTGCGGGGGCTACGAGTAGCTATACCTTCATGTACCTGATGCACGCCGCAAGCCTTGGCGGGAACTGCGAGAACGCATGGATTTCCTCATCGCCGACACCTTTACCGACAGCCTCGCAAAACTGACCGACCAGGATCAGAAGGCTGTGAAGACCACGGCCTTTGACTTGCAGGTCAACCCAGCCAGTCCGGGGATGCGATTCCACAAGCTCGATAAGGCCAAGGACAAGAACTTCTGTTCGGTCCGCGTGAACAAGGACATCCGCCTGATCGTCCACAGGACGGACCGCAGCCTGCTGCTGTGCTACGTGGATCATCACGACGAGGCCTACCGATGGGCAGAGCGGCGCAAGCTTCAAACGCACCCCAAGACAGGCGCAGCCCAGTTGGTGGAACTGCGAGAGACGGTGCAGGAGATCACCGTCCCGAAGTATGTCGAGGTAGAGCAACCAGCCACGGCCAAGCCGGCGCTGTTCGTGGGAATGGACGATGAGGACCTGCTCAGCTACGGCGTGCCGCCGGAGTGGCTGGACGAGGTCCGCCAGGCGAACGAAGATACGATCCTGGAGGTGGCCGACCACTTGCCGAGGGAAGCAGCCGAGGCACTGCTTGAGCTTGCAACCGGGGGCACGCCGCAGGTCGCCCAACTGGTCGAGGCTGTTGCCGACCCGTTCGAGCATCCCGACGCCCAGCGACGCTTCCGCGTGATGACGAACGTGGAGGAACTCCAGCGGGCGCTGGATTATCCCTGGGAGAAGTGGACGGTCTTTCTTCATCCGGCCCAGCGCGACATTGTGGAGCGGAGCTACAGCGGAGCGGCGCGCGTTTCCGGCTCGGCCGGTACGGGCAAGACGGTGGTCGCCCTGCACCGTGCGGTGTTCCTGGCCAGAAAACATGGCGATGCAAGGGTTCTGCTAACAACCTTTTCTAACACGCTCGCCGATGCATTGAGAGTTAAGCTCCGGCGGCTGATCGGCAATGAACCGAGAGTCTTCGAGCGGATAGAGGTCCATTCGATTTTCGATGTGGGCGCGCGGCTCTACGGCGCTTCGCTGGGAGAGCCTCACCTTGTAGACGACCAAACGCTTCGCCACATATTGGCAGACTCGTCTTCCGGTGTTGAGTCTCATCGGTTTTCGGAGCACTTCCTGTGGACGGAGTGGAATGATGTTGTAGACGCCTGGCAACTGGATCGCTGGGAAGCGTATCGCGACGTTGCCCGCCTCGGGCGCAAGACCCGGCTGGGTGAAAAGCAGCGAAAACTGCTGTGGGAGATGTTCGAGTGGGTCCGTCGCGAGCTGGCCAGACGCGATCTGCTGACCACGGCCACGATGTTCTCACGCATTACAGAGCATCTGACCCGGAATGACGCGACCCCCTATCAATTCGCCGTGGTGGATGAAGCCCAGGACGTCGGTGTTCCGCAGTTGCGGTTTGTGGCTGCGCTGGGGGCATCGAGGTCAGATGGGCTGTTCTTTGCCGGGGACCTGGGCCAGCGTATCTTTCAACCGCCGTTCTCGTGGAAGTCGCTCGGCGTGGACGTTCGCGGCCGATCGCGCACATTGAGGATTAACTACCGGACGTCCCACCAGATTCGCCGGCAGGCCGACCTGCTGCTGCCGCCAGAGCTTTCGGATGTCGATGGGAATGCGGAGGATCGGCGGGGAACAGTATCGGTGTTCAACGGCCCTGATCCTTCAATCGTAATCTGTGGCAGTCAAGATCAGGAAGCCGAAACAGTTGGTGCCTGGCTATCGGAACGGCGAGCCGAGGGGCTGCAGCCGCACGAGATCGGCGTCTTCGTCCGCTCGGCCGCCCAGTTGCCGCGAGCACGCGCCGCTGTCGAAGCGGCCGGGTTGCCAGCTGTGGAATTGCAGGACAGCTTCGAGACCCAGGTCGGGCGGGTATCCATCTGCACAATGCATTTGGCGAAGGGGTTGGAGTTTCGGGCCGTGGCGGTAATGGCCTGCGATGATGAGATCGTTCCGCTGCAAGAGCGCATTGAGACAGTGACAGACGATGCAGACCTGGAAGAGGTCTACACCACGGAGCGTCACCTGCTCTACGTGGCCTGCACTCGCGCACGCGACCACCTGCTCGTTACGAGCGTTGATCCGGCGTCGGAGTTCCTTGATGATCTTCGCATGTGAAGTTTCAGCAGATCAGACATGACACCGCTTGCATCGTGAGCCCGAGGTACTGGGGGATACAGCTTCGGTTACGATGAAGAATCGCCTTCATCGCTCGCGAAGCCTTTGACGTTATCGTGACTTTTTTCCTTCATTGGGGATCAACATGGGCCAGAAACACATTCTGTGGGTAATAGAGGATGGGATCTCAAGGACGAAGGAGAAACCTGAGGCCTTGGGAGAGGCAGTGTTGAAGGTATGCCTCAATCCAGATTTTGCTCCCACACCTGACGGACAGGGACTTGAGAGGGTCTGGTGGCGTAGCGTGTTGGGCGTTAGTTGTGTCAACTGGGTTGACGATGTCCATCAGAGCGACATCCGCCTCTATCTCTGGGGCGGCAACTGTCTTCGTCCGATCCGGAAACTGGACGATGAGGATCTGGAGCAAGCCGCGGCACTGTTGCAGGAGGAGATCGAGCGCCGGGCAAAGGAAGGAAAGCGCCAAGGCGATTGAATGGTTCCGTTGGCCTCGCCTTCGAAAACTGGTCCGGATTTCATTTTGGGCTGTAATAGGATTCTGGACGAAAGGAGTAAGGTCACGTTTCTGCCCACTTTGAAGGCCGCCGGCTTCTTCGCTTCGCGAACCGCTCGGCATTGAAAAGTTGTGGCAAAGCCGGCGGCACGGGGCTGACGCTGTCCGGGGTCGCATTGAAGAAGTTGGGGCTTGATTTCTAACTTACCAAGTGGTATAAGAAGTGAGGAATGTCAATGGGCGAGATTGACGAGGTGATCGATGAGCATGGAGGCTGGCCCGATGCGTTCATCACAGATCCGGGGATAGTGAAGGCTGAAGAGAAGTCCAACCCTTTCGGATAGCAGATCCGTTAGGCTGGCCTCGGTACGACGAGGAGGTGGCCGTGAGACCAATCTGGAAATGCACCCTCACCGGTAGCGACAGGGCTGGCTGGGCGGTGAGCATTCCAGCCTCGTTGGCCGATCACTTCCCGGCGGGCAGCACCTTCATCATCGCCCTAGGTAATGCTGAAGTCGAGTGGCAAGTGCCCCCCTCTTTTCACGACCAGGCACCCGGCAATCGCAAGTGCAGGCAGATCGTCAAATCGGAGATCCGCGACTGGCTCACGAGCAAGGGCCTAACGCAGCCAACAGGCTCCGTGCTTGCAGTGCTTGCTGGCGAGGGGCGCGTCCGCCTCGCGACAGAGCTCAAGGAAGTGCGTCGCCACGACAACGAGGACACCGAGCGATTCTACTTGGACCACTTCCTGGACACAATGGAGCTGAAACCCGACAGCATTGAGCGCGGCGCCGATCCACCAGACTTCATTGTCGAGATTGACGGCGATCTCTACTTCGTTGAGATGACGGAGTTCCACTCTAACGCCAAGGATGCCCTGGGCCGGCCGCGACGGGCTGTTGAGGAAGACTGGGCGAATATCCAGAGCATGATAAGCGACGAGCTTCCGAAGCGCGCCGGCATGAACGAGGTTTCAGCGCGCGTGTGCTTCAACCAAGTTCTTGTTCCCCCCAAGACGAAGCATAAGCAGTTCGTTCACGAACTCGTGGATTTCGTTGAGGCCAAGGTGCCGGTTCTCACTCAAGAGGACAAGGAATTCGACGATTTCCCGACAGGCTCCCTTCTTGAGGAGTGTCTGGAGAAGGTTGAGGTTAGCAGACTGGAGGGCCTGTACATAAGCCTGTGGGAGTGGAACCGCACCAGTGGCAGCGTCGGGCTGAGGGAACAGGAACTGCTGGATTGCATTCAGGACAAACTGTTGTTGGGCAGGCTTTCCGATGCCCACGAGTTCTGGCTGATCGTAGTCAGCGGACACAGGCTGTCTCAGAGCATGGGGCCACGGCCCCAAGTGGCTGCTTTCGCTCTGGTCACACAGCAGTTGGCGTCGTCGTCTTACGACAGGGCTTACATCTATCAATACATGTACGATGGCATCTGGCAGTGGGCACGCGGAAGCGGGTGGACAAAGGTGATACCAGATGTCTTTGAGCGGCGTCGCAGATGAAAACGTGGCAGCCGATGGGAATTGCGTACGAAGGACGTTACTGAACCAAGCTAACTGGAGGCTGTTATGTACTCTCCCGCACGCCCAGACCAGCCCCCCGAGCCCTGGCGTCGGCCCGTTCAGAAGATTCAGCGGACGCTGTTCCCAGACAACGTACAGTGGGTGCTTGCACACGCAGGCGTTAGCAGGGACGACGTACGACGGTGGCAGGTGCTGGGCTGGCTTTCCTTCGGTACAGACGCACTGACAACCCTCGATGATCCGGAGCTATCCGAGTTGTGCTTCATCCGCAACATCGCTCGTTCCGGCTTGTCAGACGAGCAGATCGATGCATTCCTCGAAGGACTGCCGAAGCCGTATCGGTATGATCCTTTGAGGACCGCCTACAACTTCGCGTGGGGGTGGGTAGAAGCGCCGGCAATTCCCGGTACGTATGATGTTGATGCATTTATCGAGGAACACCTGTCTGATTGGATAGCGCAGAAGGCTGAACAAGGCGATTCGGACCGACTGCAGGATTTGATGTCGGAGGTGTGGGATAAGCTCAGGCCATCCGCAAGTGCAAACGAGGACGAAGAATGATCCAGAACAACCCCACCAACGTATCGGCAGCGTTCGAGATGCTGCTCGAAGAAGTCGAGGCGGAGATCGAGTTCTTCAATGAGATTGGCAAGAAGGCTTTCGAGGAACGCAACACGGCCCAATGGTGCCGCAACAGAATGATGGGCGAAGGGCTGGTGGCGAGGGACTTGCCCCACGGTACGTGGGAGATGATCGAGAAGGGGAGAGCCTTACTCCAGGGAGGCGGTACATTATGAAAAACAAGCAGAAAGCCCTTTCGCGCGAGCAAGAAAGGATACTTCGAGCACAGGAAAGAGCAGAGGGCAACCCGCCCCCTCACCTCGTCTCCTTTTCGATCCCGGAGCTGGTTGAGAGTATACGCAAACAGCACTTCCCCAAGCTTGAGGACACGATAGCGTGGTATTTCGTGATGAGGGGGCCGCTGGCCTGCATACGACGACGGGAAAACGATGGTGGTGTGTGTATCTTCGTGCACCAGATACTGAATCACGCGGATACCCCGGTGGAGGTGATGAGCTACGTTATCAAGCATCAACTGCTTCACACAGAGGTGCCCCGGTGGGCAGTAAGCTGGTGGTCGGACGCTCACCCGCCTATGTTCTGGGACTGGGAGAAGAAAGCCTGTCCGGAGCGCGACCGGGCGTGGGATTGGATCTGGGCCAACCTGTCCTCTTGGCTGAAGCGCCCTCGAAAGGGAAGAATGACCGTGCGCCCCAACTGGAAAGAATCGTGGGAGCAGACAAGATGGACGCTTGAGGAGTGTGAGAAGATTGCGCACCACCACGGGGGGGCAAACCTTGGGGGCACTGGCTGGTGAGATGAGAGAAGTCCGGCTGCATGGCCGCTTCCGATGGCCCAATCGACAGAAGGAGAATGGGATGAGGCACGTGAGCGATGCTTTCCATGTCGCCCTGGGTCATTTCTTGGACGAGGATGATAACGTGTTTGACCCAGGGCCGAAAACAAAGGTGAATCCTGAGTTGGAAGAAGGGATCGAGGAGCTTGCCCTAATGATTGTTCAAGGCACTGCTGATCTGGTGTGGCCCGGTACTGACCTGCCTTCGATATCAATACTCGATCTGCTCAAGGGCGCTGTTTCCCGAGACGAGCGTACGTCCGCCTACGAGAGGCTGACCAAGAAGGTCGAAGGATGGATCGGCTGGGATGTCATTCATAGCCAGGAGACAGCCGAAGGAAGGATATGGGACCTTCTGGACATTGTGGCGCGTTCTCAGCCGGGCCGCCGAACCGGAGCCTTCTTGCGGCGGGTCTCCAACTGTTATCTGTACGGCCTTGATGCTGAGTGCATGGTAATGTGCCGCAGTGTGTTGGATGCAGAGCTGGAAGCGGAGATCTCAAACGACGAGTGCATCGATGTCCTCGGTCAGCGCACGCCGCCATATTTTGGTCTTGCCGACCGGATTGCAGTTGCACTGAAGCAGGAGCGCATCACATATGAGGGCGCGCAGGACGCGAGGGACGTGAAAGATGCGGGTAACATGGCCGTGCACGGCAGCCCAGAGGTCGTGGTCAAGGGGATGACCGCATCGCATGTGATCGAAAAGACGATCAGGGTCATCGAGGAACTGAACGCCGGAAGGGCCGGGTAGGCTATGGTCGGCGACTTGAGGCAAAGCTGTTCGGCAATCCTGACGGTCGAACCCCATACCCCGCAGCAAGATAGAAAACCCTGTTGACAGTAATACACCCTTGTTGTAGGATAGGGTAGGCGAAATACGGGCCAGTAGGCTAGCTACCGAAAGGCGGCGCCCTGACCGCTCTCTGGCCCGTTGCATTTCTTTCAGGGACGGTTGTAGGGAGCCGAGCAGATGATGCTGACCATTCCCCGGATCGAGATGAAACGCCTCGACGTTCAGATGCGGAAGCAGGTTGCCTGGGAGGTCGATAATCTTGTCCGCGACCTGGCGCACCTTGAGCGTTTCCGCCAGCAGATCAAGGTGTGCAACGAGATGGTGACGGCTTACGAAGAACCCTTTGAGGAACAAGAGCGGCTGAAGAAAGAGCGTCGCGAAACACTTCGGGCTAAGTACAGAAAGGACATTTCCAAAATAAAGCGCTACGGCAAGTACCGTGGCGACAAGGCGCCGGATCAAGGATACGAGTGGATGGAATTCCTCGACAAAGACGACGCGGGGAATGACGTTCGAGGATGGGTGAAGATTCAGGACGCCAGCGACCTGTTGGATGAGGATGATGTATTTCCCTTACCCGATCTCCCGCCTAAGCCGTTCCCGGCACCGGAAGTGATCGTGACGGGCCAGCGCACGGATTCGCGCTCCCCTGAGGGAGATGAGTACTTGCCGGGTTACTTCTGGATGCTCGCGGCGGTTCATGACACGACCCTCAAACAACGATCTCAGATCATCACCGAGCGGGAAGAATTGCACGAGAAGCTGGCATTCGAGCTTGCGGCCGGCGGCATGATGCTGAAGGCGCCTCCCTACACCTACGAGCATGTTGGTTGCGCTCTCGATGATGTGAGGGCGGATCTTCGGGCCTGCTTCGGACAGATCAATGGCTACGCGATAGAAGATCATGTGCCAGGGCCTCCAGGGCGCACTGCGTCGAAAGAACAGAACGATGTGAGGGAGGACCTCGTCCTTCAAGTCACATCTGGCATCAACGTCGAAGCCGTTCATCCGGTCGTCGAAGGAAGCGCTAAGGCAGGGAGGCCTCGTGTTATCGCGGAGGCGAAGGAGAAGGCGAGCCGCGAGGAGGCTGATGCTTTGACAGAGCTGCAAACGACAATCCTGGAGGAACTCGACGGTGAGGCTATGAGAGCCGAGTATCTTACCAGGCACCTCAAGAGCATCAATGTCAAGAGAAGCGTCCGAGCGGTGAAAGCCGCATTAGCCGGTCTGCAAAAGGCCGGGAAGGTGAAGAACCGACGTGGTCTGGGGTACTATCGCCCGGATAAGCCACCGAAACTTGCTGAACGGCAATAGCCCGCCATTTTGCATCCCCTCTTTCAATCTTTCACTCCAACTTCACTTTGACTGCACTCTGACTTCATTGCGAAGTCTGCGATTGTAGGCTATACTGTGGTAGACGGTTGATCCTTGTCCACAGGAGGCCACGTTATGAGTCGAGACCTAACTATTGAAGAGCTTGCCAGAATCACAGGCCGACATGTAGAAACACTTCGCCGCCTGGCTCGGATGGGTCAGTTGCCCGGCGTGTATCAGATCGGGCGCCGGTGGATGATGTCTCAAGCTGCGGCTGACAGGCTACGGTGCGTGCCGAAGGAAACGGGGAACAATTATGAGTGAGATGGGCCGAACTCTTACCACCACTCGCCGCGTGTCTCGCAGCTCGCCGTGTCCTATCTGCAAGCGCCCGGATTGGTGCCTTGTGGCGAGAGATGGTTCGTATGCCTTATGCATGCGAGTTCAAAGCGAACGCTCTGCACGCTCCGCCTTGGGCGGGTGGGTCCACCGCCTCATGGGGCGCGCGGGAGGGTCTACGCCTCCTCTGTACACAACGAGGTCGGCCGTAATTGCATCGGTCGAAGACCGAAACGGTGTCTATCGCAGGCTCCTTTCTGCGCTGTCACTGTCGCGCGCACATCGTGCCGACCTTCGTGGTCGCGGCTTTGCGGACCCGGCAATTGCACACCGAATGTACAGAACGCTCCCCCTCAAGGGACGCGCACGCATCTGCCGGGAGATAGCACAGGACGACCGGGAGGCCTTCCTGGGAGTGCCGGGCTTCTACATCAAGAAAGAGGCAGGCGGTAGTTGGTGGACCATCGCAGGCAGTCCTGGTCTGCTCATACCTGTCCGTGATGGTGACGGCATGATCAACGCCTTTCAGATACGCCATGACGGACTGCTCACGGATCGCAAGTATTCATGGTTGTCGTCCGCCGGAAGGCCGGGCGGAGCAGGTAGCGGAGCCCCCTGTCACGTTGCGAGGCCGCTTGGTACAGTGACTGACCGCCGCCTCTGGATCACGGAAGGACCATTGAAAGCTGACTTGGCGGCCGACCATCTCGACGCTGTCGTAATCGCAGTCCCAGGGGTGGGGGCTTGGCGACGGGGTCTCCAAATGGCGAGTGAAATGCGACCCGAAAGAGGAGTGCTCGTCGTTGCGTACGACATGGATGCTGAACAGAACAAGCATGTCCGGCTACACCGCGATGATCTGATTCGTGGTGCTTCGCGCAAAGGGTGGAGTGTACACCTCGCCGAGTGGGATGGCATCATTGCCAAGGGCATCGACGATGCATTGACATGCGGCGCGAAAGTGAACGTTCGTCCGGTTCAAGTCCTGACTCGCACCGTACCCCACCACCGTCGGCGGCTCCTTCCAAGGCAAAGCATCATGATCGGAGAATCTAGGTGATCCCCCTTAGCTTGGAAATGACAAGCTCAAACGGCAAGATGGTCGCGCGGATTTCGGCCAAGTATTCTGACGATAAGCCAGCCTATCTTGGACGTGTCACCCTTGACAGTTCTCCGAGCAGGCGCGCCTTTGCCAAGAAACTTGCGAAGAGATGTCAGGTGTCTGAGGACGATGTTGAGGAAGAGCTGTTGCGCATTGCCGAAGAACAGGCAACCCAGCCAATGTTCCAAGAGCCACCTTCTCCGCCCAAACCGGAGCTTACGCCAGAGCAGCGTCAGGAAGCCATAGCGTTCTTATCATCCCCGACACTTATCGATGACATCGCAAGCGACATCGCAAGGATTGGTGTTGAAGGTGAGAGGGACCTCGCCCTGTTAACATACGTGATTCTGACAAGCAGGATACTGTCGGACCCGCTCGGAGGGATCATCCAGGGGTCAAGCAGTGCGGGGAAATCTTATGTGGCACGAACTGTCGCCGAGCTCATCCCCGAAGAGTCAAGAGTATGTGCCAGCAGCTTTTCTGAGCACGCCTGGTTCTATTTCGCTGAGCAGGGACTCCGTCACAAGGCTGTCGTGCTAGGTGAGCGTAAACAGGGCAGTGCTCCAGAGATAATCGACGAGGGAAGGGCGCTTCGTGAACTGCTCTCAGAAAAAGCATTGACTCGGATTGTCGCAATAAGAGACCGAGACAGCGGACGCTTCACAAGCGTTCCCGTGACTGTGGAAGGACCAATCGCATACCTTGAGAGCACCACTAAAGAGAAGCTAATAGAGGAAGACGCGTCGCGTGTCCTGCCACTCAGACCTGATGAGTCCAAAGGCCAGACGCAGGCAATTATGAGCAGAATCGCCCGCGATGCAGAATCGAAAACCGTACCGCCGGAAGAGCGTGCTGCGATAGTACGCAAGCACCACGCCGCACAGCGGCTGCTGGAAGAACTCACGGAGGTCTCGGTGCGTGTTCCGTATGCATCCGCTATCTTTCTACCTGCCGACAAAGTTGTCGCCCGCCGTGCCTACGGCCATCTGATAAGCGTCATAAAGGCCGTTGCGGTACTTCGAGTCTTCCAGAAAAGCGTTTCAGACCGAGATCCCATTGTCGCGGATCTTGAGGATTATGAGATAGCGTACGAGCTGATGGGATCGGTTATCCGTCGCCAGTTATGCAGCCTCAGCGATGCAGACGAGGCTCTTTTTCAATCAATCGAAAAACGCTTCGGCTGCAAGAGATTCATCACGAAGGACATTGAGGGCTTGCTCGGCGTTTCCGACCGTCACGCACGCCGCCGGCTGGACGCGCTGGTTGAGAACGATCTCATCGAAGAAACATCGGGTTCGCGCCGCAACCGAAAGGTATATCACATCCGGAAGGGCGCGGCCGTTGGACAGGCTGATGCGTGGTTGCCGCGTCCATACGACGTCGAAGAGCGCTATGCAATTCAGCATGAGAATGATCCGGAGTAAGCAGAATGAGAATGCACATTGTCCTGACCGGTGACCGGCGCCCGAGGGCGGCAGACGAGTGGCGATCATCGGACATAGCGGACATTCGGCGATGTCCGGTGGAACGTCTTTGTTCACCACGACTTAGGTGGGTATCGGACATAGGACAAGGGGGGTGTAAGAAGGCAATGAACAGTGACTTCTCTCAGCGTCCTCTTAGGTGTTGTCCTAGTGCCCCTGGTGGCCGATGTCCGATGACGGTGTGGGAGAACCCTTATTTGGTTACAGCGCAAAGGCTTAGCAGCGGCAATTCATCGGACATGTCGGCATGGCCGGTACGTCCGATGGCAGACAAGCAAGTGATACCAGGACAGCGGGGATAGCCATGAAAGTCTTTTCACACAAGCGTAGCAGCACCGTCAAAACAGGTCTGGGCGGAAGCCGAAGCAACGTGGCGACAGCCGCGCCGGACATGAGATCGAGCGCGAACTTGGGACATAACCAAACACGAGCGGGGAGCAAAGGCGCAGTGTGCGGAAGACAATGAAAGGAGAAGCGTTTGTGAATGGAAAGGTAGTTAATCAACAGGTCTTGGACGAGAAAGAACCTACTCAGCAGGGACAGGCTGCCCCAGAGCAGGCGGAAGAGCGTGGGATGTTGATCGACGTCCTGGCACGTCTGCCGGAGAAGACCATCTTGGACGAGACACGTCTGGCGAGCATTCTTGGCGTGAACCGTCGGACGGTGCGTAGGATGGTGTCGCGCCGTGAGCTTCCGCCGCCTATCCGTCTGGCGGGTCGGTCTGTGTGGCTGGCGGGTCGGGTTCTGGCGCACATCGAGGGAGCCGCTGAACGGGCGGAGCGCGAGGCGGAACGCCGGGAACGAAAACTTTCTGAACTTTCCCCTTGATTTACGTATATACATGATGTATAATGAGGGTATGAAGCGGAAGAAAAGAATGGGCAGGCCGCCAAAGCCTGCTGATGAGAAATACGGTGAACAGATCAATATTCGCATTTCAAAGGCGGAAAGGGCGCAGCTCCGCGCAGAGGCCAAGCGTCTTGGAACCACGGTCTCGGCGTTGCTGATGCGCCCGTGGCGCGAAGGCAAAGAAGAGCAGAGGTGAACGATGGCATATCTCTTTCGTACTCAGGACAAGAACGGGGAGGACCATCCGAGGTGGCGGTTCCAATATACCGACTGGCAGGGGCGCCGACGGACCGGAACGGGATATACCTCGAAGATTGAAACGGAGAAACGGGCAGCTAAGATCGAGCTTGAACATGATGAGATTCGCCGGGGCTACAGGCCGCCACCGAAATCATGGAATAAGCATGCCAAGCGTCCTTTTGACGAGGTCAAGGAGGAATACTGTGAATGGGGCGAGAGCGTGGGCGGACTCGGGGGCAGGCCATGGGACAAGGAACACGCTGCCAAGCGACGTTCTTTGCTTGATTGGTGGCGGGACCGCCTTGGTCTGGAGGTGCTCGGCGATCTTGACGGCGTTCTCCCACGGGCAGAAGAAGCGCTTCGCGAGCTACAAGCCGCCGGTCGCAAGGGTAAGACGTTGCAGAACTATGCCTCGGGTCTCGCAACCTTCTGTCACTGGTGCGTGAAGCGCGGCTATATGGCCGATGATCCCCTTGATGGACTTGCTCCCTTTGATACTACGCCTCAGACTGTGCGGCGGGCAATGACTGCGGATGAAATCCACCGGCTTCTGGACGTTGCACCTGAGTACCGCCGCCTGCTTTATGAAGTGGCTTTCTGCTCGGGATTACGGGCAAATGAATTGCGAGCCTTGCAGATGGACGACTTGGACACGGAACGTAACGGGCTGCACCTCGATGCTTCGTGGACAAAGAACCGAAAGTCGGGGTTTCAGCCTCTACCCGCGCAGTTGGTAAAACGGATGAAGGCGTTCCGTGATGCCAGAACAGCGGCGGCGCTTTATCGGAAGTTCCATCGAGGCCACAAGCCCAAGGCCGAAGTGCCCAGCGATCCCCTTCTCTATGTGCCAAGGCACACGGCGCGGACCCTATACAAGGATTTGGCGGCTGCTGGGATACCGCGACTAGCTCCCGGGGGAAAGATCGATTTTCACGCTTGTCGGGTGGTGTACATCAACAGCGTTCTTCACGCGGGGGCGGGCCTGAAGGAAGCCCAGACGTTGGCCAGGCATGCAACGCCCGACCTGACGTTGAACGTCTACGGACGGGCGCGGGAAGATCAGCTTTTGCAAGTTGTCGAGGCCGTCGGGCGCGAAATCCTATCGCCGGAAAGCACAAAAAAAGCACAATCCGCCGAACTCCGAAAAGCAGCCGGAACCGAAAGCTCTTGTTTCCCAATAGCTTACGGCTCCGATTGTCTGGTCGGGGTGAGAGGATTCGAACCTCCGACCTCTTGAACCCCATTCAAGCGCGCTACCAAACTGCGCCACACCCCGTGGGCTCGTATAGTTATTCTAACGCAGATTCGGGCTGAAGTCAAGCGAAAAGGCGAATCGCCCAGGCCACGGTCGGCTCAGTTGTGCGCCTTGTGTTGGAATCCTTGGGCGATCACCCGAAGATCGAGCCGCTGATACTGTAACGCTGCTTTCGAGTGACTATGGTATAAGCCCCAGACCCCTGATCTTGTCGAGAAGGTCGGTCTTGTCGATGGGCTTGAAAACGTACGCCTCGCAGCCCAAGGTGTAGGCGAGAAGGACATTCTCTTTGTCCGTGAGGACGGTTGTCATGATGATCTTGACTCCCTGGCCAGTGGGAATGCCCTTTCCTCGCTCCCAGGTGCGGATGGCC
>Ga0114922_10002894_pt1 | contig 16044 bp, 12 predicted proteins | sample AartaG_FD_100975 | JGI IMG/M metagenome (GOLD analysis project Ga0114922, IMG submission 100975) | Deep subsurface microbial communities from Aarhus Bay to uncover new lineages of life (NeLLi) - Aarhus_00045 metaG | ecosystem: Environmental > Aquatic > Marine > Oceanic > Sediment | place...
ATCCCGCGAAGTTCCTCGATCTGGGATTCCAAAGACGGGCCGGCACCGGTAATAAACGCCCGGCGAACCGGTTTGACAGTCACCGTGGATGCTTGCACTACGGGAAGATTGGCCAATGTGTTTACGTACCACTTTTTCCCGAACTGGGCTTGTACGGTGTAGTCGTCGGCTACCATGCCGATGAGTTCCTGGATCGCCCGTATCAGCTCATTGTAGTACCGCCCTCCTAACTCGATGCTGGGCCGCAGGGGTACGGTTTTCATGTCGCCGTATATAGCCGGCAGATAGTCCGAGAGCAAAAATTCTTTGACTTTCTCGGGATCTTCTCCCGAGAGAAGGCGGACTCGGGGGTCGAGGAGAATCCTCCTCAGATCGAGATGTTCCATCACGGCCCGGAGGAAGGCGGGGTCTTTCTCGACAACGACAATTCTTGACACCTCGGAGCTGTCGAGGAAGGGTTCAATTTGATAACCTCCCCCTAGACCGAGAAACACCAGGTAGCCCGCTCCGCGGTAGTTCTGGAAATAACGGCGGCCTTCTTTCTGCGGATCCACGGTGGAGTGCATCTGTATATGACGTTTGCCGAAAGCCGGGACCGGGGCACCGCTGCGGCTGTTGATGAAGATAGTCTCCGAACTGGGTCGGGTGTGGCTGATCAACCTGCCCAGCTGGGGGTGATTTACCGATAGGGCCAGCAGGTTTCGTTCGACAAAAGAGGGTGTACTCATTTCCTTCCCACGAGTTTTTTTGATAAACCGAGGAGGAACTCCACATGATTCTCTAAAACCTCCGCCGTCCGTTTGACCGCAGCGTCTTGTCCATCGACGCGGAGGATTCTGCGCATTTCGGTTACTGCGGCGGCGTTACATAGAAAAATCAGCGACAAGCTTTCGGAATCGTTCAAGAGCGCTTCCATGGTGCCGCTGCCGGCCACAGCCTTCGCTATTTCTTCGGACCGCCTGATCCAGCGTGTCAGCAGAGAATCGACTAGCCTTAAGCGCCGATGCCTTGCAGGGTGGTTTTTCACCTCCTGAAGCGGTTCCGGGGAAGCGCTCCCGTCTTTGCGCACAAGCCGTTTCAGTTCCTGTTCCCGTATCTCCGGTATTCCAGGCAGTTCCGTGGGTGAGGGGTGTAAGCGACGAATCCTGGTTGAACCCGCCCTGTCGACACCGGCAAACCAACCTGCATAGGTATTCAGAGCTAAGTTGCTGCGTATCCCCCCCTCGTTCCTGACGGCGTGATCCGCGGCCAGTGAGAACAGCTGGTGGTGCAGTGGTTGCAGGCGGTTGACCGCAAGCCAGTTTTCGAAGTTGTTGGGACGAGCGTGGGAGAAAATGTCCCGGTAGCAGAAGTCGAGCCCCGAAAATACGACCAATCCTCTTCTCAAGCGCAAGGCCAGCAGGAGGGCCGTTGCGGAAACAGTGCCCTGGGGCGGGATCGATGGCGCCTCGATTCCAGCGCTCTTCAGCAGTACCCGTTCAAACGGAGCATCCTGACTGAGCAAAGAGACACGGGGGTCGATCCGCCAGGAACCGACTGCTGCTGAGATCGGCATGGTCAGATGCAGGTTATGTTCTTTCGCGCATTGGAGATGACTGAAGGCATAGTAACCGGGATCTGTCAGAATCGCCATGTCCGGTACCAAACCGTGCTCCAACAGAAAGGAGAGGGAAGAAGGTACGGCCCAAAGCTCGATTCGATCCCTGTGTGAGCGGAGGAAATCGAGGTTGTCCGCGAGCGTAGGGCCTGAAGCCGCGATCACCGTAGTACTTCGATCAGAGCTCTCAGCCAACTGGAAGATTTTATCGATACAGATGAAATTGGTGAGGCTGTTCCGCAGCCACCGCCTTCCCAATGCGGAAGTGGTAACCAGACTTCCCCTGATTTCCCTGAGCAGTTGATGCACCGCCTGGTTTGCCTCCATGGCCTGAATCGGAAAGATACGTGCGCTCGGCGGCCATTCCACCAATACCAATCCTTCCGCTTCCAGCTCGTGGATTTGTGTGCGCAGGAAGGTCAGCAAAGATTCGGATCTTCCGGGGTGCCAGAACAATCGCTGCGGCAAGTCCGTGCAGAAGGCCTTGCGGACTGTTTCGTCATAAAACAGAGCTATGACCCTGGCGTTGGGATAGCTGTGCGTGAGTTCTTCGTAGATGTAGCCGATTCCCGCACCGAGGAGCAGAATAATCGACGGATGTTGGCTTTTCAGAGTTTGGCGGACAAAACGGCCGGCCTCTTTGTCGGGATCGTAGGGAGAATGAAGATACGTACCGTCTATGTAGGCGGTTCTAGTCCCACTCCTCGTGGTTCTGATCTCCAGCATCAGACGATCTCGGCAAGGAATGTGAGCGCCTCTTCAACATTGGCTTCAGGGATGCGTATCCGTTCTTCCAGATCGATCTCCTCTTGTTCTGCAAGCTCCCGAAACAGTCTCTTCAACGTGCCTTTGAGATGATACAGCAGCAACTCCAGATCCCGTTCGGGAGAATGGGTCACTAGGATCAGGATCCGTTCCCGATCGATCTGAAAAACAGGACCTAGGGATTGGAATAGGGAATGAATAACCCTGGCAATGTCCTCACGCAAACGAAAGGGATCGATATGTGGGTTTCGGGATTTCACCTTTTCGATGATGTCGACGGTGTTTACGCCGATCATTATCGGCGGCGCACCTGCCGCCATACACGACCGTACAGCATCCCGAACGCATTCTCGAAGAGATTCCGGTTTTTCTGGAATTCCCCGTTTTGCCGTTTCCAGGTGTCTCTCCCGTGCTTGGTAGAACAGCCCGGCGGCACGAGCGGCCAGAGTTTCAAAACCGGGTAGGTCGCTTTGACTGACGACACCTTCCATTTCAGCGATCACGAGAATTCCCATGAACTTGTTCTCATGGATGAAAGGAACGAGTAGTAAGTATTCGAGAGTGGAGAACTCGCGGAAGGAGAAGAAGCGCTGGAATCGTTTCAGCGTGTCCGGATCTGTGAGCAAGAAAACCTTCCCCGCCGCCAGCCGGTTCATGGTTTCATTCGCGCCTAGAGGGATCCGGAGATGATGATTTGTCGTCTCATCGAAGCCGTGGGCGGCCCAAGGAGCAAAGACCATGCGCATAGGATCGTACAGCAGCAGCGCAGCCCGCTTCAGCCTGAGTTGTTCTTTGGCCAGCGAGAAGAATCGTCCGGGAGCTTCGATCCCATCCTCCAACTCGCTCAAACGGGTCAACAACCCTTCCACATCAGAGGCCTCTGAACCTGCCCGATCACCGGCAGGCTCGATCTCTTCGGGTCCTTCCTCCTTTCCGGATTCCTTCCAGATCCGAGGAACCGATTCGGGTGTTTGCTTCCGGATTCCTATCGGTACTTCCTGAAGCGTTCCGGCGGGCACCGCGAGAATTCGATCAAGCTCCGCTTGACCAATATCTCTTGGCGGATGGCTTGAGGGGGAAAAGACTTTGTCAAGGAAGTCAAGGCTTTTTTGTAAGAGGCCGCCGCCGAAATTAGCGGCGCGAGACGCCCTTTGAAATGAGCGCGCTCGCTTGAAAAGACCCATTAGGCCCCCAGACCAAGCTCTTCAAATAGCCTTTTATAGATGCCGAAATATTCGGACTGGGCGAATTCTTTGATTTTTTCTTCAGGGAGTGCTTCGAAAAGTTGATCTAGATACGAAAGGACCGATTTGATATCCGACTGCAGATCTTGGGGGAGATCCTGCGAATTCGACTGGAATTGAGGCTCCTCGCTCTCCTCCTCGAGGCTTCCGAGTTCGTCGGCCTCCAAATCCTCCGGTTCTTCCTGAATCGAAAGATCTTCCACAGAAAGCTCGAGATCCTCCGCATCTTCGGCGGCTTCCAAACCCGTATCCTCCAGATCGTCTAGAGTCAGGACATCATCCTCGGAAGTGTCTTCTTCCCCTGGAAGTTCTTCCAAACTCAAACTTTCCGCAGCTTCTGCTTCCTCCAGGTCCGAAACCTCCCCCGGTTCTTCCAGGCTAAGCTCTTCGAACTCTTCTACCTCTTCTGTTTCTTCCAGGCTTGCGTCGGCATCCGGCTCCTCGAGGCTCAAGTTTTCGAGTTCCTCAATTTCACCCAGCTCCGATTCGTCTTCGGCTTCCTCCAGGCTAAGTTCTTCAAACTCTTCCATGTCTTCCAGGGCCGGTACATCCTCCGGTTCTTCCAGATCGAGACCTTCGATCTCTTCGCTCTCTCCCTCAAGTGTCCCTATTTCCTCATCGAGGCTGAGCTCTTCGATATCTTCAAATGATTCGGCTTCATCGAGTAGAAGTTCCTCTTCTTCGGATTTCTCACCGATATCGATTTCTATGGATTCATCTTCCGCCGCCGACGGTTCGAGTTCCTCCAAGGACAGATCGGAATCTTCCAGAGTCAATTCCTCCGACGGTGTCACTTCCTCCTCGAGATCCAGAGAGCCCAGTTCCATGATTTCCTCATCGGCTTCGGCAAGGGTGTCGGTTTCTTCGGGTTCTTCAGTCAGCAGGTCCTCCTCCGAAAGTTCCTCTTCTTCCAGGCTTTCCAGGTTTTCCTCAGGACCCTCGATCTCTTCGGTCACATCAGCGGTGTTTAGAATATTGTCGAGCTCGTCTCCGGTCAGGGCGATTGTCTCGTCCTCTCCCTTCTGGAAGAACCCATCGGAATCCGCAGGGGCTGGTGCAACCTCGACTTTTCCGGGAGGCAGACCTCGTTTGCCCAAACCGGCAAGCTCGATTTTAAGGCTCTGAATTTCCTCTTTGATCTGATTCAGATCCTGTTCGATTTTCTCTAGTAAGGTTGAGGATGCTTTCGGTGGAGCCTGCCCCGGTGTCGAGGGGACCCCCTCCACCGTAGCAAGATCCTCGTAGTGTTCCTCCACGATCGCACTGTCGGAAAGCGGTACCTCAATATCGGTATCCGCCTCGATGTCGATGCCGAACTCTTCCTCTCCCTCCATCTCCGGAAGTCCTTCTATGGCTCCGGCGTCCTCCGGTACGGCAAGGTTGTCGTCGCCCAAGTCATCAAAACTGACATCCAGATCCTCGACGGTCAGCTCGTCTCCCTCATCGTCTGCAAAGGCAACGCCCTTTCCCAATTCCTCCAGGTCTTCCTCCAGACCGGAGAGTCCCGCAAGATCGTCTTCGGCGTTTTCCTCCAATTCGCCCAGGAGTTGCTCTTCTTCTTCTGTGAGAGCGGATTCATCATCGGATTCCAGATCGGATAGTTCAAATGCCATGTTCTGTTCCGCCTCTTCCTCGACGTTTTGCGGTTCAACCTTTACCCACACACCGTACTGCTCCAATTGCCGCTCTGCCGCACCATCCGGCTCGCTGGTTATGCTTGCGCTTTTCAACACGTTGTCCAGTTCGCTGTCAGACAGGGCAATCGCTTCCTCTTCGAGATTCAGTACGGGCTCTCCCTCGGTATTTGCCATTCGTATCTCCTGGGACAGGATATTCCATATAATTATCGGAACATAATCCGCCCTATTAATCTAATATTACCTTTCTAAACGCTTTTTTCAATAGCTAAACCGACCCTGGTTTTGACTTCTGTTAAGAGAAGAATGTTTTAGGCCGTTGATATAGTAGGATGAAAATTCCCCGGATCGTGATCTATATCGCCCTCAGTTTTATGTTAACCTCCCTCTTATTCTTTTTTTTCGGGAGCGGCGGGCTTCTCGATTACGGCAGCCTTCTCGCCTATCGGGCCAACTTGCAGGACAATATCGCCGATCTCGAAGGTACGAACGACGATCTGATAGAGGAGGTCCAAGCTCTGGGCTCCGATCCGGAACGCCTTACCCTCCAGGCGAGAGAGCTCGGTTACTTCCGGGAAGGAGAGAAGGTGATCCGAATCGAAGGGTACGAAGCCGGAAAGAACTACTACACCGTTGGAAAGATCCTCAGAAGAAAGCCGAAGCAGCCCCGGATGGCTTGGCCATTCAAGGCCCTCGGTCTGGGGTTGCCGATCCTGTTATCTTTGGTGAGTTTATCCGTGAGGAGGCATAAGAACCGTGAAGCTGGAAATCGATGATCCGAAGCTTCTCGAAACTCTGGTCGACGTGCTGGACTCGAATGGAGTGGTGGTTATGCCCTGTGATACCATCTACGGACTCGTGGGAGTCGCTCCGGGAACCGAGGACAAGATACGTAGCTTGAAGGGAAGGCAGGAGAAATCCTTTCTTCGGCTCATTCCCGACCTCCGGTGGCTTCCTCGATTCACAGACAGCGTACTGCCGGAGAAGCTGAAAGCCTATTGGCCCGGAGCTTTGACCGTTATCTTTCCCGCCGGGCAGAAGCATGCAGGGACGGTTGCCCTCAGGATCCCGGATGATGCCTTGCTTCTGCGTGTCATGGAAAGGCTCGGGAAGCCGCTTTTTTCCACCAGTGTGAACTCGAGCGGTCAGCCCGCCCTGTGGAGAATCAGAGAGATCATGTCGGCGTTTGAGGCAAGAGTAGATCTGATTGTAGCGGCGGGAGATCGCCCTGAAGGTATTCCCTCTACCATCATCGACATAACCGGAAGGCCGTATCGGCTGCTGCGGCGGGGAGCGGTGGAAATACCGAACGGGTTACTGAAAAACTAGGGGAACAGCCTTTCAATCACCTCTTCCATTCTCTGCACGGGGTGAAAATCGATCCCTTTCTTGACGTGTTCCGGTATATCCGCTAAATCTTTCTCGTTTTGTGCCGGAATGATAATCTCTTTTATCTTGTTGCGTTTGGCAGCGATCACCTTCTCCTTTAAGCCACCGATCGGCAGTACTTGACCTACGAGGGAAAGCTCTCCGGTCATTGCAAGGGAACGTTTTATCTTTCTCTCGGTCGCCAGAGACAACAGGCAGGAGGCCATGGTAATGCCGGCGGAGGGTCCGTCCTTGGGCGTGGCTCCGGCGGGCACGTGAAGGTGAATCTGATTGTGCTCAAAGAACTCCTTGTCCACCCCGAACTGTCCGGCAATGTGGCGGACATAGGTGTAGGCGATGTTCGCCGATTCCTGCATCACATTGCCCAGCTGCCCCGTGAGCCTGAAGCCTTCCTTGCCCGGATTGGCCACAGCCTCGATGGTGAGCATAGCCCCTCCCAACGGCGTCCAAGCCAGACCTAAGGTCATGCCGGGCCGGGATATTTTCTTGATCCCCTCTTCGTAGAAGATGGGTTTCCCGAGATACTCTTCTATCTGGGCCGGATCGATGGCGATGGGAAGTTTGAGGGTTTCCAAAACGGATTTCCGAGCCAGCTTTCGATGGATCTTATCCAAGGCTTTCTCGAAATTCCGCAGGCCCGCCTCTCGGGCATACCCTTCGGCGATGTCCAGCAGCGCCGCCTTTGAGTATTTCACGTCTTTTTTCTTTAATCCGGTACGAGCCACGGACTTGGGGATCAGGTATTTGCGGGCTATCGCCACTTTCTCGTCGTTGATATACCCGGAAAGCCTTATGACTTCCATCCTGTCGAGAAGCGGAGCGGGGATCGTGTCCAGAGTATTCGCTGTGGTGATGAACAGGATGTCCGAAATATCGAAGGGCAGATCCAGATAATGATCTCTGAAGGCAACGTTCTGCTCCGGATCCAAGACTTCGAGAAGCGCTGAGGAGGGATCGCCCTGGAAGGATACACCGAGCTTGTCGATCTCGTCGATCATGAATACCGGATCTCTGGTCTTAATGATTTTCAGGCCCTGAATGATCTTGCCGGGCATCGCCCCCACATAGGTGCGGCGATGGCCCTTGATCTCGGCCTCGTCCCTCATGCCGCCGACGGAGAAGCGGAAGAACTTTTTATTCAGTGCCCGGGCTATTGATTTTCCGACGGAGGTTTTCCCGACACCGGGAGGACCGACCAGACAGAGGATCGATCCCTTGCTGTCCTTCTTGAGCTTGCGAACGGCGAGGTATTCGAGGATACGCTCCTTGACATCGTCCAGCCCGTAGTGGTCCTCATCAAGAATGCGCTTGGCCCGCTGCATATCAAGGTCCTTGACAGGGGGGGAACCCCAGGGAAGGCTGACGATCGTGTCGAGGTAATTCCGGGTGACGATGAACTCGGAGGAATTGGTGTCCATTAAGTTGAATTTCTCCAGCTCCTGCTCGATCTGATCACAAATATCCTCGTCCAAATCGAGAGTGTCGATCACGTCCTTGAAGCGCTGGTATTCGCTGGATTTGGAGTCCACCGGCATTCCCAGTTCTTGCTTGATCGCCTTGAGCTGTTCTTTGAGAAAATACTCCCGCTGGCTCTTGGAGATCTTCTCGTTGATCTGCTTCATGATCCTCTGCTGGATGGACATCAGCTCCTGCTCTTTACGGATAAACACCAGGACTTTCATCATCCGTTCGTGTACATCCAAGGTCTCCAGAACACTCTGCTGTTCTTTTCTATCGATGTTGAGGATCGAAGTGATGAAATCGGCGATCTTTCCCGGGTGGTCGATGTTGACCATGTTGAGTCTCATCTGTTCTGAAAACAGGGGATTGTTCTCCGATATCTGCTTCATCTCCGATATCAACGACCGGGTAAGGGCGCGCACCTCGTTGGATTCGAAATTCTTGTCCTCAAGATACTCCGCCGCAACGGTAATCGGATGCTCCTTGTAGATGTATTTCTTGATGCGAAAACGCTTGAGGGTGGAGATGAATATGTTTATCCCGCCGTCCGGCAAATTGACCTTGCGCACGATCTTTGCCACGGTCCCTACCTTGTACAGGTCATCCCCGGTTGGATCCTCGGCGTCTTCCGTCCTGGTAAGAACAAGTCCGATGAACCCATGCTCGGTCATGATGTGTTCCACCAGCCCCACGTCGCGCGCGTTTGCCACTATCAAAGGGGTAAAAATACCGGGGAAAATCGGAGTCCCCGTAATGGGCAGTATATTCAATTTCGGTGGCATTACCTGGGAGGTCGGGATTATTTGCCTCTCGTCCATTCGGATCCTCTTCCACTTGGTGATTTGATAACAGAGTTGGCTCCCTGAATGTTATCGTAATAGAAAAATAGTAATGCCGACCGGGGTTGTCAAGCTGACCTATGGTCAACCTCGAGATCAACCCGCCGCCAGCGGGAACAAGGCGCTTGCTTCCCTGCAGCTTTCCCAATATTATGATGACAGCTTGCGATCGAAGATTGCGGCACGAATAGTAAAAAGCGATGATACGAACTTCAACGACCGAGGCGGTTGTTCTGCGCAAGATCCGAATCGGCGAGATCCACAAAGCCCTTACACTTTTTAGTCCCGAGAAGGGGCTGCTCAGTGCGATCGCTCACGGTGCGTTTAAAATTCGGAGCAGGCTTCGTACCGCATCGGAACCGTCCCATGTGATCCGGGTTTATCTGTACCATGAACCGGTGCACGACCAATACAAAGTCACGGACATCGAGAGCTTGAACGCCCTCGACGGAATTCGACGCAGCGTCGAGCGTTACTATGCCGCCTCGCTCTGGGCCGAGGTGATCATCAGGTCCTATGGCGGGGGGGAAAGCTTCGTCGCACCGTATCGCCTGCTCGTTGATTCGCTGAGCCTCCTTGAACACGCCCAGCAACGCAGCATCACCCATTTGACTTGCCAGTACTTGATGAGATTCCTAGATTTATTGGGCCAGAGGCCGGATCTCGAGCACTGCGGCATCTGTGCTACCGGATTCGATACCCAATCGGGAGTATATCTTTCGCGGGAAGAACGAGTCCTGGTCTGTCAGCGATGTGCCAAGCCAAGCGCCCTGTATTTACCGGCGGGGGCCCAGCGCTACCTGGAACGCACCGCGAAGCTGCCCTTGGAGGCGGCGGTCCGGGTCGGTCTGGAGGATCAATCTCTCCAGGCCGTGAAGGAAGCCGCTTATTTTCTGGTCCAGGCTGCTTTGGAAACGAATCTGAACGCTATAAAGAGTGGGGTGGGGATACTATGAGGATATTTGCGGCTCTTCCTCTACCTGCGCAGGCAGTGAAAAAACTGGAAGAATTGGCGGCGGAGCTCAAAGCGCGCTACCCGGATCTGCGGTCGGTCAAACCGCAGGGGATGCATATAACGATGGTCTTTTTCGGCGAGTTGAACCAGGACCAGGTCCTCGGAGTCATGCGGGTAATGGACAACTCGGAGTTGAAGGTATCGAGCATCCAGGCGGTTATGGGCGGAATCGGTCAGTTTCCGCCGCAGGGCAGTCCGCGGGTCATCTACTGCCCGATACACAAGGGAGCGCCGGAAATCAGCTATCTATATCGTCTGTACTACCAGTTGTTATCAAACACCGGCCGCCTATCCATCGACGAGCAGCGCGAATTCACACCCCATATCACCTTAGCCCGCAATAAAGACTCCCGGGTGTCACTGTCGGATGTCGAGGAGCTGTTTCGATTTGAATATTCCCTGATTCTGGACAGACTCGTCCTGTACCAGTCGATCCTTCGGCCCCAGGGCGCTGAATACAAGGTCATGAAGACCGTGATGCTCGGATAGGACTGGATATGAGAGCAGTCGATTTGATCGTAAAGAAGAGAGAAGGTCAGCCGCTTACGGAGACAGAGATTTCTTTTCTCATTCAGGGTTACGTGAAAGGCGCCATCCCGGACTATCAGATGTCGAGTTTCGCAATGGCCGTGTATTTCAAGGGTATGAGCTTCGAAGAGACGGGCAATTTGACCAGAGCGATGATCGACTCAGGAGAGGTGATCGATCTGAGCGGGATCGGGGCGCCTCTGGTGGACAAGCATTCTACAGGCGGGGTGGGGGACAAGGTATCCCTGGTCCTGGCGCCGCTGGCTGCTGCCTGCGGCTGTACCGTGCCTATGATGAGCGGCCGAGCCCTCGGCCATACCGGTGGTACATTGGATAAGTTGGAATCTATTCCGGGGTACCGCACCGATTTATCCGTCCAACGCTTCACGGAGCTGCTGAAACGAACCGGTTTTGCCATGACCGGTCAGAGCGAACACATTGTCCCCGCGGATCGCAAGCTCTACGCGCTCAGGGATGTTACCGGCACCGTAGAATCAGTCCCGTTGATCACGGCCAGCATCATGAGCAAGAAGTTTGCCGAAGGTGCGGCCTGTTTAGTCTTCGACGTGAAATGCGGCTCCGGTGCCTTCATGAAAAATTTGGACCAGGCCAGGGAGCTGGCCGTCTCTCTGGTCCGTACCGGGACCAGTCTGGGCAGGCGTATCAGAGCTGTACTCTCCGATATGGACCAACCCTTGGGCTTGATGGTGGGGAATTTTCTCGAAGTCCGTGAAGTAGTCGAAGCCTTGCGCGGCGGCGGTCCTAAGGATCTTCTCGATCTGACGATTCGACTAACCGCGCATATGCTGGTGCTCGCGGATCTGCAGCCAAACGTTCCTCAGGCCGAAGCTGAATGTCGCAGAAAACTCAAAGACGGCTCGGCCTGGGATAAATTCATCGAAAATGTCGAACTCCAGGGGGGCGACACGAAAGCCGTTGAGAACGAAGACGGCGGTCCCCGGGCCAGTCTGATCGAGCCAACGCTTGCGCCGAAATCAGGGGTTCTCCAAAGAATCGATGCTTACAAGATCGGGATCGCCGCCGGCCTGCTCGGAGCCAGTAGGGACAAAAAAGAAGACGAGGTACTTCCCGATGTGGGAATCGAGTTGAAAAAAATCCGGGGAGATGCGGTGCAGGCAGGGGAAGCGCTCTGTTTGATCCATGGGCGGAACTCTGAGACCGTTTCCAGAGCCAGATCCTTCGTAGAAGCTGCCTACTCGATCGGAGAGCAGGAGGCGGCACCACGGGACCGCATTCTGGAAGAAATCGGGGAAGATGATCTGGGAAAAAACTGAACTGAACCCCGACGAGGTCAGAGAGATCGCCAGACGATACGATTTGGACCTGATAAGGGCTGCTGTGCTGATCCGTCGTGATTACTTGGAAGCGGGGGCGCTCCGTTTTATTCTCGAAAACGATCCTTTGCTGCTTCACAATCCTTTCCTGTTCAAAGACATGGGCAGGGTGGTAAAGCGAATTCACCAGGCGGTTTCCGAAGGACAAACCATCCAGATCTTTGGAGACCGGGATGTCGACGGGATTACCTCCACGATCCTGCTCCGTGAAGTGCTGCAGAAGCTCGGTGCGCAGGTGCGGTGGCAGATCCCCGTGGGTGAAGATGACTACGGACTAACCTTGCAGGTGGTGGAAAGCTGCGCCGCAGAGGGTTGCAAGTTGCTGATCACCGTCGACTGCGGGATCTCGAATAACGAAGAGATTTCCCGGGCCGCTGAGCTGGGGATCGATACGCTCGTTCTGGACCATCACAATCCACCGGAACGCTTGCCCGAAGCATTTGCAATCGTTGATCCAAAGTGCCGGAACTCTACCTATCCTTTTCGCGATCTTTCCGGCTGTGGCGTCGTGGCCAAGCTGGCCGTGGCCATTACCTTCAGTACATCCCCAATTTTCGACGCACCTATCTGGTTCCTGCATGTACAACCTGCAAACGATACCTTCACTATCGAGGCGGTCAGGCTGGTGAATCTGGTGGTGGAGGAGCGTATCGTCGATACCCTTCCAGCCGGAGGCTCGGGTCTGGCAAGAACGAGATGCTACGGCAAACTCAAGGGGAACAGAGTTCTCGTCTATGATCGGGAGGTTCAGCTGCGATATCTGCGGGAGATGAACGGTGAAGGGGAATTGGAATTGGAGGACATACAGACCGACATCGCTGCTGTTTTTCCTGAGTTCTCCGGAAAAAGTCTGATTCGAATACGGGAAATTATGGGGACACTGCGCTTCGACCGCAGGGCAGAGATGGACGTGCTGTTGGAGTTGTACACGGCGATTATCTGGCGTAAGCTCGATCTGGACGCAACGTTAGAGCCGATTGTCGATCTTGCGGCATTGGGGACGATCGCCGATCTGATGCCCCTGGTCAACGAGAACAAAATAATCGTGCGGCGCGGCCTGGAAGTGATGAGCCGGATGCGGCGTTCCGGTCTTCGGGAACTTCTAATCAGACAGAATTTGCACGGCCGGCGGCTCACCGTAAAAGATATTTCCTGGCATGTCACTCCCGTTCTCAATTCAGCGGGCAGGATGGGGGAGCCCCAGCGAGCGGCCGAGCTTTTCCTGTCCGACACTCAGGCGGACATCGAGGTCATCATCGATTCAATCCTCCAGCTCAATCGACAGCGCAAGCAGCTGGGTGACAAAGTTTGGGATACCTGTTTCCCCCGAGCCCGGGCCAGCTTGGAGCGCACCGCTGGAAAGTTCGTTTTCGTGGCGGATGCATCGATCCGCCGAGGTATCACGGGCATCTTAGCGGCCAGACTGGTGAGTTTTTTTAAAACACCTTCTATCGTTGTATCCCTTGGAGACAGCAAAGCTGTGGGATCCCTGCGGAGCCCGTATCCCGCCCACGGGTTTCTCGATCTGTTCGCCGAATATTTCCTGAATTACGGAGGACACGATCGAGCGGCCGGTTTCAATCTTCCTGCCGATCTATTCGAACAGTTTGAAAACCGTTTCTTCCAGATAGCCCAGACCTACACACCCCCTGATCGAGAAGAAGCAAAGATCTCCGTAGACGCTGAAGTTCCCCCGGCCTATCTCAATCCTGAGCTCATTAAAATCGTGGAGACATTCGAACCCTACGGAGAGGGTTGTCCGCCTCTGGTTTTCCTGACCCGCGGAGTACGTATCGAGCGAGTGGAGATTGTAGGTCGAAAAGATCCGGCTCATGTGAAGATGCTGCTGGCTGCGGATCGTTATAAATGGCCGGCCGTGTACTGGAATGCCGCACCCCGTGCCGGGAAGGATTTCGATCTAAACGATACGGTAGACATCGTGTTTCGACTGAACCGCAACTATTTCATGAACACCGAAACCCTCCAGCTGACGATTTTAGATCTGAAACGATGAGAAAGATCCCGCTACTCGCTTGTTTGCTCGTCGCTATGCTCTTGCCGGCGCCGGTCAGCCCGGAAACCTTGCGGCTGCCCGCCGGCTCGGTCGCTTCGATGATCCTCGGTGAAAGGCCCTCCTGTAGAATCTCGGAACAGGGCCGTTATCAATGGTTGCACGGGGAGCTCATCCCTTTGGAGGGGCTCTTCTCCTTCTATGCGGCGGATCAGATGCCCATCGAGGCCCGGTTTTCCGTGCCGGATCAGACGGTACGGGGAGAGGTGCTGACCGGTTATTTCCAGTTCACCGAGAGCATCGACCGTCTCGACGCCAGCCTGGAACAGCTGGACGGAGACAGCAGCATCACGGTCAAGGGATTTCCTGTCGACGAGGAAGGACGGATCTGGTATTTTCTGCTGGGAGTCCCCAGCACGGCCGTCTCGGGGGAGTATGCATTGCAGGTTCGGGGGTCCCGGGGTAGGCGGTACATCCTTTATCTGGACGACGTGGAGGTTGGCTACAAGAGCTTCCGCAGCGAGGAAATTACCTTCAATCAGTCCCTCTCCGAGCTCATGACCGCTCCGGACCCGCTCAAAATTGTGGAGTTCCATGAGCTGCGTGAGATCCTTTCCTCCTTTCGTTCCCGGTCGCTGTTTCACACGGGGACGTTGTCCGTACCGGTTGAAGCGACGCGGCGGACCTCCCACTACGCCGATCGCCGGCTGTACAGCTATACGGATGGGGGGAGCTCCCGATCGCTTCACAATGGGATCGATCTGGCTGCACCGGAGGGTACACCGGTTTTCGCCTCCGGGGCTGGGCGGGTGGTGCTGGCTAAAGAGAGGATCATCACAGGCAACAGCGTGGTGATCGAGCATCTTCCAGGAGTGTTCTCGCTGTACTACCACCTGAGGGATATCGAGGTTCAGGAGGGGCAACGGCTGTATCAGGGACAGCGAATCGGAACCGTCGGAATGACGGGTCTGGCAACGGGTCCGCACCTTCATTGGGAGTTGCGGGTCTCGGGAGTCGCCGTGGATCCCGATTTTTTTGTAGGCCGACCGATGATTGACAAAACCGTTTTTTCAAATAATATTATGGATCAAAATTAGAAGAGGGGAGGTGATTTCCATACCAGCAATCATTGTTGGAGAGGATGAGGTCCTCGAAAAAGCAATCAAACGCTTCAAGCGTATGGTCGAGAAAGAGGGCATTGTTCGTGAGTGGAAACGACGAGAGTTCTACGAGAAGCCTTCGACGATCCGCAGCCGCAAGAAGAAGGCTATGGAACGAAAGCGGATGAAAAAAATGCGCAAGTTCCATCACGGAACAAAGTTCGAATTCCGCAAGATGTAACATCGACGTTTGTAACAACCCGAGGCCCTTTCTGCCGGATGTAGCAAGGGCCTTATTTATCCTTGTTCCTTCCCCCAAGCTCGGCGGTGATCTCCTGCCAGGACAGGCCGTTCTTCACGGCGAGCACGGACAAAAAATAAGTCAGATCGGCGATCTCCCACACCAGGTTTCCGCGGTCTCCCGACGAGACCACCTCCCTCGCTTCCTCCATTATCTTCGACTTGAGATACGCCGGGTCGGAGAGCAGCCGGGCCGTGTATGACCGCGCAGGCGGATTATCCCGCCGCCGGGCCAACAGATCGTACAGGGTGTGCAGGTTGAAGCGGCGGGAACCGAAGCAGCTGTACGAGCCGGTGTGGCAGGCCGGCCCGTTCTGTCTGACGGTAAAGAGAAGCGCGTCCGAATCGCAGTCGGCCCGGCAGGAAACAAGGTCCTGGCTGTTCCCCGAGGTCAGCCCTTTTTCCCAAATTTCCCGGCGGGAGCGGCTGTAGTAGATCCCTTTTCCCCCCAGCAGGGCTAGGCGCAGCGATTCAGGCGAGCTGTAGGCCAGCATCAACACCTGGCCGTTGGTCTCCTGTACGATCGTGGGTAGAAGGTTGTCTTCAAAAGCAAGTGTGCCGATGAACGCGGCGGCAAGATCCAGCTTGCCCGTATAGAGGGCCGTACCGACCTGAAGATCTGCGCCCAAAGCTAGGATTTCGAGGGCATTTTCCGTTCCGCTGATGCCGCCGGATGCGGTAAGGGGATGGGGCAAGCGCTCTTGCAGCTCCGCCACGGCGGCTGCGTCCAAACCCTGCAGGCTGCCCTCGCGGTCGACGAAGGTACAGAGATAGGAACTGCAGTAGGGAGCCAGTCTCTGCGC
>Ga0114922_10002895_pt1 | contig 16043 bp, 12 predicted proteins | sample AartaG_FD_100975 | JGI IMG/M metagenome (GOLD analysis project Ga0114922, IMG submission 100975) | Deep subsurface microbial communities from Aarhus Bay to uncover new lineages of life (NeLLi) - Aarhus_00045 metaG | ecosystem: Environmental > Aquatic > Marine > Oceanic > Sediment | place...
CCGAACTTTATCTGCCATTGATTTGTAGTCCTTGGGGCTCTTTACGGATTGCTCTGCGTTTTCCGTATGTGGCACGGCCATCTTGGCCGTGATTTCAAGGGCTGGAAGCCCGTGCCACCCGGGCTGATATTGGGCAAGAAGGCAGAGTGCATTATACCACAGGGCGTTAACCTCGACCGCTTTTCCACATCTCGGCGTAAAGGCGACACCCTCAAATTTGGCGTCCATCCAGGTTAGCTGTGTCTGGTGATTGCCTGCGGTTATAAGCCCGTCTGTGTCGGCATGGATATCGAAGCGGGTGCCTCGATGATAGGACTCTATAATCCGGCGTATTGTCGGGATAAGCTCCTGATCGAAGGTGTTTGAATCGTCTGTGGCCTGCAGGTATTGAAAAGCCGCGTTGATGAACCAAAGAGAAGCATCGACGCTGTTGAAGTATGTTGTGCCGCTCCTGTCATCGAAACGATTGGGAATCATACCCTCATCCGCGGCTGCGGCAAACGTGGTCAGGACCGACTTTGCCTCGTCGAACCTTCCGGTCGATAATAACAGGCCCGGCAGGGAAATAAAGGCATCTCTGCCCCAGTCTGCAAACCACGGGTAGCCGGCCAGGATAGTGGTTCTCCATGAGGAGTCCCCGGGACTGTGGTGATTGTTTGTATGTCGTTTTGCAATAAATGCATCGGCAGTCAAACTGAGTGCCTCGAAATACTCGTCCCGGCGTTCATCCCTGCGAAGGCCCGGGCCGTGGCGGGATTTGCGAATTTCAATCTTTTCTTTTCCACCGTTAGGTGTCCTGCGAAGATTGTTAATTTGCCTCTCGCTGTTTTGTTTGCCGGGCAAAACGAAGGCGGGTTCGTCCCCTGCGGGCAAATCTTCCCGATATGCCGGGATTCCGGCTGCAAATCCCCGCGAGGTGGCTTTATGTTTTATGTGTTCCTGATGCCTGAGCAAATTTTTGCACACTGTATCGATATTAAGCCCGGTCAGCTCTTCGGGCTTGCCTGGAGACCACGGTGGGCTCAGGGTTGCCCATAAAACAATTTTGGCTGGTTTTTCTTCGCCGGAAGACCCTGGGACTATCCGATGCTTAAAAAAGCCGGGGGTCCACAGGTCTTCGGAAAAATCCTGGCCCCTTTCTTTATTATTTCGATATACGAAATTGAACCACCATTGGCGGTCAACGACAAAATTCACGGACGGGCAGCTCAGAAGCAGCTCACAGCTATTCGGCACATCATGACGAACCAGCACCCTGTCGCCGAGCTGCTTGGAACATAATGGAGCGTGAGACTGCTGCAGCGTGTGGAAGTCCCTGAGGCCGATGAAAGGCCGTAAAACAAACTCAACGGGTTCCTGAATCCTCGTAAAGTCATAGACCAGGGCGACCGTATCTTTATCGCGGAGAAGATATATGGATTTAGTCACTTTGAGTTCGTCTTCCGTATGGAGTCCCGGGGACAGCTCGTAATCGAAATGTACCCCGAAATCCTGCCGGAATTGTTTTAGAAGGGTAAAGCCGGCCGGCGTGAATTTATCGTTGAATTCGAATGTTGAAAGGTTAAATGACTGTCCTTTAACAATTACCATCTCCAGACAATAGGCCAGCGCCATTATCCTGTTGACCGGAGGATTAAGCGAGCCGATGAGAAGCCCGTGATATCCCCGAGTATTGCAGCCGACGATGGTCGATGATGCGTAGCTGCCGCGCTCGTTGGTCAACAGCCATTCCTTCGTCAATAAATTTTCAATAGGTTCATTGGCAGTTGGTATGCATACTTTTGCCGGGCTCCCATTATGAGACTTGTTGCGAAACGGGGACCATCTACTATCGGCTTTTTGCAGTGCTAACACAATCTTGCTCCGAAAAACGTCATCGCGGGAATATATCAGGTCCCCTGGACATTCCTTTTATCGTATTATATTACTCCTTTATAAAGTTGCTGTTCGAGGAAAGTCAAAGTTGCTTTAAGCAGTAAAGAATCAGTCCTGATTTACCGGCGTGCCAAGACTTATAGATTGCAAATCGGATGTTTTATTAATTTGTGAACCCGCTTGCAAAAACCGCTTTGTCGCCTTATGTTGCTGTGTCAGTGGTTCCTCTTGCTCTTCTGAGGTATTGGAACACCGTCTTCGAAGATGACCCAGAACATTCATGAAATTTATATAAGAGTCGTAAGGTGAATTATAAGGATTAAAATATTTATGTACGTCTCCGTCTGAAAAGTACTTTGTGCACATATAATAAAAGTGGTCCGATACCTGAAGTTTTCGCCAGTCCGAAATGATTTTGTCGTTGGCGGTTTGTTTGATCTTTTTTTCGAGACGGTAGAGTTCGTGGATGGCATTGGATTGCATGGCGTTCCCGACCCAGGCCGAGAGGTCTCTTTCAATATCTGCCCAGCTTATAATGTGCGGTACATCAACTATGCCCACGGGCTGATAACTTTCCACTACCTCGCCTGGTGTCTTAAAATTGTTGTCGGGGTGCCGTAAAACCGTTCCCGGCAGATGACGCATGAAATCGAATATGCCCGTGTCTTTCCATTGGTGTTCGCCGAATGTCTCGTAATCCAGAAACAGATTGACGACATTGCCGTTGCCGTTGACATCGCTTATCCATCGTGCGAACTTGTCTGCCGTCAAAGGCCACTGTGTCCAGTCACGATTGGAAAACCTGAATGCTATGTCGTCGCTGAGCGCATAGTTTTTCAGTAAAAGTTTCAAATGATTGCAGTCTTTCGGCTTATAGACAAAATTGGGACTTCGGTAGCCCAGGATATGGTCTGCTCCTTCGGTTATTATCGCGTCGAAATTGCCTGTTGACTCGATAAGCGTGGCCAGCTCGTTGTTGTATATCAGTTCGGTGTTTCTGAATATTCGAGGCTTTTGGCCGAAATAATTGTTGATGGTTTCGGTGTGCTTGTTTACCTGCTCTACGAATTCGTTGCGGGAATATAAAAAGCTCAGACTGTGATAATATGTCTCAGCCAGAAATTCCACGCAGCCGGTTTCCGCAAGGGCATCGAATGTGCTCATAACTTCCGGTGAAAATGTCAAGAGTTGTTCCAGCAGTACGCCCGTTATGCTGTATGCCACTTTGAATCGTCCGTCGAATCGGTGTATCAAATCAAGGATCAGTCGATTCGCGGGAAGATAACATTTATTTGCAACCTTACGGCAAATAGAAGCATTTTTGTAGTCGTCGAAATAAGTGTCGTTTTGATCAAAGACCGTATAGTGTCTCAGCCGCAGTGGCTGATGAACCTGGAAATAAAAGCATACCGAAGGCATAATCTCGTATCTCGTATTGTGCTTATCTTTTGTGTGATTCTGTCAAACCGCAACCAGTGTCTCCTGGTAAATTTTGATACACTTGAGTGCTGCGTCTTTCCATCTCAGTTTTCTCACCTCGAAGTTGCCGTGGTTCGCCAGGGTCTCCTGCAGAGGTGGATATTTCAGTACTGCGATAACTTTGTTGGCAATTTCATTTATGTCCCAGAAGTCAACTTTAAGAGCATGCGTCAAAACTTCGGATACGCCACTTTGCTTGCTGATTATGACCGGAACATCGTGGTTCAAAGCCTCCAGAGGAGCGATTCCAAATGGTTCCGATACGGAAGGCATCACATACAGGTCGGCCATTTGATATATCTTTTGGACGTCTTCGCCTCTTAAAAAGCCTGTGAAAAGCACCTTATGCCCGATGCCGAGTTCCGCCGCCATTTCAATCGAGCGGTGCATCATATCGCCGGAGCCGACCATGACAAACTTGACGTCATCCATCAGCTCCAGTACTTTCTTTGCCGCCTGGAGAAAATACTCAGGACCCTTTTGCATTGTGATTCGACCTAAAAACAGGACAATTTTCTCATCATTTTTGATGCCTGTTTCCGCCAAAGGCCAGTTGTCGTTGCGTTCGACTCCGTTATAGACCACTTCCACATTTTCTCCGCTAATACCGTATCGGTTGATTACCGTGCTTCGAGTGAAATGACTAACGGCGATGACTTTGTTCGCCCGTTCCATACCCTGCCGTTCAATGTCGTAAATCATCTGATTGATGTGCTCGCCGCTGCGGTCGAATTCTGTCGAATGTATGTGAACAATCAATGGTTTTTCGCTGATGGCGGCTACAGCGATTCCGGCCGGATAGGTCATCCAGTCATGGGCGTGTACAATATCAAAATGCTCATTTTTAGCTAATTCGACGGCAAGCGCGGCATAACGATGAACTTCGGTGTACATATCCCTGCTATAATCGTCACCGCCGGTTATTTGGCCGGCTCCGATGAAGTTTGCGTCGAGAGTTTTTTGTTTTTGTCTGAGAGTTTCTTCGATTTGACGACGGTAAGAATCCGGCGTTGAATATGGTTGCAGGGCCGAGCTGATAGCGTGGAATCTTACGTTCTTAAATTCGTTGAATAAAAAAGATATTGAGGATGTCCAGGAGTTCGGGCTAAGCAATTTTACATGAGTAGAATAAGTGCTCTCGACCATTTTTGGCAGAACGAAGGTAACTTCCTGGCCAAGTTGGTCCATTGCCTTGGTAAGTCCATAGCATGCCGTACCCAGGCCACCGCTGATAAACGGCGGAAACTCCCAACCTAACATGAAAACTCTCATACCGGCTCCTGTTGAGTTGCTTTTATAAGCATCTGTTCAGCAAGAAGTTATAATAACCTTCAATAACCTTCTTTCACGTCCCTAAGATTTAGTATGCTGCTCCGATGTTGCTCTGCATTAAACAGGTCCAATCACTATAGGTAAATTCCTTATCGGCAATAAGTTAGCTTGTACTTAATTTCCAGCCGGTAAAAAAAATACGATATTTACCCTAATAACACCTGTTCTTAATATATAAATCGGAATTTTTCGGCTAAAAGTTCACAAAAACTTGTGCAAAATCGTGAATTTTGACGTTGTTACAGTATATTTTATGGGCCGATATATAATTATAAGACTAATTAGGGCATATGATTTTCGGGACAGACCTTAAAACAGACCATAGTTTACAATTGTTATGATTATTGGGACTAAGTTGGTCATTTTGGACCTTATAGATGCCGGAGATGATGTATCCTTCTTTCACTTCGTCCGATTAATGGGTAGGTGCACCGAAAAGATCGGGGCTTTGAGGGTGGGCCGAGAGAAAAATCGTTTGGGCAGATGGCCGAATTAGGGCAGTCAGGGGGGTAATTTGGACATCTGGGGCCCCGAACGATTTTTCTCGGTCGTTCGGATCGCATATTGACCTAAACATTTCTCGGAAGAACCTTATTTAAAACCTGTAAAACAAGCCGCTCGCCACTGAAATAAGACGTAACGGCTTGTTTTAAACAACGTTGCTGCTGCCGTAAGTTGTTTAATCAAAAAGTGTTAGCGAGCAGCTTGTTGTCCCTGTTAGAAGCAAAATACCGGTGGGCTTCCAACGGGTCCTACAGATCTTGTGCCTTGACTGTGCTGCGGCGATTGGCCTGTGTTCGCGCTATGGCAGCATCAAGCATACTATAGACCTTATCGCTGAGTCCCTCGAGGGCGTCGGATGAGGTCATCATCTTTTTGCTTTTGATGTAGGCCTTAACTTTGCTTGCTACAACCAAAGATTCTTTTGTTGCCATTCTGAAATCCTCCCTGTTAAAAGGTTAAAATTTAATTACGCCGATACCAAATCCTTCAATCCGGCACGTTATTGAGCGTTGTTATTACATATAATCAGGAGGGTTTGCAACAAAAAAATACTTTAAACGTTAATTTTTTATAATAATTGAGCAGGCTGATAACAGTTGGTCTCGAACAGCCGGAACCGATAAATCAAAGTTTTTCGTTTAAGTTCGTAATTTTTGATAATTTATTGAGTCTAATTTGACGAAAATACACAAAAGAGAAGCTTGTTATGGCCTTCTCTATAATGACGGGATAATGAAAAAAGAGGGGATAATGAACGTGGGAAGGGGCATTTAGCCCGGGTTTGTTGTGGAGGAATAAAATGGCAAAGCGTTCCAAAAAAGGGCATAGAGCACAGGCCAAACTGCAGGGATACGTTGTTGTTGCCTTTGCGGATGATTTGGAGCAGGCCAGAGAGTTCAAATCTCTGCTGGAAGTCAACGATGTTTCTGCCATAATCAGCGAGCAGAAAGAGCCGGCAATAGGTTCCAAGGAAATCGCTGTAATGGTTCCCGAAGATTTTCTCGATGAGGCACACGTAATAATTGAGTCGCAGCAGGCGTATGATGATTTCTATGATTATGCACTGGAAGAAGGAGACAGCGGCGATTTCGACGATGAGCTTTTTGAGGATGACTTTTAGTCTTCCGGCCGCCGACGAATCCAAAAGGCCGGACGGTCTCTTGCAATTCTAACGGCGCAGTTATCGATTGCTTTCATATCCGATGAGCAAACAAGGTAAAAATAAAGGTCTAATATAAATGGATAAAGAAAATATTCCGGAATATTGTGATGACCAGGACCGCAGAAAAAATGTCGTTGACAGACGTTTAGGCCTTGACCGCCGGCGGGGGCCGGGAAGACGGCTGAGCGAGGAAAGAAAAGCCGCCGAGCAGGGCCAGATGTCCGACGAGCAGTTAGAGTTTCTTTTGGCCATCGATGAATATAAAAGAAAGAATTCGAAACGATTTCCAACCTGGACGGAGGTTTTTGAGGTCATAAAGGCGCTCGGCTACAGAAAAGTCGCCGAGCCGCAATCACTTAAACCGTTCGTCAAAGACCCTGCACCCGACAAAGTCCCTGCCGAAGCCTGAAAAGTTGTTGTCATTCCGCACTTGCCTGCCCTCGAATGCTGTAGTCGGGGGATGCGGAATCCAAAAATATTCAGCCGCCGGTTTATCCGGCGGATTTCCCCTTCAATTTTCAGGGCTTTTGCTTGCCTGGGCGGTACCGCCGTAAGCTCCCATATTGATTATGCCGCCGTTGGGTGGTGGCTCCATGCCAATCGGAGTACTCGGATCGCCTGAATCAATGCAGGGGCTTGTTACATCGTCTATGACCCAGCTTTGACTTGCCGGATCCCACCTGCCTGCCTGAGACTTCAAATGATAATCACCGTTCTCCGGATCTGCGAATAACGGATTGTTTCTAATATTACCCTCACCCGGCCAGGGCGACCGAGTGTCAACATAAATGTTGCTAAACGTAACGGTGATTGTCGAGTCGTCATTATTCCATATTTCATCTCCGTTATCTCTGAGAATACAGTTAGTAAACTCAACGACGCTCGGGTTGCTCCAAATAGAAGAATTTAAAGCCAGTGCATTTCCATTGTCTGCGGCATTTCCAACGAATGTGCAGTTAGTCACCGTCAGGCTGCTCCATTCGTTATACATCGCACCACCGTTCCATACCGCTGTGTTTCCACTGAATATGGAGTTTGCCAGAGTCAGCACGCCACTGCTATTATATATCCCTCCTCCCGAGTCACCGGCCGAGTTTCCTTTGAATATGCAATTGGTTATATCCGGATTGCCCCAATCGTTGTACATTCCCGCGCCGTCCCGGACCGTTACGTTTTCACTGAATGTGCAGTTAGTCAAAATAGGGCTGCTATCAGAATTATACATTCCTGCTCCAAATTTGGCTTCGTTACCACTGAATGTACAGTTAGTCAGTGTCGGTTTGTTGTTCAGGTTGTACATCCCCCCGCCCGTGCCGCCCTCCAAACCCACAGAACGAGCTATATTAACGCTGAACGCACAATGGGTTATTGTTGGATTGCAATCGCTGCTGCAATAAATTCCGCCGCCTTCATCGGCACTTCCGTTGGTGATAGTTAAGCCCTCTAATACCGAATCCGCTCCTTCGGATCTGTGGAAGAAGAAGCCTCGCCCCAAATTCTGGCAGTCAATAATGCAATTTTCCGGTCCGTTTTCGCTGCTAATCATAATGGCCTTGCCTTTGAAGTCAATATTGTGGTTGCCATTGCCTGAATAAGTCCCGTCCAGGACAACGATAGTCTCCGAGTCAAGAGCTTGATCGATGGCTTACTGTATAGTATCGAATGGATGCTCAGTTGAGCCGTCCTCGTTGGGATCACTTACAGCAGCTTCACCAGGGCCGGGATCATTAGGGGCATCATCATCGATATATAATATAGACCCGGACGGTGTTACGGGTGGATTTACCGGTGGTTTTGTGGGTGACTGCGGATTTAGTGCGATATTCACTGCTGCAAAAGCGTCCACCCGTCCGTAGCCATAATATTCATCCCAGCCTGGCTCACCCAGATCGACCGCGGACTCAAGCAGAATACGACGAACTTCGAGATTAGTTAGGTTCGGATCAACTGAAAGGATAAGGGCTGCTACCCCTGCTGCGATCGAACAAGCCCCGGAGGTACCTCCCATTGAGTCGCTGTAGTCCAATATATTAATGTCGAGGTTTTCTATGCTGTATCCTGGAATTCCGGTGATGTCCGTAGTCCACTGAAATGCCTTACCGAGAAAGAAATAATCGGTACGCTGGACTCCGCCACTTGGTGCAACTACATCCAGTTCCGGTCCGCTTGCACTATAGTACCAGATTTCGTCGTCATGGTCGGTTGCGCCTACTGCGATGGCTTCCCGATAAGCTGCGGGATAGAGAACATAGCCGCCGCCTTCCCAATTTCCGGCTGCACAGAGCACTATGCAACCTTTTCCATCACGTCCTATGCCGCCAGGCTCTGTGACATCAATTAAGGCTGAGTGGGTCAGCATTAATGGGAAAAAAATAATTCCCCAACTGTTATTGAGAATATCGGCGCCGTTCTCGGCAGCCCATCGGATTGCAGTTGCGATATCGGCATCTGTGCTGAGATCGTAATTTTCCCCCAATATTCGGATAGGCATAATCTTACAATTCCAGGTGACACCTGTGATGCCAATTCCGTTGTTGCCCTGGGCCGCTATGAGCCCGGCGCAATTCGTGCCATGTCCATCCAGCGGATTGCTCAGGCATGGGTCAGCAATATCATCGTCGTCATAAAAATCATATCCCGGTACGATGTTGTTTATCAAATCGGGATGATTACTGTCAACGCCGTTGTCCACCACTGCGATTATAATATTCGGGTCTCCCGTAGTGATTTCCCAGGCCTGCGGAGCATTGATATCCGCCTCGGGTGTTCCGTTTGTTTGTCCGGAGTTATGTAAATCCCACTGATTAAAGAAATACTCATCATTGGGTATAACCTGGCCGGATAACCTTGGCTGAAATGCGATGTTAGGACAGGCCCACTCAATGAACGAAATCCCGCTGAGCTGCTCAACTGCATCGAACACATCAATTGCATTTGTACCCGGGACTTCTATGAGATACTCCTGCTCTGTGAATTCCAATCTCTTTATGATGGTCAGGTTCATTGTTTCACAAAGTGTTCGGAGCTCTTCGGCGTTTATTTTGCTTTTTACGCGGACGACTATCTCGGGAATGACAGCTACTGTCTCGCCATTTGACGAAAAAAGGGGGGCAGCATACCGAACCTGGTTGTGGGCTGCTAGCGCTGAGATAGTCTTTTCATTTTCATCGGCTGACTGCTCGTTATAGACGACTGAGATGCCTTTCCGGTCCAAACCGCGAATCGGTTTTATATCTGCATTAGTGACTAATTGCAGCGTCCCGCTAAGGGCCTCAATATTAAAAGTCTTTTGCTTTGTCTTTACCACGTAGCCGAGTTCCGGCCGGGCAATAAAAGTGAGTTTCTCATTTGCAGCAGTAACAACGTAACCGGATGGATCTTGGGCTGTGCTTGTTATGGGGCATAATAAGACCAATAGTGCATACATCACAACAGGAACAGCCCAGCTTTTCTTTGACATCCGTATCCTCTCAAAATAAAAAAGTGGCTCACAAACACGTATTTTAATATAAAAAGGGCTGCTTTTGCAAGGATTTTCCTGAAGTTTTGTGTACACTTCTTCTGCTTATGAACTTTTCACTTTTAACTTTGAAATTTTGTTTGCTGCAAATTGCTTTAGTAAAATATATATGATAGAATAACGTGCTGGCGCGGCCTTCACCAGGACCGTACAGGTAAATTATTAAAAAAGGATTTGTCGGCTTTCAGTGGATAGCGAATATGATCAGGGCTTTATATGTCGGGTTGTTTATTCAAATAATGCTGGCTGGCTCGGGACGCGGTCCCGGGGAGTATGTCCGCATCGAACGCCTTTCCGAGCGTGTCCTGCTTGCATACTGGTTGGGGACCGGACGGTGTAACTTGACTGCGATCCAGTCCAGGAAAGGTCTGGTCGTCATCGATACGGAAATGTCCCCGCGGATAATGGCCCCGATCAAGCAGAGGATTGAGAAGGAGTTCGGACGCAAAGACTGGGCGTATGTAATCAACACTCATGCACACGTGCACCACACCGGCGGCAACAGTCTCTTCAAGGGTGCCGTGGTTGTCGGCCATGAAAATCTGTCCAGGGACATGGAGTGGTTGGTACATAAGCAGACGGACCCTGCCAGGAAGCGCAAAGACCTCGACCGCGCAGGTCAGACCCTCCGAAACTTGTCGGCCGTCCTGCCGCAAGTCTCACGAAATCGTCGGCAGGTAAGACATATCCGGGGCGAGATTGAGTTCTGGAAGCTGTATATGCAGGACATGGAGCAGGGGTACGAAGTGGTACCGCCGTCGCTGACGTTTGCCGACCGGCACACGTTGGATCTGGGTGACCTTCATTTGGAATTAGTGTTCTTCGGTAAGGGGCATAGTCTGTCCGACATTCTGGTTTACGTTCCGCAGGAGCGGCTGCTTGTAACCGGAGCGATTGTTTACCAGCGCCGTCACCTGCCCGAGATTGGCGAAGAGTCGGAACTTCAAGATGTGCATCGCTTCATGGAAGTTCTAAACAAGTTTCTCGCCGAAGGAGTGAAAATCGATCATGTGGTCCCGTCGCACAGCCCTCCGCTGCGGCAGAACGACCTTCGGCCGGTTCTGGACTATTACCAGAGAATGCTCAAAGAGGTACGCGCAGCCCAGCGGGAGGCACTGACCCTTGAGCAAGCCACTAAGCGACTCGCTGTGAATAGGAAGTTCCCCGCCTTCCGTATTCCACCTCCGGGCGATTGGGCTTACGGCATGCACGAACGCAACCTGAGGAATCTTTGGCGCATCCTGCGAGAAGAACAGCAGCAGACGCAAAAAAAAGGCAACGTATCCCCTCCGTAGAAAATAGCCACAAACAGAATACCAGGAGGGATACCCGGAGGACCCGACCCTGACCCTGGAGACCCTGAGACCCTGGAGGGACAGTCACCTATTTTTTCGACGGGTGACAGCCTCAAGCTTGTGCCTAAGGTGCGCAGTTTAGGGATATGGCTCGACATCGCATTTCTACCTATTGCTGGATTTTCTTAATCCCTAGCCAAGTTTGCCTCGTTCACCATTACTAACTTATCAAGAATTCCATCTAGTGCTGAAATTTAAGGCTCGTACAAATTCAAAAGTATTATAACACACCACTTCGAACTCGGCGCATACATCGGGTAAATGGCGATTAGCCCTCTGTCTTGTGGGCCTAGATACTTCTGTAGTCACTAAACATCTGCTTTCCTTATTTTTGAGGGCATATGCGATCAAGAATGGATCGCGTCCTATTTTCTCTACCTCATCATCAGTGAGATCAGATGCATATCCTTGATCGGTTACATAAGAGACCAAAGATACATCTACTTCCTCTTGAAAAAGTAGGGCTATTTTAATCTGTTCTTGTTTTGCCCAGTCTGCGAGTATGTCATGCCCGTCGCTAATCTCTTCATATACTTCGAGTGGTATTTTTACATTGCCATTCTCGCCAACGTTTTCGAGCCATTCCCAAAACTCGGGAACACGTTCAATCGGGTAGTAGTCCCGATTTGCATCAATAAGAACATTAGCATCTAATAAGTAAAGCAACAGTATTCCCTATTACAATCTACCAACTTCGATAAGTGTTTGTACGTTTTTAGCCTTGACTCCGAGCACTTTTCCAGCTTTGGATGTTGTTATCGCGCCAGCACGCATCATAGCACCAACAAGCTCAATCAATGCTTTACCTATACGGTGTCGACGAACAGGATAATAAGTTGGTCCACCACTTTCCTGCTCACGAGCCCTTATTCGTCGCTCGTTCCGTCGGGCAATCCACATTTTTCGAAAGATTTCACTTAGAAGTTTCCAATTCTCAAAGTCGATATTACCCATTCGAAACAGTTTGTAGGCAACCATAGAAGCACTAAGATTCCGGTTCATCGCAAATTCGCCGATTAGTCTCTGAGATGATTCCAAATCTGTCGCGTCATCAACGTTAAGTTGTTCAATCTCTGAACTTGACAATAGGAACTCACTCGCAACATCGTTACAGAACTTTTCGATTGAGATTTCCGCCCTCAAGTCGCTAACACCAGTCTGCCCAAGCCAAATATGAACAAGTTCGTGAAGTAATGTGAATGACCATGCTGGACGAGCGTCTTGATCATTGATTATCACAAATGGAGCTATGTCATCTGCTAGGGCATATCCGCGAAATGTTGCTAAATCTATTGCAGTGTGATAGCTTCCAAGGTTACCAATGAGCAGAACGAATATTCCTGCTGCTTCAACTCGATTACGCAACAACGTAAACGCCTCGGCAGGAGAAGCTTCGCCACGAAATTCGGCTCTATCAATCTGCAGTGTTTCTTGGATGGATGATAAAACTGTAGATATTCCTTGAGACATTCTTAGCGACCCAACGAATGGAAGAGGTTCCATATCCTCTTCGTCCTCGAGCATTGCTCGAACCATACTCTGTCGAGCCTTTACATCGCGAATCAGAGCATCCAACAACGCCTCATCAGCATCTGAGTAATCCGCCGGAAGTGTTCGGAAATCCTGACCACGGTCACCTTTTCGAGGAGGTGCTGTCATGTAGAAGGTCAACAGTGGTCGTCGATACTGTTTTGCCATTTTCGCTATAACTGAACGTGTCGGCTCATCTTCACCAGATTCTAAAGCAACTAGTCGATCAATTGCGGATGCACCTCGTGCTTCTCGAATAGAAAGCTTCTTTGTAGCTTCCTCCAAGGTTAGTCCCGCTGTTTCTCTGGCCCAACGGATTATTTCCGGATTTACCTTTGGCATTCTTCTTCCAGATATATGTTTTTTATTTTTTTAGTACTATAATTCACTGTCTGACAGATTAGATAGGGCAAATCTGAAAAATACCTTGCTTTTTTCCTTTGCTTTGCACTCTTTTGAATCTCGCATAAAGTTCTCCCAACATACATGCTAAAACTTCCTTGTTCCGCATCCATAAGCTCTATATTATCAAAACAATCTCTGTTTGTCATGTATTTTTCGGTAAAATTAGATTTATATACGAAATTAATAAATAAGGTAAATCTCCTTCTTTTTCATTATAATTACATTTTATAACATTTTTTCAGATGCTTGTTGCCCCCGGAGCGCCAAGAAGGGGCTGTATTTCTCGTGAGACTTGAGTCTTGTGTCTGTGGTCTGTAGTTTTGTTTGCTCTACGCATCACGCAATACTCAATACGCCACACGAACCAAAAATCGAGCAATTTTCGACAAAAAACGCTCAAAAACCATCCCCAAACACTGAAAAGGGAGCATTTCTATATTCGGTTCGCATCGTTTTTAATCACTCCACCGCTTCGCGTCTTCGTGATTGTTTGATGCTCATGCTGGCCTCAGGTAGAAATGCTATATAATCTCAGCCCCAATAATCAATAATCCATTATCAATAATCATTTGAATGCTGGCCTGTCTTTAGCTTGTCCAGAGCTTGCCCGGAGTTTATCCTCGGGTGCTGCTCACCTGACTCGCAGCAGGGGAGTGTGTGTTTACTTGCTTTGGAGTTTACCCCCAAGAACCACTCCCTTGGCTTACAACAGGGGGCCGGGGAAGAACTACTCACCTGACTTGCAGCAGGGGAGCTAAGCACAAAAAACCGACCCAATCCAACAAAAAACTCACAATTTTCGTACAAAAACGCTGGTAATTTCCAACAAATTTCAAAATTTCTAAAAAAATTTTTATTCCTTTCCTCATAAGCACTTAGCAAAATTAACCCTCCCGAAAATCCCCGAATTTTCGTATCAATCGTGCAGGTACGTCTAATTATAGAGGGACTTCTTTTTTCCTCCCCAGTTTAAAAGGCCAATTATGAAGCTTGAACCATTAAAAATGAATCTTAAATCGTTAAAAAGTCGTGTAAATAATGAAAGAGGTTGGTTATTCAAAGGAAAAAGTTCGAAAAATGCTATTACTTTTAAACAAAACAAACCCAATTCACCAAATGTCCAAATACACTTAACTTCTTTTATAACAATGAATTATCCAATTTTACCCAGTCTGACGAAAGTCAAAAACAAACCCAAACAAACCCAATTCAAACCCAATTCAAACCCAATTGCAAAAAGGCCAAAAATGAACGCAAGTATCTATCATACAAAGGTATATAGCAATAAAACCGCCTTCGGGCGGAATAAAAACAAACCCAATTCAAACCCAATCAAGCCTGTCCTCGGTGTGTGCTTACTTGCTTTGGAGTTTACCCTCGGTGTGTGCTTTCTTGCTCATCTGCCGGGGGTCGGGGACAAAGCCAATTTCAAAGACTCAACAGCTATAGCCGCTCTACGGCTGCCTTTATTTCACGCAAAACCCGGAACCAGCTTTTTCCCTCCGTCCGGCCCCATGCCCTTGCCGTGGCAACCTTTATCGCAATTTCGAGCGCAGAACCGGCATCGGATTTGTCTACAAAACCCTTCAAGAAGCCGGCTAACAAAAAATCACCGCAGCCGACCGTCGATAGCACCCTTGAACGTCCGACACATCGGCCCTGCCATGCGCCTTTGTTCGTTACGACTACTCCGCCCTTTTTGCCCCGGCTTATAACAACAATATCAACTTTATCCAGAAGTTTACGACCCGCCCTGGCCAGAGATGACGCACTGTCCGTTATCTGCTCGCCCAAAAGCTCCCGCAATTCCTCGACATTCGGTTTTATCATCCGGACTGCGCCGGTCTCAAGAATCCGCTTCAAAGCGTTCCCGTATGTATCGGCCACAATTGCGGCGCCGCGCTGCCTGCACGATTTTATAATCCGAACAACATCTCCAATAAATTCATCTTCGGGCATAACGCCTGCAAAAACACAAATACTGCCTTTGTTTACTATTGCTTTTAGGTCAGCCTCTAATTTTCTCAATGCTTTTTTCGAGGCCAGTTCGCTTCTATTGCGCAGGTGCATCTCCCTGTTATTGAGCGTATCAACAACGGTTACATTTCGGCGGGTTCCGCCCTCAGCCGCGGTCATTTTAACTTTAACCAAACCTCCCAGCGGCCGCATAGCTTTGGTCATCTGCTGGAAATCATCCCGGCCCCACAGTCCGGCTGCGATATTTTTCTGGCCCATCCAGGCCAGTGCCCGCGAAATATTCAGTGCCTTGCCTGCCGGCCGGGAATCGGCGGAGCTTACCGTCTTATGCTCGCCCCACTCGATACCGTCGAACCGGCAAACCGTGTCCCAGCTCGGACACAATCCCACGGTTATAATCGAAGAGTGTCTATCCATTCCTTATGTTCCTGTACCTGATATGTTATTTAAGTTCGCTCCCAACTGTCCACAGGCCGCACAAATACTGCTGCCTTTCTTCAATCGTATCGTATTCTCGATGCCGGCTTCTTCGATAACTTCGGCGAAGCGCGATATCTTTTCCCTGCCGCTGCCTTTGTATTTACAGCCGGGATGGGGATTAAATTCGATAAGATTCACGTTGCATTTTATACCCCGCAGCAGTTTTACAAGCTGTTGGGCGTGCAATAAGGAGTCGTTAATACCCTTTATTAAAATATACTCGAACGTAACGCGGTCTTTTAGTTTTAGCTGGTATTTTTTTACCGCATTGAGCAGTTTTGTTAGCGGATATTTTTTATTTATGGGCATCAGCCTGGAGCGCAGAACATCGGTCGGTGCGTTCAGTGATATTGCCAGTCGAGGATGCAAATGTTCATAAGCAAGTTTCTTAATCGCAGGTACTATACCGCACGTGCTAATGGTA
>Ga0114922_10002896_pt1 | contig 16037 bp, 14 predicted proteins | sample AartaG_FD_100975 | JGI IMG/M metagenome (GOLD analysis project Ga0114922, IMG submission 100975) | Deep subsurface microbial communities from Aarhus Bay to uncover new lineages of life (NeLLi) - Aarhus_00045 metaG | ecosystem: Environmental > Aquatic > Marine > Oceanic > Sediment | place...
GGGATAGACCGTGAATTGATGAAAGAAGGCCGCTCCTTGAGCGAACGCGAACGAGGAAGACTGCTCAGGTGAGGTTCACAATGATGAATCTTATGGATTAGAGGATAGGAAAGTTTTATAATTTAAACCATTTAAGCGGAGTCAGTAGAATGCTGGAGATTGAAGAGCTTGTCCTGAGAGTGCCGGGATACACCCGGGAAGAAGCCCGTCAACTGGGCGAAGAAGTCGTCCGTCACGTCGCCGACGGCCTCTCCGACCAGCAAAGCGGCATGAATTTGGGCGCGCTCGATCTGCGCGTGAATGTACCGCCCGGAACATCAAGAAGCCAATTGGCAGAATTGATCGCTGAAGCCATCTTGAAAGGTCTGGTCTGATGCAGAAACAGATAGCTCAGAAGAAGATTCAGGTAAAGGCAGTTCAAAAACCCAGGAGAGCGCAGGTGTCTTCTCAGACACAAGATCATCCCTATTCACGAGCGCAGGGGATCATCGGCAATCATGGCGTATTGAGCCGTTATGGAACTGAAATTATACAGGCTAAGCTCAACGTCGGTTCGCCAGGTGATAGATATGAACAGGAAGCGGACAGGGTGGCTGAGCAGGTTATCAATGTGTCAGAAACAGATCCCTGGACATCGGTAAAGCCAATCCAGTTTAAAGGGACTTCCGTCTTACCCGAATTTGACTCCTGCATCAGCTATTCCCGGAATGGTGGTTATCCTTTGCCTGAATCTGTTCGCAGCTTCTTTGAAATGCGATTTGGCTGCGACTTCACGCGGGTGCGCATTCATACTGATGCGAGGGCTATGGAATCAGCCCGATCGGTCGGCGCTAAGGCATTTACCTTGGGTTGGGATATAGTTTTTGGGGCGGGACAGTATAGACCTGAGACAGAATCAGGACGACAACTGATAGCCCATGAGCTGACGCACGTCATCCAGCAGGAGTCAGATGAACCTATGATGCAATTCGCGTTGCCCAGTATTTCTGCGCCAGCGATTCCGGCTTTATCTTCAATAGACTCAGGGACTAGGCAGCATCTCCTGAGCCTTGTTGAAACATTTTCAGATGCGCCTTCAGTTGCTTCCGGTCGTGCTGCAGTTGATGCTGTTGTCTCCTGGCTTGAGAGCGTCGGAACTGTTCAATATACCGGGCAGAGTGATATACATTCGGACTCACCTGTTTTCAGGATGAGGCCAAGTATGAGAGCAAATGAATCAGCTACTCGGGAGGGAGTTAATCTATCTAATACCAGGGGATATACTTACCCGTCGGGACCCTCTTCTGGAATATATGTAGTGGAGATATATCCAAGAGCTTTCATGGGCGATTCACATCAGGAGAGTCTTTCATTTCTGATTGGAGCTATTGTGCATGAATATATCCATATCCTGCAGAACGGAGTCGTGGGCACACAGACTATCCCTCAGAGTGGGTTTCAGGCATGGCTGTCTGAAGCCGAAAACATCATGGCTACAGGGATTCAACCCCTTACGGCTACAGCACGGCAGATTGCAGTACACCTCGAACTCTTTTACAACCAGTTGGATCCGGCAGAGAGAACGGCTTATCACGCACGATATACGGCAGCATTGAGTGCTCTGAGAGGCACAGGGCCTTGATGGATTGGTAAGATGGAACTTTGAGGGATTTACATGATGCAACAGCAGTTAACCCGGAAAAAGCGAGCAATTCAGCGGAAGACAACTCAGCAACCTGAGGGGCCGGAATTGTCTGCCCGTATGCTGGAACATCCCTATCTGCCAGCGCAGAGTATTCTCGGCAATCATGGAGTGTTGCGCCGCTATGGTTCTGATGTTATTCAGGCAAAACTGATTATCGGCTCTCCGAATGACAAATACGAACAGGAAGCGGATAGGATAGCAGAGCAAATAATGAGAATGCCCCGGTCCGAAGTGCAACAACAATTAGAAACGGAGGATTTTCGGCCGGGAAGAACTCCCGTAAGATTGCAGCGACAGGTAGAAGCAGAACCTGAGGAAGTGCAGGAAATAAGGGAAGAGCAAGAGCAAATGCTGAAGGAGCTGCGGACGGAACTGGATGACCTGGAGGAAACTATCAGAACCAGATACCCAGAGGGCGAACCCACTGGACTAGGCATTCTTGCCCCTTATCTTCCCGGGGAGGCTACCGAACGCAATCTGGAATGGTACCTCGGTTCGTTGTCAGAAGGATCAACTACGGCGTGGGATATAGTCAAGCTGATCATATCACCAGTGATAGTTCCGTTTCTGGTCTATTACGGAATGTTGGAGGACACGATTGAGGCGATAGTAGACCTTGTGATAAATCCACGCAAGCATGGCAGTCCGGATGAGTATTACAGTCTGAGGCGTCAGATACGCGAGTTGCGCGAGAGCATAGAAAGTGCTGAGGGAACACTTCCGGAGGAGTTTCCCCAACCTGAGCTTCTTACACTTCCTGAGCCTCCGTCCAGGAATACTGTTTATTTTGGGTTTGACAGCAATGAGATCCGAATGCAGGATATATCCGTATTGTATGAGCACTCGAACTATCTCATAGCGCATCCCTATTTGCGTGTAGTCCTGGAGGGTCACGCAGATGAGCGAGGTTCTCATTCGTATAATCAGGATTTAGGCAAGCGAAGAGCAGATGCAGTGCTCCGGATGCTCGTAGAAATGGGCGTATCAGAGGGACAACTGGAGAGTGTGAGCTACGGCGAGGAAAGGTTGGTTTCATCTGAGCATGCTTTTAACCGTCGTGTAGAGGTAAAATATGCAGAATATTAGCTTGTCATTGGTGCGCAGACTCTTTGTGATTATTGTTCTCCTTAGAGACACAGAGGACACAGAAAAGCGCAGAATGGAAAAAGAAAGGGGAACATAAAATCTTCTTTCTCTGTGTCTTCTCTGCGTTCTCCGCGCCTCTGCGGTGAAATTTTCTACAGTATCGCTAAAACAGGAGGGGGTAAAAGACATGAAAAAAGTCATTCACTTCAGCGATGTTCATATTGGTTACGAGGATATGCACCAGAGGTTTCACGATGTGATTCGCAATATGTCTATGATCAAGAAGCCAGCCGAGAATTACATCATCGTCATTACGGGAGACATTGTGGATTCAGCCTCCAATGATAATTACCGTACAGCCAAGGAATGTCTGGATATATTGACCGGTCACGGCTACCTGGTGCTTGTCGCTCCAGGGAACCATGACTATGGTACTGGAAACCTCGCCGACAAAAAATGGGTCAAGCGATTCAAGAGGTGGTTTTTCGGCACCGACCAGATCGACTACCCGAAGCTGGACGTCATCGACGAAATAGCGTTCATCTGCCTGGATTCAATGCAGGAAGAGCTGGGAACCTGGGATCGGAGAGGCGCAAGCGGCGAACTTGGTAAGAAACAACTGAATAGTCTGGATGCCATGCTCAGTTCCAGCGAAGTCCAGGGCTGCGAAAAGACAGTTGTTTACATGCACCATCACCCGCTGGACCCAATTCCACAACATGAACTCAAGGATGCAAAGAAACTCTATGACGTTCTGATCAAATATCAGGTTGACGCGCTGCTGTTCGGTCACCTTCATCACGGGAAAAAGTGGAATGGCTGGTGCAATATCCCACGCACCTACGATGCCGGCACGACTACAATGAAGCGCGGAGGCCCCGGTTTCCACCGGGTCATGGACCTATCGCGCGACGCGGCGCTGGACTACGACGGTGATTTTCACGGAGATTATGCAGTTATGTCGCCATTGTCTTTGCCCAGGGCGCTGCGCGAGCTTATATGCAGCCACGTTTGAGCTAGAAGTATAAATACCGACTCAAGAGGATAAAGATATGGCGAACGGATACACACGCAGCCCCAAGCTTCTAAAGGGAGCCTTCGTGAAGCTTTCAGAGGAGTTTCTGGTGCCTGTGCCCAGCATTATCGTCTTTCAGTACAACCCGGAAACTGTGACTCGCACACTCACTCCCTACACCTCCTCAACAGAAGAGGGGGAGACACAGGGAAAGGAAACTCTGGCAGAGCCTTTTGATCCGCAGGAGACCATTAGCCTGACGCTGGAATTAGACGCGGCCGACGCGCTGGAAGATCCGGACAGCCATCCCACAGCAGTGCTCGCAGGCGTGGCCGACCGGATCGCAGCCCTGGAGATGCTGCTCTATCCATCAGGTGATACCGGCGGGCTCCTGGGAGAGGCCATTTCTTCGCTTTTAGGAGCTGCCGATGTCGTCCCGCGTAACAGCGTGCCTGTTGTCCTCTTTGTCTGGGGGCCTGGATATATTGTTCCTGTGCGGCTTACCAGCTTCCAGGTTGAGGAAGAAGCCTTTTCGCCCACCCTGTATCCCATCCGGGCAAAGGTGACAGTGGAGATGAGAGTTCTCACGGAGCAAGCCTTTAACAAACCTGACAGAGACATGTCCGCCAGCGAGAAAATCGCAGTAGCCGCATATAAATACACCCGGACGCAGAAGGAAGTGCTGGCTGTGGCGAACCTGGCCAACAGCGTCGAGTCCATACTGGGTATGCTGCCGTTTTAGGAGATATTAATGTTTGATGATAAAAGCCGCTATGCAGATTTGGAAACCTACACAGTAACCGATTGTCGAGGCCGCACAGTAGCCGTGGTGCCGGTGCCGGACGCTCCAGAAGAGGTCTCCATCGGCTTACATATCCTGCGCCAGGGTCAGCGCATTGATCATCTGGCGTATAAATACCTGGACGACCAGGCCGGTTACTGGCGCATCTGTGAACTGAACGACGTGATGCTTCCCGAGACTCTGACGGAGGCGCAGGAAATCTCTATCCCAAGGAAGAGGCGCTAGATGGGACTGGGAATAGCAGTAGCCGTTGACGGCACAATCGACTCCGAGCTGGCAGAAGCCACATCTGTGGAAGTCTACGAACGCATGGGCGATACCGCGACTTACAGCATCCACTATGAGGTGGACATCAGCGAGGGAGATATTCCCCTGCTGATAGACAGCCACCTGGACGCCGGCTCTGAAATCTCCATAATGGTTCCAGTGGGTGACGAGACGCATTCCCTGGTGAAAGGCCCGGTGCATAGTCATGAGATTCATCTGGTACATGGCGGGGCAGGCTCGTGGCTGGAGGTGAAGGGGTCGGATACCTCAATAGTCATGGATCGCGAAGCCCGATCCGTCGTGTGGGCGGACGTCACCGACAGCGATGCGGTGCTGAGCATCCTGGGCAACTACGGGTACACTCCCGATGTGGATTCTACAACTGCCGGCCACTTCGAGGATAAACACACACTGATACAGCGCGAAAGCGACCTTCGCTTTGTCCGCCGGCTGGCCCGGCGAAATGGTTTTCTGTTCTGGATCACCACCGATGGGACAGGTATCGAGACTGCCCACTTCAAGCGGCCGCCGCTGGACGACGAAGCCGAAGCCGAGTTGATCATAAACCTGGAATCGCCCAATCTGCAAACCCTGGACATCAGTTGGGACGTTGAGCGACCCACCAGCATCGAAGGGGTGCAGTTGGATCTGAATACAAAAACAGATCTGGAGATAGCCCTGGATCAAACGCCTCAGACGGTTCTCGGCGATCACAGTCTCAGCGCCATCACCGGGGATACACGATCCGTTTACCTGTCCGCTCCGGCAGATGACGCCGGCGATATGAGATCCCGAGGCGAAGGCGCGCTTATTGAAGCGGACTGGTTTATCCGGGCCACCTGCACTGTTGGCCTGGGAACTCTGGGGATGCTTGTGCGCTCTCACACCGTCGTGGAACTGCGGGGCGCAGGCAGCCGTCACAGTGGGAAATATTTTGTCGCAGGCGTGCGCCACATCATAGACGCGGCCTCGCATCGAATGGAATTGGAACTGCTACGCAACGGTTGGAGTGGATAACATGGAAGAATTAGTCGAGCAATTGCTGGATTGGGTGCGCAACCGGTATTTCGGCAAATACCGGGGTGTGGTCACCGATAATTCGGATCCCACTTCCCGGGGACGGCTTAAGGTGAGAGTGCCCGCGGTTTTGGGAGAACTGGAAACCTGGGCAATGCCATGCGTGCCTTACGCCGGGAACGGCGTCGGATTCTACAGTCTGCCGGAGGCAGGTACAGGCGTATGGGTGGAGTTCGAGGCGGGAGACCCTTCCTATCCCATCTGGACAGGCTTCTTCTGGGCCGACGGCGAACTGCCAGCCGCTTCGGACGCTGCCATAAAGATATGGAAAACCGAGTCGCTCACGCTGCGCATGGATGATAGTGCCGACGAAATGCTTACGGAGAACACCAGCGGCTCCAGCGTAACCATTGCCTCTGACGTGGTCTCTGAAAGCGGCGGGGCCACTCACACCGTCGGCTCTGCCGGCGTGGTGAGCGAAGCCGGCGCCAGCAAAGCGGAAGTCACTGTCGCATCCTTTAAGGTGAACAACGGGGCGCTGGAGGTGATGTGATGGCGGGTCACAGCATCAACGTTCTTTCTACAATGCAGTGCCCTCATGGGGGTAAAGTCCAGGCAATCAGCACCAACACCCGAACCAGGGCTGACGGGATTTTCATGGCAACCGCCAATGACGTTTTCGTTATAGCAGGCTGTCCTCTATCAAATCCATGTGTAACAGTGCAATGGCTGGTTCCGGATTTCCGCGTCAAAGTCAACGGCAGCCCGACCCTGAGCCGTTCCAGCGTGGGTCTATGCCTTAACGCCGCTCAGGCACCACAGGGTGCGGTGGTTGTCTTTGCCACACAGACGAAAGTGCAGAGTATGTGATCATGAATCAAATTATTCACAGCATTCGTTATCCTTTTGCTATTGACTCAGGTTTCGGCCGGCTGGCTGAAGAGGCCGACTACGCGTCCCACGTGGATCAGTTGATAAAGCAGGTGCTTTTCACCAGCCCGGGCGAACGGGTCAACCGGCCCGACTTTGGCTGCGGTTTGCGGCAGATGATCTTCGCTCCCAACAGCGACGTTACTGCCAGCCTCGTCCAGGTGACCGTCCTGCAAGCTCTGGAAACGTGGCTGAGTGACCTGATCAGCGTGGATAAGGTAGAGGTGGAAGCAGTTGATGAGGTTCTCACAGTGCGCATTGTGTATATGCTCAAAGCTCGCCAGGAGCGTCGCTATCTGAATCTGGAGGTGACCCTGTAATGAGTGCCCCGGATCGCTTAGAACAACTGAAAAGCCAGAATGAGGTCACCGGCATTGATTTTATCTACGTCCATGAGACTCAGACGAAACTGGACGTGCATTTCTACGAACCTTTCCCTTCGGAACTGGCAAGCCCCCTGGGAGCCGACCTGGACAAAGACCAGGTGATTATCTATAATCCCTCTGGCGATACACAATTGTCGCCCATCTCCGTAACCAGTCTGCTCTGGATCGAAAGCGGAAATGTGCTTCAGATAGAGACGACTGTGCCCGGGGATTTTGCGCTCTACAGGCTATATATCAACGATGATCGCATCGATCCATATTTCAACAACGTCACCTTCAGCTTCAAAGCTGGCTGCAAAAGCGATCTGGACTGTGAGCCGTCGGAGCACGAATGCCCTATCGAAGACCAGGTTGATTTTCCTGTGGATTATCAGGCTCGTGATTTCTGGAGCTTCCGCCGCGCTCTGCTGGACTTTGCCTCTCTGCGATACCCGGACTGGCAGGACCGGCTCGAAGCCGACGCCGGCATGATGCTCATCGAGGTAATGAGCGCGTTGGGAGACGAGTTAGCCTACTACCAGGATCGCATAGCGCGTGAAGCATATCTGGAGACGGCATCGCAAAGGCGGTCGATCCGGAGACACGCCAATCTGGTGGATTACAGGATTCACGACGGACTTGGGGCTTTCGCGTGGCTGGACGTTACAGTCAAAACGGGACAGAGCGGAACTCTACCAGCAGGCACGGACGTTTGCGCATTAGCGGACAGCGGGCTGCAAATTGATTACGAAATAGGGAAAGGGCTTGCAGATACAACTGATTACGAAGTCGATTCAGCCCGGAACACTTTTGAGCCGCACATCTGGGATGAGGACGATACCTGCCTGCCAGTTGGGACAACGGGACTCTATATCAAGGGACATCACGAGGGAATTCTGGCTCCCGATATATGGGTGCTGCTCAGGACGTTCCCGGAGGACCCATCCATCTCCGAGCGCGCGTTCGTTGTGCGTCTGACTGAGGTTGAGGACACAGAAGATCCTGTGTTTAACGAGGATATTACGCTCCTGGCCTGGGGAGAGGAACATGCTCTGGTGTTTGAGGTCGATATGACTGTATTGGAGATACACGGAAACCTGGTGCCAGCCACCGCCGGGAAGACGGAAGAGCAGCTTTTCGTAATCGGCGCTGATCCGGATGACCTGACCGTTCCAGACGAAGAGAAGGCGAAGATAACGCGAGCAGTCGAAAGGGAAGGGCCCAACGGATCGGTAATATACTTGCTCACTTTGCCTGATCCCGATTCCGAAGGTCTTGTCTGGCTAGGAGATGATCCGCAGGATGCCCGCCCGGAGATCCTGCTGGAGGAAGTGGAATTTGACGGATCGGATTGGCTTCCGGTCACAGGTAAATCGTGGGATTGGAAGCGCTCGTTTCTGGGTTCGCCTTCATCTCAGCCCTACGACCGGGATTTCATCCTGGACGATGGGACGTGGCAGAGAGTCGTGGGATACCGTCGGATTGGCGAGGAGATTGAGCACATTGACTACGCTTCAGGAGAGGGAAATACTATCCGCTTCGGCGATGGCGAGTTCGGCCTTGTTCCCGCAGAAGGCACTATCTTCAGGGCCACCTATCGCCTGGGCAACGGACGGCAGAGCAATCTCCCCGCTGACTCCATCACAGGCTTTGACTCGACTCTCATCGAGTCGCTGACCAACCCGCTTCCAGCAGACAACGGCGAAGACGCGGAGACGCCCACAGAGGTCAGACAACTGGCGCCGGAGGCGTTTCGCTCTATAACTTACCGCGCTGTCAGGCCAGAGGATTACGCCGAAGCAGCAGAGCGGCTCGCGTGGGTACAGAGGGCTGGGGCATCTTTCCGCTGGACTGGAAGCTGGCTGTCTGCCTTCGTCACGCCGGACCCAAAGGGCGCTGTCACCGTAAGCGAATCTCAGCGTTCTGAAATCGTAGATCAACTCGACCGCTTCCGTCAGGCCGGCAGAGAGGCGTATATGTTCGATCCCAAGTATGCCAACCTGGATCTGGAGATCACCGTATGCGTCGAACCCTATGCCTACCGCGGCGAGGTCAAGGAGATCGTTCTGGAAGCCCTGTTTGGGGAATCGGGATTCTTCTCTCCAGACAATTTCACCTTTGGCGATCCTCTGGACAGATCCGAACTGGAGGCTGCTATACAGGACGTGCCCGGTGTGCGCGCTGTCAAGGGCATGAAGATCCGCCGCCGGGGATGGTTCGGCTGGCGGAATTTTACAGAATTATACTATGAAGTAGGGATGGACGAGATCGTCCGGGTTGAAAACGACCCGATTCATCCCGGAAGAGGTACAGTGCGACTGGTTATGGAGGGTGGAGCATGAATTGCCCGTGTGATAAGCTTATCCATCCGCCGGGACTTGTTATTCCGGCTGGACTTGACACCATTCCCAGGCAGATCGCCAGCTTCCCGGAGTTTCGCAGAGCCATGCTGGCGGCGATCCGCAGCCAGGATGCCCTGACAAACTGGCGTGCAAGGGGTGAAGACGACCTGGGCATCATGTTGCTGGAAATGTGGGCTTACGTCTGCGATGTGCTTGCCTTCTACGACGAAGTTATAGCCCATGAAGCCTATCTGCGCACCGCCCGGCTTCGTCCCTCCCTGCGCAGGCTGGTGGATCTCCTCGGTTACGTGCCCGGTCTGGCGGTAGCCGCTTCAGTCAAGCTGGCTCTTTTTGCCGAAGGGCGTCAGCCGGTGATGATACCCGCCGGCACTGCCTTCCGCTCTGGCTCCTTTGACAGTGAGCAGCCGCAGGTATTCGAGCTTGGCTCAGATGTGACGATCCACCCCCTGACCAACAAGTGGACTATCGAGCCTGCGCGGCCGGAGACCATCGGCGCTGATAACCCCTCGTATCTACTGCTGGATCCGGGCACCGCGAAGCTCAAGGCAGAGGACATTGTCCTGGTGCGAGACACCGATGGCGATGCCCAGACCCAGGTGCGCACCGTATCAAACGTTTCTAAGATTGACGGAGCGGATGGCAGCAAATACGTCCAGGTGAGCTTTGGTAAATCACTGTCGCTAACCAGCAATACAAAGCTTGATAACATAAAATTGCTAACGCCTTCGCAAACAGCTTCGCTATGGACTATGACGTCCTCACCAGCGATAAACTCCACGTCGAGGGAACCTCGACTCTACAGCGGGAATCCATCGAACCCCAGCAAGGCAGCCAGGTGGCAAGCCTACACAGCGAATACAAAACTAACCCTGGACGGCCTTTACCGGCAGATCAAGCCGGGGATGTTCATTATCGTGGCCAAGGGAGAGGAATACCGCTGGTTTAAGGTGAATTCGGTAAGTGAGATCATGATAGCGATCATCGAAGCCGACGCGGCTACCAGCACGCCAGCCGTGAATGTGCCTGTTACCCGTTTAGTTCTCGATACTACGCTTAACAATGCCACGCGTAGAGACACGGCATGCCGTGTCTGGACAAATGACGACAGGGCTGAGATTATCGTATATTACAGCTTCAGCGATGGAGGCGCCGTCACCGCGGAAGCTGGAACACGCCTGGAACCGAACGGAAAACTGGAACTGATGGGACCCATTGAGACCCCGGAGGATGAGCAGAACCCCTCCCGCTTCTTCCTGGAGGATAAGAACGAGTCGGGGGTTGAGGTGGAAGGCAAATTGGACTTCGCAGAGGAAGAGCTGAATCTGGACAGTGGGACTACCTGGGACCCATCGCTGGTTCATCCGGTGCAGGTCTATGGGAATGTGATCAGCGCCACCCGCGGCGAGACAGTTTCCGGGGAAGTGCTGGGCAGCGGGGATGCTTCGATGGCCAACCAGTCTTTCACCCTGAAAAAGAAGCCACTGACTTACGTCTCCTCGCCCACTGCTGATAACGAGTCCGGTGTGGCCAGCACGCTTGAAATCTACGTCAACGGTATTCGCTGGGAGGAAGTGTCCAGCTTCTTCGGCGTCGGGTCAGACGAGGAGGTCTACATCGTCCGGCAGAACGATGACGGCGAGGCGATAATAACTTTCGGCGATGGCGAGCGCGGCGCGCGGCTTCCCTCCGGGACGGGCAACGTGATCGCCAATTACCGCTACGGCGCAGGAGCAGCCAGCCCACCCGCCGGATCCATAACCCAGATCGCCAAACCTGTGAAAGGGCTTCAGAGCGTGAAAAATCCTGTGGCTACATCCGGCGGCGACGATGCTGAGACGTCGGAGAACATAAGAACCTACGCTCCCGACTCCGCGCTGATCCTGGGACGCGCCGTCTCCATCAAGGACATGGAAGCCGTGGCAGCCGGCGTTGCGGGAGTCCGCGCTGTGCGTGCCGAATGGCGCTGGCACAGCACCAGGCAGCGCCCCGTGGTGCAGATATGGTACATAGGCGAAGAGGGCATCGAGAATAACATATCACAGACTTTGCACGGGCTGTCGGACCCCACTGTTCCTATTGATGTGAAGCGTGCAGAGGGGGTGCCAGCAAAGCTTTCAATAGACGTGGATATTGATCCAGGATACGTGGAAGATAATGTACTCGCTGATGTTAGAGATGCACTCATGAACGAAGAGACGGGCCTGCTCGCGCCTGAAAGAATCGGTATAGGGCAGCCGCTCTTTCGGAGTCAGATTTTCTGGAAAATTTTGGAAATTTCTGGAACTGAGGGGATTCTTGGGATTCAGTGGAACGATCAAGTTCTCGATTCCTTCGCGGTGAAGCCGGAAGCCGGCAAATATTTCGATCTGGAAGAGGGAACGCTCCTGCTCAACGGAAAGGGAAATAATGCCGAATGACAATTTTGAGAGGTACTTTGCTGAGAAGATATGGGAGATGATCCCGGCTATCTACCGGCACGAGGATGGGATCGCCCAGGAGCCGGGTGTCCTGCGGGCACTGGTGGAGATACTCGCGGAGCAGGCAGCCATCTTGCGGCGAAGTCACGATCGGCTGTGGGAAGACCAGTTTATCGAGTTCTGCAACGACTGGGCTGTGCCGTACATCGCTGACCTGGTAGGGACGCGCCTGGTATCGGCTCTTAACAAGCGCGGGCGTCGCGTTGACGTGGCAAAAACTATCTATTACCGACGCCGCAAGGGCACATTGAGGGTTCTGGAAGAACTGATCAGCGACATCACCGGCTGGGAGGGGGTGTTGGTGGAGAATTTCCGAAGGCTCGGGCGCACCCGACATGGACTTGACCCGGAGCCATTGCCGCTGGCGGGCCGGTTCTCCGGCACCATGCCCGGCGGCTGGGCTGATCTTCGTCAGCAGCGGGCTTCTGAACTGGCTGGCGGCCCTTTCGACGAGTTTCACCATACGGCGGATATGAGGCAGCACAGCGGGGTTAACGGCAGATATGGCATTCCTAAGCTGGCTTTTCACCTCTATCGCCTTGCCGCGTTCAAGGTGGAGGGTGCAACGCCTTATGAAATCAATGACTGGAGCTTCACGTTTGATCCCTCCGGGAGAGATATTCCCCTATTCATGCCGCGGAACCGTCCCGACGATTGGGATGAGTGGCGTTCGGCGCTGGAATGGGAATTGCCGGCACAAATACGCTGCCGCGTCCTGAACTACGCTAAGAATGCTTTAGTGCCTGCTGCTGTCAACGTTGAGGCGCCAGAGGGGGAGATAGCTCTTGATCAGATTGCTGCTGGCGATTTGGGTGAATGGTCGGCTAACCCTCCGGGCAAGAGGCTGGTTATCGACCCGGAGCGCGGTCGGTTGCTCTTTCTGGGCGACGCGCCGGATGGCGATGTCAAAGTAACTTATGACTACGGTTTCTCCGGTGAGATCGGCGCGGGCACCTATGACCGTCGGGATGTTGAGTCTTTAACCCCGGATCAGATTCATCAGGGTGGGGGCGAGATACCCGCGGATGGCATAGAGAACGAAGGAGTCACCCAGATCAACGACAGCGCGACTTATAGCCCCATAGGCTCCAAGAATAAGGTGAGGGATCTGACGCTGCAGGCGGCGAATTACCAGCGACCCTATCTGCGCCTGGAATCGAACTGGACCTTCAACACCCTGGAGACTGAGGATTCGGAGCTAACGCTGGACGGCCTCTGGATCGGCAGCGCCGGCAACTACGAGATTATCCTGCGCGGCGACTACGAAAGAGTAACTATCCGCCATTGCACTTTCGACCCCGGCGGCATTGACGCTGATGGAAATACTATCCCGCCTGTATCGCTGGTTATAGAGGGTCAGGTGGAAGAGATGATCATAGACGCGTCCATCACCGGGGAGATCAAGACGCAGGGCGATGGCGTTGTAGAGAGGCTTATAGTAAGAGATTCCATACTGGATTCCTCAGCCACTCCTGCGCTGTCTCTGGATAGCGGCATTGTGGAAATGGAACGGGTAACCGTGTTTGGCCAGTTGGTGGTTCATCGCCTATGGGCTTCTGAGGCGCTTATCACAGGGGTAGCTGAGGTCACGGATACCCAGAACGGATGTTTCCGGTTCAGCGCCGCTCCGGAAGGCAGCCGGCTTCCCAGACCTTATGAATCTCTTATGATCAAGGATTCCAAACACTATTTTACTTCGCGTCAATTCGGGCAACCGGGATATGGCCAACTGAGCCAGACGGCCCCAGAGGAGATTCGCCGGGGCGCGGAAAACGGCTCTGAGATTGGCGCATTCAGCGCGCTGATTAACCCCATCAAGCTGGACAGTTTGAGAGCCAAGGTGGAAGAGTATATGCCTTTTGGATTGATACCGATCTTCATTTTAGAGACTTAGGAGCAAGACAATGGCGACAATAGATATTTCCCGTGAAGCGTTTGACCCGCGCAAGCATTATTCCAGCGTTCGCATGCAGCAAGGGCGGGTCATAGTGGACGACGATTGGAACGAGAACGAACGGATCGAAAACGAAGATCGTCGTCGTGCAAGAGTGGATATTATCGGCCGTTCTGGCAGCCCTGATCAAGGGTACCGTATTGCCGACGCCCGGATCGCGGATGGCATGATAGACTTCGACGCTCTCCCCGGAACCTTCTACCTGGGCGGACTGCGCCTTGATCTGGAGAATGAAGAGACCTACCGCACCCAGAAGGACTGGCTGCAACAGCAGGATGATCTGCATAAAGCGCCTGAAAATGAGCGATTCGATCTGGTATACCTGGTGGCCTGGCAACAGCCGGTCGGCGCAGTGGAGGACAGCGAGCTGTTTGAGGTGGCTCTGGGCGGGCCGGATACCTCCATGCGACTTCGCAACATGCGCAGAATCAAGCTCTGGGGAGACGTTCAGACGGCCGACTGTGCTGTGGCCTGGCAGAAGCTTATGAGCGAGCTGGAGTCTAAGAACAGCGGCGAAATCAACGATGAAAATGAGCTAATCCCGGACGTCAGGCTCACAGTATCCTTCAGCGAGGAGGGCGTCAGTGAGGATCTCTGCAAGCCCTCGGCGATAGGAGGATACCTGGGGGCTGAGAACCAGGCCATCCGGGTGCAGTTGGTGGATGAAAACCACTTCACCTGGGGTTTCGACAACGCGTCTCCATTGTACCGGGTTGAGATCAACGAATCGGGAGATACTGTTACACTGCTCACTGACCCGAAAGACCAGGCCCACTGGCCTCTCTCCGGCCAGGTGGTGGAGATCCTGCCCTGGTCGGCAGTCCTGCCAAACCGGGAGAAGGTATCAGGCATGAGAGGGCATCTATCTCTGGTCAACAGCTCCTACGATCCGGACACGCGGGAGCTGACTCTGACGGCTCCTCTGCCCTCCGGCTTCGGCGAGGAATGGAAATCCCGCAGTGACAACAATGAGTTGAAAAAGCCTTCCGAATACCTCTTCATGCGCGTCTGGAACCGGGGTTCGGATCGCAGTTCCGACCCGGCTATCAGCTTTACCCCCGGAACGGCTGTTAAGTTGGGAAATACGGGTCTTCAAGTGACCATCAACGGCGACCATCGCGTCCCCGGGCACTACTGGATCATCGCCGCGCGTCCCGAAACTCCGGACAGGGTTGTGCCCTGGGAGCTTGAGAAAGCGCTGCCGCCTCACGGTATACGCCGATTCTACGCGCCGCTGGCCATGATCCACTGGAAGGCGAACAGCGCGGGAGAGATGGAGGGCGAAGTGATCCGGGACTGCCGAAGAAGATTCCGCCCGCTTACCGAGTTGAGAACCTGCTGCACTTATTTCGTGGGCGACGGCGTTCATTCACAGGGCGATTTCAACTCCATCGAAGAAGCGGTAAAGAACCTCCCGCCAGACGGTGGGAATATCTGCGTCCTCCCGGGAGAGCATAAGGCTAACGTCATCATTGAAAACCTGAGAGACATACACATAACCGGATGCGGAGCGCATACCATCATAAGACCCAGACCTGATCAGATGTCGAATCCCATATTTCTTATCAAGTCTTCCCGAAACATCCAGCTTGATAATATGACCTTGATAGCCCTCAACGGGACGGCTGTCCAGGTGGAAGATCCAGCCCGGGCGCAGCAGGATTCCCGGGGGATCAAGATCGACCATAATCACATAATAGCCCGCGTCCATGCTATCAATATCAGCGTTGACAACGGCGTCGCCGGCGATAACGATATAAGGATCACAAATAACCAGATAGAGATGCTGGACAAGTCAGACGGCAGAGCGGCTATATTCAGCATTGCCGATGGTGTCCTCATAGAGCGGAATCGAATATTCGTAGTGCCGGCTCCTGATCCAGATACTCTGGACGATCCCCGGGAACCCGGCGGGCCATCCGACAAGGTCTACGATGATTGCGCAGAGCCGGAGTCTTTTTATGAGCAGGATTTTGCCATCCGCGAGTTTATATATGAAATGGTTTCTTATGTCACAATGATTGCCCCCGCGTTCAGGATCACCTATCTCGCTGAAGGCGGCATCCAGATCGGCGGA